>Ga0306922_10003186_pt1 | contig 15319 bp, 10 predicted proteins | sample sta12Cox44000082_FD_203758 | JGI IMG/M metagenome (GOLD analysis project Ga0306922, IMG submission 203758) | Lab enrichment of tropical soil microbial communities from Luquillo Experimental Forest, Puerto Rico - statoxic.12C.oxic.44.000.082 (v2)... | ecosystem: Environmental > Terrestrial >... | reverse complement strand
TTGATTGTACCGGCGCTGGAAGAGCCGGGTCCAGTGGAGGGGTACTGGGACGAGCAGATCAGCGCCGGCGAGGACCTCGCTGCCGGCACGGTGCATCCACCGTCCGAAAGCAGCAGCCGAGTGGGTATGGTCGCCATGCTTGAACCCGAGCAGGAGGCGGCGGCTGTTCTTGTCGTAGCGCAGCACCGCGCGAGCCTGATGCCAGGTCGGCGGCTCTCGCGCACAGTCGCCGCAAACTGCATCCTCGCCCATCGGATGGGGAAAGGGCAGACCGCAAAGCACACACCAGGGCGGCGCGAAAAAAGTGATTCCACCCCAGCACCGGCCGCACAAAGCATCGGGCTGATCGACGATCTCGCCGCAGGAAAGGCAGCGAGGTGGCAACACGCCGTCGACGAGCGCCCGACCGATCCGTCGCAACCGATCGGAAGTCCTGGCGGTAAAGGTTGCCGGGGCGTGCATCACGACACATCATCAGGCCGCGGGCGCATTCGTCAACTGCCATCCCTCTTCTCACGAAATTGCCCGCGAGGAGCCTCCGCTTGAGCGACGGCGCGAATACGCATCCCGACCAGGAGATGCCCGCCCATTGAGCACCGCGACGAAGACATCCGCGCCGGCGATGGCGCTGTTCGATCGCCGGGCCTGGCGATTGCACCGAGACCGGGCGGCAAGGAACGGTTGCGTCGACTTCCTGCATAGCGAGGTGGCCGATCGCATCCTCGATCGCCTCAACGATCTCGGACGGCGGTTCCGCACCGTGCTCGATCTGGGCACACACAACGGCGCGTTATCCCGCGCGCTCGAGCGCCGACCGGAGATCGAAACGGTTGTCGCAACCGATCCCTCCTTCGTCTTCCTCGACCGCGGCCACGGAATGCGGGTTGCTGCCGATCCCGAGTTGATTCCGTTCCGGCAGGGGAGCTTTGACCTTGCCGTCAGCGCCCTCGCCCTCCACTGGGTGGACGATCTGCCCGGCACTCTCGTCCAGCTCCGCCAGGTTCTGAAACCTGACGGGCTACTTCTCGCGGCGATACTCGGCGGTCGCTCGCTGGAAGAGTTACGCACAGCGCTTTTTGAAGCCGAGCTCGCCGAGGAGGGGGGTGTCAGCCCGCGCGTGTCGCCGGCAGCCGAGCTCGGCGACATCGCAGCGCTGCTGTTGAGGGCGAGATTTGCGATGCCGGTTGCTGACGCCGAAACGCTTACCGTCACATACCCTGACGCGGTGGCGATGATGCACGACTTGCGCGGCATGGGAGAGACAAATGCGCTGTCGGCGCGCCGTCGTACGCCGCTGCGCCGGAGCACCCTTGCCCGCGCCACGGCCTTATATGCCGAACGCTTCGGCCTTCCTGAGGGCCGCATCCCGGCGACCTTCGAAATCCTATTCCTAACCGGCCGGGCACCATGATTCCCGCGCTCGGGATAGACGAGGTCCGCGCTGCCGCTGCACGCATCCGTCCGTACGTGCGGCAAACACCCTTGCTAGCGGCTGCACCGACCAAGGAAAGGCCCGAGCTTGCAGGGGGCTTGCGGCTCAAGCTCGAAGCGCTGCAAGTCACCGGCTCGTTCAAGGCGCGCGGCGCGATCAATGCGCTCTTCGCCACGCCTCCGGACAGACTTCGCCGCGGCGTCGTCACCGCGTCAGGCGGCAATCACGGGCTCGCTGTTGCCTACGCCGGTTGGGCGGCCGAGGTGCCGACGACGATCTTCCTACCCCGGTCCGTAGCCGCCAAAAAAATTGCCAAGCTCGACGCGTGGGGAGCGCGTGTGGTGATAGCGGGTGAGGTCTGGGATGACAGCAATCGGGCGGCCCTGCAACATGCTGAATCCGAGGGCCTCGCCTATATCCACCCGTTCGCCGACCCCGACGTCATCGCTGGTCAGGGGACGATTGCGCTCGAGATCCTCGACCAGGCTCCTAACCTCGATACGCTGCTCGTCTCGATCGGCGGGGGCGGCCTGATTTCGGGCATCTCGATCGCAGCGAAGGCGCTAAAGTCCAGCATCCGCATTATCGGGGTCGAGCCGGTAGGTGCACCGACCTTGCACGACAGCCTCACGGCCGGCCGTCTCGTCGAGCTCACCAGCCTCGACACTGCAGCAGTCACCTTGGCGCCGCGCCGTAGCGAGCCGGTGAATTTCGCGATCGTTCGCGAAGCCGTCGAGCGGATTGTTCTGGTCGAGGACGCCGCGATGCGGGCGGCGGCACATTGGCTGTGGCGCGAGATGGGGGTTGCTGCTGAGCTCAGCGGTGCCGCTGCGGTCGCTGCGCTGCTTTCCGGCGGCTACGAGATGATGGCGGGCGAGCGGGTGTGCGCCGTCGTCTGCGGGGCCGGAACCGACGGCATCGGCTAGTCGCCGCGGCACCGGCTGCACAGGGATCGGGTAAAGCGCCGTCAGCCCGACGACTGTGCCGGCGACCGCTTTGCCAGACTCTCGCTTTTTTCCCGGCTCCACGGGAAAATTCCCGCAAAAAAATCGAATTCGACCGCGCTGGTCGCCGACAACACCTGCTGGAACAGACACTTACGATAACAGAAACGGCGATCGCGGTAGCGAATAACCGGGAATTTCTTGCAGCCGACATTCCCGGATAAGGCCCGTAACCGGGAAGTAACCGGGAAATGTGAGATGCGGGTCCTTCATCCGTTACACGAACAGAGTACGCCGCGATCTTGGTGCCAAGATGGCATCGGAATCACAGGAGTTCGCGCAGCATCGCGACGAGGGGCGCGTCGGCCGGCGGCATCGGGTAGTCGGCGAGCCGCAGTGGTCGCACCCAGGCGAGGCGCTGTCCTTCCCGCGCCGCCGGGGTCCCCGACCATTTGCGGCAGACATAGAGCGGCATCAGCAAATGAAAGTCGGGATAGGCGTGGGATGCAAAGGTAAACGGGGCGAGGCAGCTCGCCGCGACATCGATGCCGAGCTCCTCGGCGAGTTCGCGGATTAGCGCCGCCTCGGGCGTTTCGCCGGCGTTGACCTTGCCACCGGGAAACTCCCACAGCCCGGCCATCGCTTTACCCGCCGGCCGTTCGGCGAGCAGCACCCGACCATCGGCATCGACCAGCGCCACCGCCGCGACGAGCACTATGGGGGGCTCAGCTGCGGTAGCTGGCATTGATGTCGATGTAGCCGTGGGTCAAATCGCACGTCCACACGGTTGCTTTGCCGCGGGCGACACCGGCATCGACCGCGATCTTGATGTCGCGGCCTTTCATGTGCTCGGCGACCGGCGTCTCGTCATAGCCAGGGACCGGACCCCCGCCCGCGGTGATCTGGATGCCGCCGATCGAGATCGATAGACGGTCGGGGTCGACCTCTTCCCCGGCCTTGCCGACCGCCATGACGATGCGGCCCCAATTGGGGTCGCCAGCAGAGAGTGCGGTTTTGACCAATGGCGAGTTGCCGATCGTCAGGCCGATACGGCGCGCCGCCCGCTCCGTCGCGGCACCCGTCACCTCGATTGTGACAAACTTTTCTGCGCCTTCGCCGTCGCGCACGATCTGCTGGGCAAGATCGATCATGACTCGATCGAGCGCCCGGCTGAAGTCCGCAAGCCGGGGATCGGACGGGTCCGCTACCGGCGGATGCGCCGCCCGCTGGGTGGCGCAAAGCAGTACCGTGTCGCTGGTCGAGGTGTCGCCGTCGACCGTGATGCAATTGAACGACCGGTCGGCCGACGCGGCGAGCAGCGGCTGAAGCACGGCCGGGGGCAATGCCGCGTCGGTAAATACGTAGGCAAGCATTGTGGCCATGTCGGGAGCGATCATGCCCGACCCTTTGGCGAGCCCGCTGAGGCGGACCTCGACCCCATCGATCGCAGCCGTCGCCGTCGCTCCTTTGGGAAAGGTATCGGTGGTCAGGATCGCCCGTGCGGCGGACTCCCAGCCATCGGCCGACAGCAGCGGCACAATCCGCGGCAACGCGGCGACGATCTTGTCGGCCGGCGGCGGCTCGCCGATCACCCCGGTCGAGGAGATGAATACCTGCTTTGGCTCGCAACCGAGCAATCGCGCCGCCGTGGTCGCCGTCGTTTCGACGACCTCCTTGCCTGCCCGGCCGGTGAAGGTGTTGGAGTTGCCCGAATTGACGACGATGCCGCGCACCTTACCACCCGCGAGGCACTCGCGGCACCACCCCACCGGCGCTCCAGCGGTCAGTGAGCGGGTGAAGACCCCAGCGATTGCGCTGCCCGGCGCCAGCTCGGCCAGCATCAAATCGTCTCTGCCGGTGTAGCGAATGCCACAGGCGAATGCGCCGAGCCGCACACCGGCGATCGGTCCCAGCTGGGGGAAGCCCGCCGGCGCGAGGAGGGAGACGTCGCTCATCTACTTGCCCGCCGGCAATGGTTTGCCGTCTAGCCCAAAGGTCTCGATCTTGGCAGCACCGCGGAGGTCCTGCAGCTTGGCGTCGATGATCTCGTGGGCTAGGTCGCGGCTCAGCTGCTCGCGCGCCTCCTCGAAGCTCGGCGGCTTGCCGGCTCGGCGGTCCTCGACCTTGATCACATGCCAGCCGAACTCGGTCTTAACCGGCGTCTTGCTGTATTGACCCTTGGGCAAGGCAAAGGCGGCGTCGGCGAATGCCGCCACCATGTCGTCATGGCCGAAATAGCCGAGATCGCCGCCCGAACTGGCACTCGGGTCGGTCGAATATTTCTTGGCGAGCTCGCCGAAATCGGTGCCCTTGTCGAGTTCGGCGATGACCGACTTCGCTTCGTCCTCCGTCTTGACCAGGATGTGCTGGGCATGCACCTCCTCCTGGCCCGCCTTGTCCTTGGCGAAGGACTGGTAGCGTGCCTTGAGCTGGCCCTCGGTTTCAGCGGCCTTGATCGCCTGATTGAGATAGGCTTCCTGGATCAAGCGATCCTCGTAACGCTTGAGCCGGACCTGCAGTTCGGGATCCTGCTCGAGGCGCTCTTTGCGGCCGGCTTCGGTGATCAGCGCGCCGTCGACGAGCCGGTCGAGCAGCATCGGATAGATCTGCTCGAGCGGCAGCTTTTGCGCTTGGGGCGGCAGGCTCTGCTGCGCCGCTTCGACATCCGAAAGGTGGAGCTCGGTGCCGTCGACACGAGCGACGACCGTGTTAGGGGGCGGCAAGGGGCTCGGGGCCGGAGCGCTCGCTGTCGGTGGCGCTGGCGGTTGATCGGCCGCCATTAGGGTGCCGCTGGCGAAAGCGGTGATAAGCCCTGCGGCGCCCATCAGACCGAGCGCCGGATTTAACCAAAGACGAGGGAGCATTGCGGTACCTATATCGGGAGACAGCCGCTGGATTCCGGCGGCGGAGCGGACTCAATGAATGCACATCAATACCGCGCAAACAAGGCAACTAATGGGCGTTACAGCAGGGGGACCCTGCTTAACGGCGTTGGTGAATTGACACCTCCGAGCGTCCCGCCTATCTGTCAATCGGCCGCCGTGCGATCACGTTCTGCCTTCCGTCCCCGTAATCCGAGGGTCCCATGCTTAGCGCCTTAGCCAGGCGGCTGTTCGGCTCCGCCAATGATCGTTACGTAAAGAGCCTGGGGCCGATCGTCTCGGCGATCAACGAGATCGAGCCCCAGCTCGAAGCGATGTCTGACGAGGAGCTGCGCGCGCGCACCCAGCGCTTCAGAGAGCAGCTCGCCGATGGGACCGAACTCGACGACATCCTCGTCGATGCCTTCGCGACGGTGCGCGAGGCGGCCAAGCGCACGCTCGGCCAACGTCACTTCGACGTGCAGCTGATGGGCGGGGTCGTGCTGCATCGTGGGATGATCGCCGAAATGAAGACCGGCGAAGGGAAGACTCTGGTCGCGACCCTGCCGGTTTATCTCAATGCATTGACCGGTAACGGGGTGCACGTCGTTACCGTCAACGATTATCTCGCTCGCCGCGACGCCGAATGGATGGGCCAGATCTATCACTTTCTCGGTCTCCGTGTCGGCTGCATCGTTCACGACCTCGACGACATGCAGCGCAAAGAGGCCTATCTGTGCGACGTCACTTACGGGACCAACAACGAGCTCGGGTTCGACTATCTGCGCGACAACATGAAGTTCCGGCTCGAGGACATGGTCCATCGGCCGTTCCATTACGCGATCGTCGACGAGGTTGACTCGATTCTGATCGACGAGGCGCGCACGCCGCTGATCATCTCCGGTCCGACCGAGGACAATTCCGAGCTCTACATGCGGGTCGACAAGCTGCTCCCGGCGCTCGAAGACGGCGATTACGAGAAGGACGAAAAGCAACGCACCGTCGCCTTGACCGAATCGGGGGTCGAGAAGATCGAGGGCATGCTGCGCCAGTCCGGCCTGATGACGACCGGCTCGCTCTACGACATCCATAATGTCGGGCTCGTCCATCACGTCAACCAGGCGCTGCGCGCGCACAAGCTCTTCGCCCGCGACACCGACTACATCAGTAAGGACGACAAGATCATCATCATCGACGAGTTCACCGGCCGCATGATGGAGGGGCGGCGCTACTCGGAGGGACTTCATCAGGCGCTCGAGGCCAAGGAAGGTGTGACCGTTCAGAACGAGAACCAGACGCTCGCATCGATCACTTTCCAGAATTATTTCCGGCTTTATCCAAAGCTCGCTGGCATGACCGGCACGGCGATGACCGAGTCGCAGGAATTCAGCGACATCTACAAGCTCGAGGTCATCGAGATCCCGACCAATGAGCCCTGTATCCGCGACGACACCGACGACGAGGTCTACCGCACGACGCGCGAGAAATACGACGCGATCGTGCAACATGTGCTGGAGTGTCAGGAGAAGAAGCAGCCGATGCTGATCGGCACGGTCAGCATCGAAAAATCCGAGGCGCTGTCGGCGGTGTTCAAAAAGAACAAGATCCCGCACAACGTGCTGAACGCACGCTATCACGAGCAAGAGGCCTACATCATCGCCCAGGCCGGCCGGCCGGGCACCGTGACGATCGCCACCAACATGGCCGGGCGCGGCACCGACATTCAGCTTGGCGGCAATCTCGAAATGCGCCTGAAGACCGATCTCGCGCCGATCGAGGACGCCGCGGTGCGCGAGGCGCAGGCGGGTGCAATCCGCGAGGAGATCGCGACGGCTCACGAGGGAGTGGTCGACGCCGGCGGGCTCTTTGTCGTCGGCAGCGAGCGGCACGAGAGCCGGCGGATCGACAACCAATTGCGCGGCCGCTCGGGCCGCCAGGGCGACCCTGGGGCCTCGAAATTTTTTGTCTCGCTCGAAGACGACTTGATGCGGATCTTCGGCTCCGAGCGGATGGATTCGATGCTGCAGCGTCTCGGCCTCAAGGACGGCGAGGCGATCATCCATCCCTGGGTCAACAAGGCGCTTGCCAAGGCGCAGCAGAAGGTCGAGGCGCGCAACTACGACATCAGAAAGCAGCTCCTCAAATTCGACGACGTGATGAACGACCAGCGCAAGGTAGTCTACGAACAACGCCGCGAGATCATGAGCGCGCGCGACGTCGCCGAGACGGTCACGGATATGCGCGGCGAGACGATCGAGGAGATGGTCGCGCGTGCGATCCCGGAGAATTCGCTCGCCGAGCAATGGGACATCACCGGGCTGCACGCTGAATGCCTGCGGCTCCTCGCGCTCGACTTGCCGCTCGCTGACTGGGCCAAGGAAGAGGGGATCGGCAGGGACGAGATCCAAGAGCGGATCAGTGCTGCGGCGGACCGCAAGATGGCCGAGAAATCGGCCAATTACGGGCCCGATTTGATGCGCATGGCCGAGAAGAGCCTGCTGCTGCAGTTATTGGACCAGACCTGGAAAGACCACCTCTTAACCCTCGACCATCTGCGGCAAGGCATAAATCTGCGCGCCTATGGCCAGCGCGATCCGCTGAACGAGTACAAGCGTGAGGCCTTCGAATTGTTCGAGGCGATGCTCGCCAATCTGCGCCAGCACGTCACTTCGGTGTTGAGCCATGTCGAGCTGCGCGTGCAGCCGCAGCCGGTGTTTGCGCCAGCCGGGGCCGAGCCCGAGGAGGCGATGGCCGAAGAAGCGCGCGCCACCGGCACCACAGGCAGACCCTTCGGGCCGCCGTCCCGCCCCCCGCGCCGGCCGAATTCGGGGAACGGTGCCGACCGCGCCGGGCCGCGCCTGGCCGGCCCGCGCCCACCCTGGGCCGGCACGCCGCGCAACGCCCCGTGCCCCTGCGGCTCGGGCAAAAAATTCAAGCACTGCCACGGGCGGGTCTGACGACCCGCCCTGCTATCGACAAGCCCGGGAAGCCTTGCTATAGAGCGCGCCCTGCGGGTGCATAGCTCAGTTGGTAGAGCAGCTGACTCTTAATCAGCGGGTCGAGGGTTCGAGTCCCCCTGCACCCACCAATCATATCAAATGGTTGATATGGGAGTCACCCTAACGGAAGGCAACGCAGGTATCACCTAGGTACCACCTAGATGAGATTCGGCCTTCCCGAGGTCGGTCCGATGCTCATTCATGAGTTTGGCAAAACGGTGCGCGGGCGGTGGCTTGACAGCCGCTAAGAAAGCCCAGCCGATGCCGCCCCGCTCATCCAGGACTGGCGCCCTTTCAGCGAGCCGACTCTCGCTCCGAATGAGCAGGTATCTGTCGAATGGGGACGAGAAGCTGTTTGGCTCGCTAGTGGCCGGCCATATCGTGCCGAAGAACCGGCGTCGGATGTGCCCGGACTGAAGCACGTCGTGGAGACCGGTAGGACACTGGTGGTAGAGGCGTCGAGCGGATAAGCCGCTCTGCACGATTCCGGCCACGAAACTGCGCAAGCCTGCTCTGTGGTGTCGGTCAGTCCTGCGAGAACGGCCGCTCCGGACGATGTCCGGTATGTAGGGCAATCCGGAGAACATATACTCACAGTGAGTTTTACGCCACGTGTAGAGGGTTTTGCGGACCCTAAGCAAACCGACATTGACTGCGGCAATTATGGTCGCCGACGATGAAGCCGGCAGGAGCGGCGAGCCCTACTTTATCGCCTCAATCCCGGAGCCTCGCCAGATGTTTTTATGTGCTTCGCTGGCGATCATCCCACCGCGACAAATATTTGGCATCAGATCATAATATGGGCTGCCGCCCGGAGGCCGATACGGCATGTCGACCCGGCTTCACCGATGGCCAGGACGGCGACCCGTTACCTCACCCTTTTGGGGGGCGGCCACTGGTTACCGTCTCTCTCTGTCATTTAGAAGTTTTCACCGTTGGCTCGGTCGGGCACCGCCTGCAGAGCCGCGCCGCAGTGAGAGAAGGTAATTTTGCATGGTTCGACTGGCCTCAATGTTGCGGGCTTGATTGTAATACTTTTCGGTGGTCGAACACGTGCGATGTCCAAGAAGGCGCGAGGCGATGCGGACATGGCGCGGATCCTCGATCGCGAGCGTGGTCGCGGCACAATCGCGGAATAAATGCGGATTAATCGCTCGGCCTAGACCTTTACGGGTGCATCGCGTAATCCGATCGTAAATCGCACGCCTCGTCATCGGCGAACCATCTGTTGATAGCCATAACGCCTCGCCGATCGGGCGTGTCCATCGTCCGTGGCGCAGCGCGAGGACTGGGCGATGGCAAGTGAGATAGACGTCGAGAAAGGGGACGAGCAGTTCGGGCCAGGCCAACTCGATCGGCTCCCTGTTTTTGGTCTCCATCGCAGGAATCTGGATCCACCATTGCTTGCCGCGCAGAACCAGGGTGCGATCAAGGGTCAGGCCAACAAGATTGGCGAGGCGAAGCGGACGAGCGGCGAGCAACGCAATCATCAGCCCGTCACGAAAGGTAGTAGCACGGTCACATGCGGCATTTCTGCGCTCCGCCGCGGCCACCAGGTCGACACCGAGATCGAGCAATTCACGGGGAGCAACCAACCGAGGACGCTTTGGCCGGGCCGGTCGGTGCCGGGCTCGGATCGGCGCAGCCAGTCGATTGAGCCAAGACCAGTCCCGCTGCTGGTCCATCACTGCCGCCGCCGTCGACAGATGTATGAGGCGGTTGAGCACGGTCTGGGTGGCGTTGTGGCGCTCGAGGTCAGCGATGTAGGCGCGGACCCGGTCGGGGGTTATCTGGTCAGCCGGTGAGTCGGTCTGGTTGAGCATCCCCTGACGATCGAGCCATTGTTGCCAGCGGCCGTAGCCCTCGACGACGCCGCGGTTCGTATTTTCGGTGAAGTTGGCCCGCGAACCGCCCTCCTCAAACAGATCCCCGGCGATGAGCGCGGCTTCCCACAATAGCCGGTCCACCTCCGGCCATTCGGCGACCGGCTTGCAACGTCGGTCCGGATCGTGATGAAGGCGACGGGTCATCGACCGCCCCTGTTCTTACGCACCCTAAGGACCGTGTCGTCGAAATGACGAACCGCAGCCGCCGTCTCGACGCCGGTGTAGAAGGCGGTGGTCGTGTCGATCGACCGGTGCCCGAGCACCCGCCGAACGACCTCGTACCCGCCAGGATTCGCGTCCAGGTAGATTTTGGCCATGGCATGCCGGAACAGATGCGGGTTCATCACCAACCCCGTGTGAACGCGGATGGTTCGGCTAATCTGAAGCCCGAGAGTGACGGGTTTTTTTGGACCGCCCCACCGGCCCGGGAACAAGGCCGAGGAACTCGGAGCAGCCAGTTGGGGGCGAAACTCCTTCACATAGCGCTCGATCAGGTCGACGCTCGTCGGCGGAAGCGGATATTCAAGCGGCTCCCGGTTTTTCACCTCCTCGGCGGGAACGACGATGTGCAACTCCCTGCCGCGCCGGCGGGGTCGAACGAGGTTTTGCTCAAGATCGAGAGCGCATAAATTGCTGAGCCTTATCGGCGCCATGATCAGGATCTCGACAGCAACTGCAAGTTGAGCTTGGAGCGCGCCGGCGCGAGGGCTGGGGTTCCTGATGGCGATGCCGATCAACTTCTGGGGCAGATCGAGCAACGCCGCTACGTTATCGGGGTTATCAAACTGGCGCAGAAGTTTGCGGTTCTTTTCGGTGAGACCGCGCCGACCGATGCTCAATCGCTTCGTTGCCATCCGGTCGAGATGATCTTTGCCGAGCCGCAGATGATGCCGAGCAATCGCCTTTAAGACGCCGGCGAGGTCAACGACGGCACTGGTGGGCTTCCCGCTCCGCTCGACAAAGAACTGCAGCCCCTCTCTATACGCCCTGATCTCGACAAGATCCTTCAAGCTGGTGATCGTGGCGGGGTCACGCCCGAGACGCACTAGCGCCGTGGCGAAGGCCCGGAGCTGCCACTCCCGACGTTCGACTGTTGCCGGCTGGACCGGCCGAAACGGCGCCTCCTCGAGAAGATCGCGGCCGGCGAGGCGATCCAACCAAACGTTGCAATCCTCGCGCAGCGATGGCAGAAAGGCCGACCACGGCAGGGTCCAGTGATCACGTCGGTCGGGAATCGTGATGCTGACCGTCGGCCAGCCCGCGACCGTCTTTTGTGCAACGCGCCAAGCCCGCGTCAGCTCAGCGAACACCGCGTTCGGGTGTTTTAGAAGAGCGTCGTCAAGATGGTCGCGAAATTCAGCGAAGGTTGTTTCGTTGACCGCTTCGGGCTCGATCCCGGCAGCCGAGCATTGCCGCACAAATCGCGACAATGAAATCTTTACCCGCCGCGACTCCAACGGTCGGCATAGCGCATCCCAGGCCGGCGTCAGCGGGTTGGTGTTGCGCCCGGGTGACATCGGCCGCACCAGGCTGAGGGCCTTGCGCACTCGGAAGCGGATATTGTTCCAACTGCGCGGCGATAAGCCGACCGCACGCGAGGCCACCGCTTTCAATCGGGGAGCGAGATGCCGTGGCTCGGCCTGAATGCGCTCGAGCGGCCGATCGAGCGCGCGGCCGACGGTGCGCAGGGCTGACGCCAACTCCTGCCGCTGGCGGTTTGGCAGATCGGCGGTCTGCACCGCGCCGAGCACATCGGCGAGGCTAAGTTCATTGATTCTCAGGGGTTGTGACGCCAAATCGAATGGCATATGTTTCCTCGTGTTGGCTAGTGTGTCCTGTAGTATCATATAGTGATAACTCCACGATGTTAAGGGATGCGATTAACATTACAGAGTAATCACAACACTATTTTTATACCTTTTAGCGTACAAATCAATCCCACATCTGCAAACACGGGATCGATAACCTGGCGGATGCGCGACCATCACCCATTGTGGGCAGCCAAACCTCGGCATCGCGAGAGACTTTCGGATCTGAGTCGCAGCAGCTCGCCGTCGCGACGGCACGGCATTTTAGGAAAGCGGCTCGAGCATGAGTGGGGCGGGGGTGACCTGCGTTAGCAAGGAGAACGGTCGCGGACGCGATCGCGGGCGGGGCTCCCCGGCCATATGACGTGGAGTTAACCGCGGTAGGCGCGCGATGAACTCCTGCGGGCCGCTCGGCACCTTGCCTTGCACGCACGAGATCGCCCGACCGCGGAATCACTCTCAATGACTTAGCCGAGTGCGCGGCAACACTGCCGATCTCGGCATCACCGACAACATCCGTGTCCAGTGTCGCCGGAAGGCGCCGGACCCCGGCCGCCGCAAGGGGTCAATAGCGTCAAAAGCGCGGTGGTCCCACCGAGCACCGGCCAGTCCCGTTCGCTGCGCCAGCCGACCGCAGCGCGCGCCGATCAGCTCTGCCACCTCGGCTTGTCCAAGTTCCACTGATTCGGAGGAGACACATGAGTGACGTATTGGGGGCTCGCAACGGGTCCGACGATCCTGAGGAAATTGCCAGGGTTCGGGCATCGGTGCCCCAGATCCTCGCGATCGGAGCCCAGCCCACGGCTACCCGAAAGCAGATGCCACGGTCAGGCGCCGTCTATGATGACCGCGGCTATCTCGAAGGCCGCGACCCGCGGACTATGTCGCCGGATGAGCTCGTCGCAATAGGGCACGCGCCGATGTCGCCGCTACGGGCGATCCGCACCCATTGCCTCGATTGTTGCGCCGGGTCGTCGCAGGAGGTCGCCAAGTGCATGGCGGAGCGCTGCCCAAGCTGGCCGTATAGGATGGGGACCAATCCGTGGCGAGGGACCCCGTCCGACGAACAGCGACAGGCCATGCGGGAACGCGGTCGTCGTCTCGCCGAGGCAAATAGAAGTCTAGCCTCGGACGCTGAAGACCGTGGGGTGGGTCCCTCTCCCCGCCCGAAGGAGAGCCTCGAAAATCGGTAGACTTCCGTCGCCACGGTATCGAGCAGGGGCGGCTCGATATCGTCAGAGGCATCGGCAGGGCTTGCGTCCCCGAAAAGCAGCACGCCGAGCGTGCACAGCGTGCTATTTTGGAGAAAGCACCGCAAGAAGTCCCCAATTTCATGGCGTTGCGCTGTCGGAAGCGGCCGCTTCGGATAGGGAGCAATCCGTACTGGGAACCCTCCTTCCGACGAACAACGACAAGCGATGCAGGAACGGGGTCGCCGGCTCGCGAAGGCAAATAGAAGTCGACTCTCGGACGCCCAGGACCGTGGGGCGGGTCCCTCTCATGCCCGAAGGAGGCCGTCGAAAATCGGTAGACTTCCATCGCCTCACAGCCTAACCCAAGGCTACGTCGTCCGATCATCAGCGGCAAAGGACCGCTTTAGAAACCGACAGCGGTAACTCAGGCTGGGCGGCGGGAACGGCGCTTGATGCCCCATACCCGCCGCTCACCGGCACTACTAAGAGCGGTTAGGTGCCGCCAAGAGCCCGCTTCGACCGCCTTTTGCCGGCGTCGGGCGCGATCGGCCATTGCCCAGCCCGCTCAAAGGCGCGATCCTGGGCTAGAAACCGCGCGGCGGATCTGGCGAATGTTGGTTCATGTTTCTCGTTGCTTGGTACGGTGGGAGCGTGTCAACCCGGAGAGATCCGCTATGCGCCATAATCTTGGATCAGTCCACCCTCTCGGAAAAGGTGACTTGATGAACTCTGCAAAATACGCCGCGGCTGCGTTGCTATTGTCCGTCGCTGTCGGGGCAGCTCCGGTAAGCGCTCAGACAAAAGATACGCCCTGGGTTGAAATAGAAACAATTTCGGTCATGGCGGGTGTCGGCGGGCAGAACGGCGAAGGTCAGCTCAATCTGCCGAACCTCGGGACAAACTGTGTGCATCCTTTCACCGTCAGCGGCTTTGGCGCAGGTCTTCAAGTCGGGGTGTCCAAAGTGACGGCGACCGGACCTGTTAAAAACCTGACGCAGATCGAGGATTTCCCGGGAACGTATAGCGCAGCCGGAGGTCAAGCCACTCTCGTTGTCGGTGGCGGCAGTATGTCGCTGAAGAACAATGCCAACGATGTGTCGCTCGATCTTACCTTGCAGACCGTCGGCATCAGTCTTGGGATTGCCAGAGAGGGCTTGACGATAGATATGCCCGGACCGCCGGTGAATGCGCCTCGTGTTTACCTGCTGGAGTTTGGTTTTGAAAAGACTTGGGTCAACGCAGACAGCCGCAAAACGCTGAATGACTTGCTGGACGCCTGGAAATGCCGGTTCGTGAACATAGATGTGGCCGGGCACACCGACACAAAGGAAGCCGATAACCTTAACCTCTCGGAATTACGGGCGGTAGCGGTCCAAACTTACCTCGTTGGTGCCGGGGTCGTTCCGAGCCGCATCACGACAAAGATAGCGGGGGAACGCGGCCTACAGGTGCCAACGCCCGAGGGGGTCCGCCTGCGCAGCAACCGAGTGGTCGTATTGACGATCCACTAGGCGGATTGAACCTTGGGCTGCCGTCAAACGGATGGGCACTGAATATCGGGCTATCCCAGCTCGAAGGTCCCTGTAAGCCAAGTGACGACAGCCAGCCCCTCCCATCAAGGCGCCGGTTAATTACCCTCGGAAGCAACCTTGGTTGGATCCGGCGACCGGAGCTCGTCGGAGACGTCGAGTGGATCGTGCGCGAGCGCTGCCGCTTGCGGGGTCAAGATCTCAAAAGGCCGTTCTAGGTGGTGCGGCGCCGTCGTGGTCAAACTCCGGGCCGCAGCCAGGAAGGTCAAGAACAGCGCCGCGGCGGCCATAAAGTAGAACACGCCGTCGATCTTGAAACGCGCCATTAGAATCGCGCCGATCAGCGGGCCCACAACCGAGCCTAGCCCGCTGAGCAGGATCAGCCTGCCACTCACCGCCACGACCCGATCCGCTGGCATGCGGTCGTGCGCGTGGGAGACGCAAACCGGGTAAAGCGTCGACATAAAGCCGCCGAGCAGTGCCGCAGGCGGTAATACCACCGGCAGGGAGCGCGGCAAATGAACCAGAATAACGGCTAAACCCGCAAAGCCAAGGCCGAGCGCCGCCAGCACGAGGCGCCGGTCGAAACGGTCTGAGAGCCAGCCGACCGGGACCTGGAAGGCGAGGCCGCCAAGCACGGCCACGAGCATGAACAACGCGATCGTCT
>Ga0306922_10003177_pt1 | contig 15338 bp, 10 predicted proteins | sample sta12Cox44000082_FD_203758 | JGI IMG/M metagenome (GOLD analysis project Ga0306922, IMG submission 203758) | Lab enrichment of tropical soil microbial communities from Luquillo Experimental Forest, Puerto Rico - statoxic.12C.oxic.44.000.082 (v2)... | ecosystem: Environmental > Terrestrial >... | reverse complement strand
GCCTTCGAGATTGCCGCCAAAAGGTGCCAAGGTCAGGTAGAGGCCCAATACCTGTTCCTTGGACATCACGCGTTCCAGCGCCACCGCCTTGGCCATTTCGGCGAGCTTGGCGGCAAGCGAGCGCGGGTGGGGCTCGAGCAGGCGCGCGGCTTGCATCGTCAGGGTCGAGGCGCCCGATACGATATGGCCGCACGTCGCCAGCTGGACGAGCGCCCGCGCCGCGGCGACCGGATCTACTCCGGGGTGCCGGTCGAAGCGCTGATCCTCGGCGGCGACGAGCGCTCGGCGATAGAGCGGGTCAACCGCTTCCGGCTCGATCGGCAGGCGCCACTTGCCGTCCGCCGTCAAAAACCCGCGGAGGATCGAGCCGTCGGCTGTCAGAACGAGAACCGAAGAGTGCTGGCTGCGGTCGAGCGACGGCGGCGGAACGACCAGGTAAAGGGCGGCGATGATGACTGCTGTTACCAGGGCGAATGCCGCGCACGCTCCAACCCTCCGTGCACGGGGGAAGGAGCTGGAGGGCGCCGGCTCGGGGGTCATCGCGGGGCAACGATCAGCTTGCTGATCGCGGTGTGCCCGCTGGTTTCGGGCTCGTACATGTCCTCGACCACGAGTGCGGGGTAGGTGAACTCCCCGGCGGTCACTGCGCGCACGATATAGGCCAGAGCAAAGTCCTTGACGCCGCCTTTGAGGTCGAGCGCCGCGACAAACCGATCGTCGCGCTCTTCGGTATAGGTCGCCTCGGTCAGTTCGGGGAGCCAGGAGTAATCTGTGGTGGAGCGCCCCTTCGACACGCTCGCCGTCTCGATCTCGAAACCTGCTGGCAGAAGGTCGACGACCAGGGTCTGGGCCGCCTGCGATGTCTCGGTCCGCGTTCCCTTGATCACGACGACGAAGAGATCGGTCTGCCGCGCCTTGCGAAGATCGGCGTCGCTGCCGTCCGGCCGATAGACGGTGCGGGAGACGGTATAGCCCTTGCTCTCGGCGGGCATCTCTGCCGCCGGCACCCCGGTGATCGACACCGAGCGCCACGCCGGTGTGCTGCCTCGATTGCTCACGGTCTGCTGGGGAGCGCCCGAACCGAGCGCCCGGCGCACGTAGAGAGGCTCGGAGTGCGTCGCCGGTGGATCGTTGCTGACCGCCACGGTCATCTCGCCGCCACCAGCTTGGGCGGCCGCCTCGGCTGCCATCAGCAGCCATGCCTGCTCCTGGGTGCTGGTGCGCGCCGCCCGGGTGAAGCGCTCGGCGATGCGGTCGATGATCGCGGTCAGCCGCGTGCGATTGCCGGGGTTGTTGGCGGCGGCAAAGGCGAGCACGGCGGCGCTGTCGCGCAGCTCGCTGCCATAGTCTACGTAACGGATGCCCGCGGGCCGCGGCGCGCCCGGCTCAAGTGCCGCGTCATACGCAGCTGCAGCGCGCGCCGTATCGCCGTATTGCGCAAGTGCCGCAGCGACCTGCGCCTTGGCGAGTTGGGTCGGCAGCCGCGTCAACTGCGTGTCGTCGAAATAGCGCAACCCGTCGAGATCGTCGGATTTGGCGCGCGCCAGCACATAATGTGCGTAGGCCAGGGCCGGCAATTCGGCGATTTCCGAATGATCCTGACGGACATAATCGTGCAGCCACGCAACCGCCGATTTGATCGCAAAGTCGGGGACATTCCTGCCGCGCTCTTTGGCGCGGATTAGAAAATCGGCGGCATAGGCGTCGAGCCAAGGCACCGTGTCGCCGGTATCGCTCCACACCCCGAAGCTGCCGTCCGAACGCTGCAATTCGACGATATGGCCGATCGCGCGGTCGAGCGTTTCCGCCGTCGACCCGCCCGGGTCGGTGTGCCACAGGCGCGCGATGTCCTCGACATAGAGCAGCGGCAACGCGCGGCTCGTCGTCTGTTCGAGACAGCCATAGGCGTGACGGTCGAGCGACCGCAGCAAGCCCGGAACGTCCCAATCGGGCCGCGGGCTGACGCTAAGCAGAGCTTCGGCCGTGCCCGGCAGGAATTCGCCTGCCGCGCCATCATCGAGGGTGACCTTTTCACCCGGCTGCAGCCGTCCGACAAAGCGGTGGAGCTGGTAGGCTTGGGCCGGTCGCACGCCGAGCGTGAAATCGCGCACGAGTTTCAGATCGCCCGGACCTGAAAGCTCCAGCTTCAGGCCTGCGTTGCCCGAGGTCGTCGCCGACAGCGGAAAGCCGCCGGCGAAAGTGCCGCCCTGCGTGAGGTGCAGGGTGCGGTTCAGCGGCGTAGCGAACTTGGCAGCGCCGTTGGCGGACAGTGCCAGACGATAGTCCCCCGCCGCGCCTTCGAGATTATTGATCGTGACCCCGACGCGTCCACTGTCTCCCGGTGCCAGAAAGCGTGGAAGCGCGACGGTCGTCACCACCGGGTCGCGCACCGTCATCGAGCCGACCCCGGAGCCAACCTTGTGCGCTGAAAAAGCGACCGCCATCAGCCGCAGCTGGCCCTGGAAATCGGGAAGGTCGAAATGGACCCTCGCCGCTCCGTCGCCATCAAGCCGGATGAGGCCGGAGAACAACGCGACGACTTTGCTGCTCTTGTCCGGCAACCCGGCGACCGAGCGCTTGGCAAAGCTGTCGCCGCCGCTGCGCAACACCCCGACCGTGTTCGCCCGCGCGTCGATCAGCCTCCCGTAGAGGTCGCGCAACTCGACCCCCAACTGGCGCTTGCCGAAATAGTATTTCTCTGGTGCCGGACTCGCGAACCCGGTCAATTTCAAGACCGCCTCGTCGACCGCGGCAACGGTGACATAGGCCTCCTCGCCGGCGGCGAGCCCGGCCACCTTGACCGGGATCTCGATCGGGGCGCGCGGACGGGCCACGGCGGGTGCCGCCAGCGTCGCGACGAGCGTGCGGGAACTGCTGTCGACACCGAGCCAGGCGACCCCGACCGCTCGTCCAGGGCCGCGTTGCTGCGGTCCCGGCGCATCGGACGCCCGGTAGGCGCTGACCAGTGCGTAGACCCCGCTGTCCCATGCCGGATCGACCGGGATGTCGATCGTGATGCCCTCGGCCGGCAGGCTCAGCGCGCGCAATGACAGGATCCGGTCGGAGGCGATCGCCAACTCGGCATCGCCGGAAAACGGCGCCTTGACGAACAGCTTGGCGGTCTCGCCGGGTTGATAGCTCGGCTTGTCGAGCACTGCCTGGAGTTTGTCGGGCACATCCGGCTGCTCGGCCTCGATCCACCAGCCGACGTGAAAGCGCAGGCTCGACTGCGCACCGCTTGCCGGATCGGTGACCTCCCACCGGTAGCGTCCGGCCGGCAGCTGACGAACCAGCTTCGCTGGGCCGTCGGCCCCGACATCGATAGCCCCGGCGTCGATTGGCTGGCTGCGGATCTTCGATTTGTAGCGCCAACTGCCGTTGACCGAATACCAGCGGTACTCCCAGGTCTCGCGCAGCAGCTCGAAACGCATGCCTTTGGCCGCGGTCGGTGCGCCCTTGGGGTCGAGCGCGACCACCTCGAGCACCGCCTCCGCACCCTCCGGGACCGCATCGGCGCCGGCCGGCAAGCGCACCCCGATCGCCAGCGGACGTTGCCGGATCGGCCGGGTCAAGGTCGCCGAGGCCAAGCGGCCACTCGGTTCGAAGACGCCGACCCGGATCGTCGCCGTCAGGGGGCGGGTCAGGTCCGGCAGATCGCTGAGGGCGACCGACAGCTCGGCCTTGCCGTCGTCCCCGGTCACCGGCGCCTCGAGATCGCGCCGGTCGGCGGTGAACTCCTCGTCGACCAGACCGAACTGAAAGTCGGGGTAGCTCGGGAACGGGTTGTCGTCGAGGGCGATCACCGCCTCGGCCTCGGTCCCGAGACCCGCCCCGGGCGCGCCATAGTAGTAATGCGCGACGATCTCAACCGGAAAGGCCGCGGCGGGGCGGATCGGATCCTCGGCGGCGTTGAGCTCGACCGCGAGCTGCGGCGGAACGAAATCCTCGACCTGGAACTCGGCCCTGCCGATCGGTGGCGCCTTCGGATCGAGACGCAGCTCGACTTGCCAGGCGCCGATGCGTGCATCGCGCGGCAGCGCGAAGCTCTGGTGATAGGCACCCACCCGGTCGCCGGGGGAATTCGCCGACAGCAGGCGGTGCTCGACCTCGATCCCGTCGGGCCGCAACAACCGCACACCGATCGGCAGGCCGGACATCGCCTCGGCCTTGTCGTCACGCACCAATGCCATCAACTCGACGGTTTCGCCGGGCCGGTAGATGCCGCGGTCAGTGTAGAGAAAGCCGTCGACGGGTCCAGGCTGCGGCCGCCCGCTGACGCCGCGGTCGCTGAGGTCGAAGGCGGGACGGCCGATTTCGAGAAAGTTGAAGTCGTCGTCGGGGCCGTGCGCAGTCACCACGAACGGCTCGTCGCCGCCGCCGCCGCGCAGCAACCCGCCGGGAATGTGGGCAATTCCAGTTGCGTCGCTAGTCGCTTCGGCGAGCACGCCGTTGTTCCGCGCAGAGAGCTGAATTGCCACGCCGGGCAAAGGCTTGCCGTTGGCGAGCGAGCGGACATTCACCGCCAGCCCACCTGTGCCCTTGTAGGCAGCGAGCCCAAGGTTCGAGACCAGGATCCAATTGGTCGCCGGCTCGGCGTCTTCGTCCGGCCGCAGGTCGGCGCGCTCGGCGACCGCGAGGTAGACGCCGGGGCCCTTCTCGTGCAGCAGGTCCTTGAGCGGGATCGCCGTCGTGACTGCGCGGTTGCGCTCGCCCGATATCGCCATCTCGCCCTGCCAGACGAGGCTGCCGGTGCGGTTGACGATCTCGTCGATCTCGTAGGACGAGAAGCTCATCGTCAGCCGCTCGGCGTCGATGCTCGGGACGAGGTTGCGCTCGTTGACCCGCAACAGCCGCAATTTGACCTTGTCGACATTGATCGTGGTGAGCGGCAGCCCCGAGCTGTCCTGCATGGGCAAGATATAGCCGGCGCCGGAAAAGCGGATCTGCGGTTTGCGGTCGGGAACGACGATGCGGGTCGAGAATTTCTCGCGCATCTGCTCGCCGGTCGCCGCCGGGAGCCCGGCGAGGATTTCGACGTTGTGGATCGCGCCGTGCTTCAAGCCGTCGAGGCACAGCGTGTCGCCGTGGGCGGTGACGATGCCGTCGAGCTTTGGCTCGCTGCGCACATAGGCGCCGTAGGAAATGTCGGCCTTTGCCGAGACCTGCTCGTTGAAGCGCAGGCAGGCACGCGCCGCCTCGGCCTCGGCCTGAACCTCGATCTTGGTGACGCGGAAGGCGACGAGCCGGCGCAACTCCTCGGCGCGTTCGGCGATCGCCGGGAGATGGGTGAAGCCGAGCCCGGCGTTGAAGGCGGCGAGCGCCTCCTTTTGCTTGTCGTGGCGGTCGTAATCGCGGCCAATGACAAAGAGGGCGGCACCACGCTCGACCGGGTCGGTCGATTTCAGATAGGCGTTGTAAGCGCTTGCCAGCGCATGGTCGTCGTTGGCGGCGAGCTCGCTCTGCGCCAGCCGCAACCAGACGAGGCCGTCATCGGCACCGTTCGCGATGGCGCTCTGCAATTTGCCGATGGCCGCCGCGTAATCCTTCGCCTGGTATTCGACCTCGGCCGTCCGCCGCAAGGCGGGCACGAGGTTCGGTTGCTTCCTGGCCGCCGGGACGCTGTCGAGCAGCTCCCGGCGCCAGTCGCCCGCCGCATCGGCCAGCTCCTTTGATTGGTAATCCTGCGCCAGCGCAGGGCCGGCGGCGAAGGCGAGAAGCAGCAGCAGAGCGCGGAACATCGATGATCCCCCCGAGGAGCCGAGGCCGTGACGCTATCACTTCCCGCGTCAGCCCGCCGCCCGGTCCAGGATCTATGTTTGCTGCCGAGCTCCTAATGATCGCCGATCGCAACCACTACTTGTATCATTGATCGGCGGTAGCTGCATCTGCAGCAAATCTACAGCAAGGGCTCTCGCTCAGGTAGCAGAGGCTGGCCCGGGTGATGATCTTGTCAACCGCGTCGGCCACCCCGATCGATGTTTCCTGAGACGCCGACCTCGCCATACTACCTATTCGCCGTCAGAGAGCCGCCCGATCCCAGGTTCGGACTGCTGTTGGTACCTGATGTTGTGATCCTGAAATTCGCCGAGTCTCTTTTCTCATCACCCCGGCGCAGGCCGGGGTCTATCGCTGCTATCGATACCGGCCTTCGCCGTTATGGCACAGGGCCTCAATTTAATGATGCGAACTTCCTTGAAAGTCTCTCGGACGAGGCAGACGGATCGGGACGTGCGCGCGGGTTTCCCAATGCGGGAAGAATATGAAGCCGTGCGCCGTCTGGCTTGCGTCGAAATATTCTCCCGTGATGACCCCGGCCGGGTTGACGCCGGCAGCACCCGAGGATGCGGCGCCCAGTCGATCCACGGCGATGAAGGTGCCTCGGGTGCCTGCAGGAAGTCGTGCATCACGCCGCCCGTGTCGGAGCAGGATCCGGCGGATGGCCCCCGCCGCGTTGGTGGGCCCGCGACAGCCAGAACCTCCCCGAATCCGACAAAGGTGGATGCGGACCCCGGTTTTGCCAAATCTGATTGCTTGGTTCGCCGCGGGTGCCCTAGCTGGGGCCAGGTTCCTGGAAGTTGCTGGCTTGCCACTGAAGCAAAGGTCCCACATTTTGCCCAGTTACTGTGCGATGCACCTATTTTAGGCTTAAGATCTTAATATAATCTATTTTTTTGCGTTGCAACATCACAGGCGAATAATCACTCCAGATAAGGGTGCAGGGTGGGACGCCGCACTCAGCGAGGCAAATACAGTCGGAATGCTCTGATAGATCACTGGATGTCACCGGCTGACGCGATGGTCCGAAGGAGTAAATGCTTTTGACCAATTCGACGCGTCCGCCGCGCCACGCCGTTTGGAAACAACTTCCTCGGCTGGCATGCAAGCTGCACGCATGCGCGGTGGAGGAACATTGCCTATGACCAAAACCATTCTTACGATTAGTAGCAAGAATTATTCCTCCTGGTGCCTTCGCGGTTGGCTGCTGTGCCGAATGGCCGGTCTGGAGTTCGTCGAACAGGTAGTGCCGGTCGACGACCCGGCAAACCGCGCCGAACTGTTGCTGCTCTCGCCATCGATCCTCGTGCCCTGCTTGACTCACGCGGGCATCAGGATCTGGGATACACTGGCGATTGCCGAATACCTCAACGAAGTCAGGCCAAAGGCACGACTGTTGCCGGCCCAACGGGCGGCGCGCGCCCATTGCCGCTCGATCTGCGGAGAAATGCATTCTGGCTTTACCAATTTGCGATCGGCATTGCCGATGAACCTCAAGGCCCGCCACCCGGGGTTCAAGGTATGGGCCGGTGCGCAGGCTGATATCGACCGTATCACGGTGATCTGGCGCGAATGTTTCGCCGCGCACGGCGGCCCTTATCTGTTTGGGACTTTGACGATGGCGGATGCCATGTATGCGCCGGTGGTCACCCGTTTCCTGACCTACGACGTACAGCTCGACCACGATTGCGCTGGCTATTGCGAGCGCATCATGGCGCTGCCGGATATGATCGCATGGTGCGCGGCGGCGATGCTGGAACCGGACGAGCTCGAAGAGCTCGATATGGAGTTCTAGGCGCCGCTGGCCGTGATAATCTCGTAGGCGGGTACAGTCAGGAATTCGCGGAAGGCCGGGGCCTCGATGAGCTCCCTGAAGAGCCGGGCGGCACCGTCATAGCGGCCGCCGTCGATGGCGGCTTCTCGGAGTTTCTCGAGCTCGTCATCAAGGAGTATCCGGCACAGCGCAGTGTCTATCGGACGGCCGTCTTCGAGACTGGCGCGATGGCGTATCCATTGCCATAGCTGGGCCCGGCTGATCTCGGCGGTCGCCGCATCCTCCATCAAATTATAAAGCGGCACGCAACCGGCGCCGTGCAGCCAGGCCTCAATATAGCCGATCCCGACATTGAGGTTTTGCCGCAGCCCGGCTTCGGTGATCGTGCCCTCCGGGACGGCGAGCAGATCGGACGCGGCGACGTGAACATCCTGGCGCTTGCGGGCGATCTGGTTCGGCTCCGGCATCTCACGGTCGAACACCTCTTTGGCGATCGCTATCAGCCCCGGATGGGCCACCTAGGTGCCGTCATGCCCGTCGCCAGCCTCGCGCTCCTTGTCGGTGCGAACCTTTTCCATTGCCGCTCGGTTTGCCGCGGGATCATCGCGGATCGGGATCTGCGCCGCCATCCCGCCCATCGCGTGAACCCCGCGGCGATGGCAGGTCTTGATCAGCAGGAGGCTGCAGCTGCGCAGGAAATGCGTGGTCATCGTCACTTGCGCCCGGTCCGGCATCACGCAGGCGGGATCTTCGGCGAATTTCTTGATGAAACTGAAGATGTAGTCCCAGCGGCCGCAATTGAGCCCGGCTGAATGTTCGCGCAGTTCCCAGAGAATCTCGTCCATCTCGAAGGCCGCCATGATGGTCTCGATCAGCGCCGTCGCTCGAATCGTGCCCTTCGGCAGCCCGAGCTCGGCTTGGGCATGCAGGAACACTTCGTTCCACAACCGCACCTCGAGATGGCTTTCGATTTTCGGCAGGTAGAAGTACGGCCCGGTGCCGCGCGCCACCAATTCCTTCGCGTTGTGAAAGAAGAATAGTCCGAAGTCGAAGAGCGCCCCTGACATCGGCTCGCCGTCGACGAGGACGTGCTTTTCCGGGAGGTGCCAACCGCGCGGGCGGACGAACAGCACCGCAGTCCTGGCGTTGGGCGCATAGTGGCGGCCGGTTTCGGGATCGTCGAAGGTGATCTGTCGGCGGACCGCGTCGATCAGGTTCGCTTGTCCTTCGACCAGATTGTCCCAGCTCGGCGTCGTCGCATCTTCGAAATCGGCCATATAGACATTGGCCCCGCTATTGAGGGCGTTGATCACCATCTTGCGGTCGGTCGGCCCGGTGATCTCGACGCGGCGGTCCTGGAGGTCGCGCAGGATAGGCGCGACCCGCCAGTCGTTTTCGCGGACCGCTTTGGTCGCGGGCAGGAAATCGGGCTTCCACCCGGCATCGAGGCGCCGCTGGATTGCGGTCCGCTGATCGAGCAGTCGGAGGCGCTCGGCGCCGAATTTGCGTTCGAGGCCGGCAACAAAGGCGATCGCCTCTGCGGTTAGCACCCGGTTTGTAGCCGGGCTTCGGGGCGCCGCGAACGACAACGCCCTGGAGTAGTTCGGAGGTTTGGGCCATAGCAGACGTCTCCCCGATTACACACGACGCATCTGCCGCCGACGGCACCTGGTTCGGCCGCCGACCCCAAAACCGCCTTCTAGCGCTTCTTTGCCGATCCCCTGTTCGCGCTTCTTCGGCTGTGCAGCACGAGCGGCTCGTTTAGCGATCGCCGAAACCGGACTGGCCGATAAGATATTCCCGCAGACGTGGCCCTTTACGTCCGATCAGTGCTGTCGCGCGCGTCTCTCCCCGATCACCCCGATGTTGCACTCGGCATGATGCAGTGGTCAACTGTGTTGACGGCGGCTTAGAGAAAGCCGCACGACCAGTGGCGGCGGGCTCTGATGATCTTGGCAGCCGGGCTGCTTGGCCTGCCCCTCCGCTCTCGCACGCGCGAACGCGTGCCGCCCAACTCCTCGACCGTCCAGGCATAGAAGTCTGCTTCGTATTCAACGGAGTGCGGGGGTATTACTAGGCTCCACTATTAGCCGGCCACGCTATCACAGCGCTGCGGAACTGCGCGTGCGCATCGGCGACCCCCGGCGTCAGGCGGCCGCCCGGCTTGAGGCGTCGCGGGGAACTGGTGCAGTGTGTGCCGACAGTCTCACCAAGGCAGTCGGGAGGAGTCATGAAGATCGGTTTTGTCGGGCTCGGGATCATGGGCCATCCGATGGCGCTCAACCTGATCAGGGGGGGACACGAGCTGTTCGTCTACGGCAGGCGTCGGCTGCCGCCGGATGTCCACGAGGCCGGCGCGATAGTGTGCGACACCTTGAAGGCGATCGCCGAGCGTTCCGAAATTGTCATCCTGATGGTGCCCGACACGCCCGACGTCAGAAGTGTTCTGTTCGATGCGAACGGCGTCGCCGAGGGGCTGTCACCAGGCAAGATCGTCGTCGACATGAGCTCGATCTCGCCGATCGAAACCAAGCTTTTCGCCGCCGACATCAACAAGAAGGGCTGCGACTATCTCGATGCGCCGGTGTCCGGCGGCGAGGTCGGCGCCAAGGCGGCATCCTTGACGATCATGGTCGGCGGGCCCGAGCGCGCCTTCGCCAAGGTCAAGCCGCTCTTCGAGCTGATGGGCAAGAACATCACCTTGGTCGGCGGCAATGGCGATGGCCAGACGACCAAGGTAGCAAACCAGATCATCGTCGCACTGACCATCGAGGCGGTCGGCGAGGCGCTAGTGTTCGCCTCCCGCGCCGGTGCCGACCCGGCCAAGGTCAGGCAGGCGTTGATGGGCGGGTTTGCCTCCTCGCGCATACTCGAGGTGCATGGTGAGCGGATGATCAAGCGCACCTTCGACCCGGGCTTTCGCATCGAACTGCACCAGAAGGATCTGAGCCTCGCCTTGCAGGGGGCGCGCGCGCTGAGCCTATCGTTGCCGAATACGGCGACGACCCAAGAGCTGTTTAACGCCGCCGCGGCACTCGGCGGCAAGGGTTGGGATCACTCAGGGCTGGTGCGGGTGCTCGAACACCTGGCCGGGCATCCGGTAGCGCAGTAGGGGGCCCCTCGCCCCATCTTTGGCATGAGTTTCGTGCCCGAGGGGAAGACCGGGAAGTTCAATTTCAACTAAGATCGTCGTCGGGCTCCTCGTCGCCGTCGGATTCGACGGGTTCAGGCTCATAGTCGGCATCGAGGATCATATCGGGAAAAGCACAGATATTACAATTTTCGCACCACCACCCGGGTCCGAATACCGGTTCCTGGCAATGGGGGCATCCGCTCGATGGAGGTTCGCTCTCGAGAGCGGCTTCGAACCGGGTTCTCGTGCACGCTAAAGACGATAATATGGTCATATATGCCTGTTAATGTTTACCATTATCTGTAACGGTTTGTAACATACGAGGCGTCGAACATGGGTCAGCGCAAGCGTCAGATCGCTCGAAATTTTCGTCAGTTACCTGTCAAATCCGATATAATTGCCAAAAAAGCGAAAGATCGGCCATACCCAATGAACGAACGGGTTGCGGCCGCAGCAACTTGTCAGGAGGAGTGGCAGCGAACCGGAAGTCACTCAGCCGCGCCCGAGGACGCGGTCGAGGGTACGGATCGCGTTGTCGCGGCCCGGTCGCGCCTCGGCGTGCGCCGCGGCGAGATAATCGTAGAGCTGGGCGATCGCCGCGTACATGTCATGTGACGGCGGGTTTTGTTCGAGAAAATCCGAGATTTCCTCCATCTCGGCGACCCAGCGATACGCCTTGTCGTACATCCCCGGGATGCCGTTGCGCATCCGTGCCAGCATCTGCGGCTGGCTGGACGAGAGCTCGGCGATCAAGGCTTCCGCGCAGCCAAAGCGCGCGGCCCCGAGCAGCATCGCCGCGGCGATCGCGGTGGTGCCCTTGGTGATCCCGGCGTAGGACATCTTGACCGCCGAGGCCGCACCGATTGGACCCTCGATGACCCGCCAATCGATGCCCCAATCGCGCAACACCGCGGTCTGCCCAGCGGTCGACCCCGAGGCGTAAATCGCCGGACTATAGCCGGGGCGCGGCGGTCCCCCGATGATCCCGGCATCGACGAAATCGGCTCCCGTCGGCGCGATGATCTCGCCGATGCGGATCGCGGTCTGCGGGCTGACCGCGTTGCAGTCGATATATACCGGTTTGCGGCCGAGCGCTGCGAGGGTCGAGGCCAGGTGGCGGGCGAGCGGTTCGGCCTCGCCGGGCGGTAGGATCGACAAGAAGAAATCGGCGCCGTCGAGCAGCGCGCGCTCGTCGGCGGCGGCGGCCATGCCGGCCGCTCGCGCGCGCTCGGCGCTCGCCGGGCTCCGCCCCGACAGGAGGGTACGAACCTCCGCCCCGCTTTCGCGCAACCGCCGGCCGACGCCAGACCCCATTGTGCCCTGAGCGATTACCGCAACAACCGTCATGACCTACCTCCAACCGGAACCAGCCAGTTTCAGGTTATCGGCCGAACGGATATCTGGGAAGGGCCTACGCTGCGCCTTTGCGCCACTCCGCGAGCGCTCGCTGCACGGCCGGCAGCCCGATGCGATGGCAGAAATCGCCAAAGCCTTCGCCCATTGCGCGGGCGGACGCGTAGAGAGCAAAGAGCGGATCGAGCGTCTCGGCGATCGCATGCAACGGCACCTTGTCGGCCACCGCGCTGTTGAGCCGGGTGCCGGCGAAATCGCCGCCGACATATAAGCTGTAGAAACCGGGCATGCGGCCGACGATGCCGATATCCCCGGTGTAGGGCCGCGCACAGCCATTCGGGCAACCGGTGATGCGGATGCTGAGCCGCTCGTGCTCGAGCCCGTAATGGCGCAAGCGTGCCTCGATCCCCGCGACGATGTCATCGCATACCCGCTCGGCCTCGGTCAGCGCCAGGCCGCAGCTTGGCAATGCCGGGCAGGCGAGCGCCCAGCGCGCGGCCGGCGCGATGTCCTCGGCGCGGGGCACACCGTGCTCACGCAGCACGCTTTCGATCGTGTCCCGATCCTGCGGGCGGATCTCGCTCAGGATGATATCCTGGCTCGGCATCAGGATCGGATCGCATCGGAACCGCTCGACGATTTTGTGCAAGGCGGTGCGAATGCACGATTGCGTGCTGTCGACGACCCGTCCGCTCGACACCGGAATGCCGAGATACAGCCTTCCGTCGCCCTGCTCATGCCAGCCGAGATGATCGGGAACCGAGAAGGCCGGCATTTCGCGAGACGGTTCGAGCGCTTTGCCGAGATATTCCTCGAGGCGCTCGCGCGCCCAGTCTTCGCCGTTCTCGGCGATCACATATTTGAGACGGGCATGACGGCGGTTGCCGCGATCGCCATGATCGCGATGCAGCCGCACCACCGCAGCGGCCGCTTCGAGGAGATCCTCCGGCTCGACAAAGGCCACCGGGGTCGCGAGCCGCGGGTAGGTCTTCGGATTGTTGTGGGTCTCCCGTGGCCGCCGCCGAGCAGGAAATTGTAGCCGGCGAGGTGGTCGCCCTCGAATAGCGCCACGATCGCCAGATCGTTGGTCAAAACATCGATCGTGTTGTCCTCGGGGACGGCGAGCCCAACCTTGAATTTGCGCGGCAGGTAACGTTCGCCGTAGAGCGGGTCCGGCTTCTCGCCGACACCGGCTTCTTCGCGCCAGGGGGCACCCTCGACGCAGATCTCGTGATAGCCGCGGGTGCGCGGCAACAGATAGCTGGACAGCCGTCGTGCATCGGCTTCGAGCCTGGCATGCGCCGGGTCGCGGATCGGCGCCGGAACCGTCGTCACGGTGCGCACGACGTCGCCGCCGGCGGCGAGCGTCGTCAACAAGGCCGCGTTGATCTCGGCGATCGTGGCCTTGAGCCCGGGTTTGACGACGCCGTGGAATTGGATGCTCTGCCGCGCGGTGATCCGCAACGACCCGTTGGCGTGTCGGTCGGCCAGCGCATCGAGGGCGAGATATTGGCCGGCGGTGAGCCGTCCTCCGGGAATGCGCACGCGCACCATGGACTGCCAGGACTTGCTCTCGCCGCGCTGCTTCAATTCGGTGGCGCTGTCGCGATCGTAGCCTTGATAGACTCCGTGGAATTTGAGCAGCGCATAGCCTTCCTTGTCGAAGGGCGAGGCCGTATCGGCGAGATCGCGAGCGATCCGGCCGCGCAACTGTCGGCTCTGCTGCTTTACCGCTTCGGCCTTCGATATCGATTGGACCTGAACCATATCGCCACCCTTTCGAGGTGAGGCGGGAGAAACCTCCCAACTACAATGTGGTTCAGATCATTATAGCGGAGTCACCATGTCAATATGAGCTTTTATACAAATTAAAAACGCTATATATTTTTTAGCGCCTGTTCGATGTCGTCGAGCAGGTCGGTTTCTGCTTCGAGCCCCGCAGAGAACCGCACCAGCGAGTCTCCGATCCCGAGCTCAGCGCGTGCCTCGGGCTTGAGCCGCGAATGCGTCGTCGTCGCCGGATGGGTGACGAGGCTCTTCGAATCGCCGAGATTGTTCGAGATGTCGACGAGCCGCAGGGCATCCATAAAGCGGAAGCAGCCCTCTTTGTCGCTAGCGACATCGAAGCATACGAGGCCGCCGCCCTGTGCCATTTGCCGCCGTGCCAATTCGTATTGCGGGTGGCTCGGCAGCCCCGGGTAGAGCACCCGCGTGATCTTTGGGTGGTTTTCGAGATAGCTCGCAATCGCCGTGGCGGTGCGGCACTGCCGATCGATGCGGAGTTCGAGCGTTTCGAGCCCCTTGAGCAGCAGCCAAGCGTTGAACGGGCTTAGCGACGGGCCGGTATGCCGATAAAACAGGCCGAGATCGTCCTTGATGAATTTCTCCGACGCCAGGATCGCGCCGCCGAGGCAGCGGCCCTGGCCGTCGATGTGCTTGGTCGCCGAGTAGACGACGACGTCGGCGCCGAGGCGAAGCGGTCTCTGCAACAGCGGGGTTGCGAAGACATTGTCGACGATGAGGAGGGCGCCGGCGCGGTGAGTCAACCGCGCCACCTCGGCGATATCGATAATCTCCATCGCCGGGTTCGACGGGCTCTCGCAAAAGGCGAGCGCGGCGCCACCGGCCAGTGCCGCCTCCCAGGCACCGAGGTCGCGCCCATCGACAAGCATGGTCTCGATACCCCAGCGCGGCAACAAATCGGCGACGATATAGTGACACGAGCCGAATAGGGCGCGGCTCGACACCACCTTTTGGCCGGCGCGCAATCGGCACAGCAGTGCGGCAAACACCGCCGCCATGCCGCTTGCGGTGGCGCGGCAAGCCTCGGCTCCTTCGAGCAACCGCAATCGCTCCTCGAACATCGCTACGGTCGGGTTGCGGTAGCGCGAATAGACGTAACGCGAACCCTCTTGGTCAAACGCCGCCTCTGCTGCTGTGGCATTGTCGTAGACAAAGCCCGAAGTCAGGAACAACGCCTCGCAGGTCTCGTCATAGGGGCTGCGTGTGGCACCGCCGCGGACGAGGATCGTTGCCGGTGAGACGTGGTCGGCGAGGTCTAGGGGCAGGACGGGTTTGGTCATCGGCGGGTCTCTCCAGTTTGCGACCGCGCCGATCCGGAAGAAAAACGCCCCGGTCCCGCGCGGGCCAGGGCTCCTTTCAGAACTCACGACCTTTTAGCGGTTTGTTTTACGTGGCCGCAAGCCGGTCGGCTCAAATCACCACGATCACGTCTCGTAGCGTTCCGGGGTCCGCCTGTCAAGCCGCCGCCACTTGTCCGGTAGTTGATTCATCTGCAGTCTA
>Ga0306922_10003171_pt1 | contig 15346 bp, 10 predicted proteins | sample sta12Cox44000082_FD_203758 | JGI IMG/M metagenome (GOLD analysis project Ga0306922, IMG submission 203758) | Lab enrichment of tropical soil microbial communities from Luquillo Experimental Forest, Puerto Rico - statoxic.12C.oxic.44.000.082 (v2)... | ecosystem: Environmental > Terrestrial >... | reverse complement strand
GCATCCCAGGCATTCCAGGCCCCTACGGCGGTCCAGACCCCGGTATCCCGATCAGCCAACTGCCGATCATCCCGATCCCGCTACAGGGGGACGAGATGGTGCCAATTGTCCAGAACGGCGTGACTTATCGCGCGCCGGCATCGCAAATGGGCGCAGGAGTGGTCTCGCCGAGCCTCTACTACGTGGCGACCGCAGGGCAGACGAACTTTCCGCTCGCCACGCTCGATAAGAATGGAAATACGGGCAGCATAATCACGAACCCGCATATCGCGGTCTACCGCAATGGCGCTCGCCTTGCGCCAGACCAGACGCTGACCTGGGGCGGGTTCATGATCACTTCCGCCACCAACTCGGTTACGCTCGCGAGCGCCGCAGGCTCGGGTGATGTGGTTATCATGAGTTGGGGCGACCCTTGAGCTATACCTACCAGAGCTTCCAACAGGCTCTCGCGACCGAGATGGTGATCCCGCAAGGGATCAATGATCCGAACTTCACTGCGATCCTCCCGACCATCATCGATTATGCCGAGCAGCGCATCTACCGCGAACTCGATTGCGAGCATGCCTCGGTCCAGCAACTGTTCACCTGTGTCCCTTTCATTCGCTCGCAGAGCATTCTCCTCTCCGGCGCCGCGGCGACTCCGCCTCCGGGCAATCAGCTTCTGATTGTCGAGCGCGTCCTCATCCTTCCTGTCGGGTGGACCTACAATCCGACGCCGCCGTCGCAGCCGACGAGTGGCGGCGAGCCGATCAAGCCCACCACAATGGACGTGATCGATGCCATCTACAGCGGGATCTTTCCGGCGCCCGGCGTCTTCGGGCCGCCCACCTACTTCGCGATGCAGGACGATCTGACGCTCGTCTTCGGGCCGACGCCGGATCAAGCGTATGCGTTCCTCGTGTTCGGCAAGAACCGGCCCACGGCGCTCTACAACCTCGGCTCCGGCGACTCGTCGTTCCTCACCAGCGTGCTGCCCGATTTGTTTCTCGCGGCTTCAATGATTGCAGCGTCTGCGTATAGGAAAAATTTTGGGGCTGCGTCCGACGATCCGCGCTCGGCGATGAGTTGGGAGCAGCAATTTCAACTACTGTTACCGTCCGCGAAATCAGAGGAAAACCGAAAAAGATTCGCAGGTTGGAACGACATGTCGGGTGAAAGCTCGCCGAAGCCGCAGGGGCCGCCGTAACAGGGAGGCTGAAAACATTGGTGCTCAAAATCCACGCCAAGCCTCGTCCTGCCGCGCCGGGCCGCGCCGAAAGAGCATAGCACGGAAATGCCATTTGCAACAGTAAAATTGCAGCCCGGCGTCAAGGCGCTCGCGACTCCAACGCTGCTCTCGGCGAACATCGTCGCGTCGAATATGATCAGATTCAAGGGTGGGCTCCCGGAGAAGCTCGGCGGCTGGGTCAACCTCACGCCGTCATACTACCAGAATGGGATTCCGGGCGTGGGGCGGGAGCTGTGCGCCTGGATGGACCTCAACAACGGCAAGCACATCGTGCTCGCGGGAGGCGTGCAAGCCGGCGGAGGGTTCCTCTACCACATCTCCCCGTTGAAGCAGGGCGACTGGATCTCGCCCATTACGCCGATACAGTTCACCACGAGCGGAGGAGCGACGTTCACGCCGGCGAGCGGATCGCCGCTCATCACCGTCAGCGATCCTGTCGTTTACACTTTGGGGATCACGACCGCGACGACGGTCCAGATTGCGACCCATGTCGCGGTGGGCGGGCTCGTCCTCTATGGCAACTATCCGATCAAAAGCGTCTCGCATTCACCTTCTCCGCCGAACGTCATTTACACCATCCAGGCAAGCGCCAACGCGACCAACTCGACGGCGGTGACTACGCCATGCGTCGCACAATTCGCCGTCACTTCTGGCAGCGCCGTTGTCACCGTCACGCTCCCAAATCATGGCTTCTCGGTGGGGTCGTCATTTCAGATTTCGCTGCCGACGACGATGACGGGCGCCTATCTCACCCTGTCGGGCATCTACACGGTATTGGCGAGCCCGGCGCCAACGACGAACACCTTCGCCATCGACGCATCATGGGGCGCCCAAGCGACGGTCAGTGGCATCAACGAGGGCAATCTCGCCGGCGCCGCATATCTCGTCTATTGGAACCCGCAAATCGCGGGTCTATCCTCGCCTTCCGGGACTTCATTCCCCTCCAGTCCGGGGAATAATCCCGCCATTTATCCGAACGTCAGCGCCGAGGATTGGAGCTTAGCCAATTTCGGCCAGAACCTCATCGCCAATGCGATGAACGGGCCGCTGTTCTACTGGAACCCACTCAACGCCGGGACGGGGGCGACTGCGAGTTTCTACGCACAGATCATTCCGAACGCGCCCGCGCTCGCGACTGGCTTCTTCATCGCGATGCCTCAACAGATGATCGTCGCCTATGGCGCGGCGATCAACCAGGGCACGATCCCCGCCACCTATGCCGGCCGCGTCGCGGGCTATGCGCCTGGCCAAGTCCAAGATCCGATGCAAGTCGCATGGTGCGACGCTGGCAGTCTCAATACCTGGATTGCGAGCGCGTCGAATCAGGCCGGATCGTTTCGGCTCACGCGCGGCTCGAAGATCGTGGGCGGCATTCAAGGCCCGCAGCAAGCGATGCTTTTCACGGATGTCGGCGTCTGGGTCATGGCCTACATCGGCTATCCAGACGTATGGGGATTCAACGAGATAGCCCAAGGCTGCGGGCTCATCGCCAAGGATGCGGCCGGCGTCCGCGGCCCCCAGGTCTTCTGGATGTCCCTCGATGGCTTCTGGGCCTATGCCCAAGGCGCTGTTCAGAAACTGCCCTGCGACGTCTGGGATATCGTCTTTACGAATCTGAACCTCGCCAAGGACAGCAATGGAAATTATCTCTACCTCCATCACATCCGATTTGCCGCGAACAGCGGCTTCGATGAGGTCGCGTGGCATTTCCCCTCAGCCGCCACCCTGATTCAGCAAACGACGACATCATCGACCGCAGTTGGGGTGAGCGTTCTCAATCTCGCCAGCACGGTCGGCGTTCAAGTCGGCATGACTGTCGCGGATGTGACTAACCCGGCGGCGATTGGCTACATCACCACGGTTACGGCGGTAACGGCGAGTACCGTGACGCTGCGCAGTCCCGTGACCTCGCCAGGAGTGTCATCTGGCGACACAATCTATTTCAACAACGCCGAGAACGACTCCTACGTGAAGTTAAATACGACGACCGGCGAGTGGGACTATGCGCTCTCGGTCGCGCAGCCTGGTCTCGCCTCGCCCACGCCGATCCAAGTCACGGCTTGGCTTGATGCGAACATCTACGGCCATCCGCTCTCCTCGATGATGAATCCAGTCTGGATGCAATTGAGTCCGGCTTACGTACAGCCCTATTCGATGCTGGTGCAACATGAAGAATCGCCGGATGCGGTCACTCAGACTCCAAGTGGCGTCTGGGGCGCGGCGCCGATCACTTGGATGATCACGACCGGCTACTTCCAGTTGGCCGAAGCCGAGACTTTCGTGTTCGTGGATTACGTTCTGCCAGACTTCAAATGGCGGCGCTTCCCTCAAGGACAGAGCACAAGCGCGACCGTGCAGTTCACACTCTATGTCGCGGATTATCCCGATGATCCGAACTATCCAGCGGTCGCTTACGGTCCTTATACGGTCACCAATGTGGGGCTCCCAGGTGCGGCGTCGCCGCCGGTTCCCAATGCTGGCTTCGAACCGCGTTGTAGAGGCCGCTACTTTTACGCGGTGATATGGGGCAACGACCTTGGGTCGTTTGCCCGACTCGGGGGCGTGAAATTTAGGTTTCAGCCAGATGGGCGCGCGCCATGAAACGCCCGTATTTGCGCTTATCACCAACGGGTGTATTTAGGACTCTTTGAGACCCGGGGAAAAGCCTGGGCCGCTTACCATGCGGCCGCCGTCCGACTGCATGGTGAATTTGCCCCGGATGGTAGGGCTCCGTAATGCCCAACGGTCTCGACATCGGCGCAGGCCAACTCCAAACTTTAATCGCCACGCTGCAAAACACCAATACGCAGCTCGGGAACCTATTCCAGGCGTTTATAGGCGGGCCCGGCGTGCCCGGGCCACTGGGTCCGGGGTCTCTCTATTCAGCCATCACCGGAGTGGGCCATGGGGGCATCGTTGGGGTCAGCGATGGGTCGAACGCCGCGCCGGGGTTCGTGGGCGAATATACGAGCCTGAACGCTTCATCCGTTCTTCTAACCAGCACCGTCGCCGCCAACGTCGTCACGCTCCCCCTCTCGGCAGGCGATTGGGATTTGTGGGGCAACGCCAACATGACCGCGAGCGTGGGGGCGTCAGCATTGCAAGCCTCGATCAGCGCGACTTCGGCAAACATGGGCAGCATACTGTCAGACAATAACTCATCCTCGCAGATTCAGACGACCACTGCTGTACTCGTGAGCGCGGTGCTGGGGGTCGCTCCCTGCCGTTTCACCTCGGCGTCGCCCATGACCGCGTATCTCGTTTGTCTGGCCACTTTCGCGAGCGGAACTGTCTCGGTGAACGCTAAGATTGCGGCGAGGCGCAGACGATGAGCAACGCTTGGAACCCCGTGCCGGCGACGATCCGCATCAATCGGATGCTCGGAGCGACGCGCCCCATCAGGCCGCCGGCTGCCATCAGGCCGATGTCGATCACCCCAGGGCGCATGGGCGGGATCGGAGGCGGCAGCGGCGGGATGAAGATGCCGCACCTCGGCGGCGGCTCGTCGACCATGCATATGCTGATGCGCCCCCTTGGCCGCGCCTACGGCGGGGGCATCCTCGACTCACCGCACGCGCCCTTCGACGGCGGCATCATGTCGGCGAACGCGGGGCGAGCCGACGACATCCAAATGCATGTCCCGAACGGGTCCTATGTGATGCCCGCGTGGTTTGTGAGCCACCTGGGCCAGGGTAATTCGATGAACGGCATGACGGTCCTGAAGATGATGTTCGGGGAGCCGTGGCAGGGGGCCGGGCAGGCCGCGAAGACGCCCTATGGAGCGCCGGTCTCGAAGATGGGGACGCAACATGGCATGGGGCCGCCAAAGCCCCCGCCAATCAACTGGCAGCCGCCGAACCTCACCCCTGGCATGAGCGCACAGAACCCAGCGCTCGCAGCGCATGGCGGCGCGGCAAGAGACGGAGGCGGCCCCGTCCCGATCAACGCTAGCGGCGGAGAGTTCGTAATAACTCCGGAGATGGTGGCTCATGTTGGTCAGGGTGACATAAGTAAAGGGCACAAGATTTTGGATCGATGGGTAATAGAGGAAAAGAAGAACGCTGTAAAAACACTGCAAAAACTCCCTGGACCTGCTCAGAGCTAGTTAATGCTTTCGATTGAAACTTGCGAGATCCGCATGACGAGGCCTAGATACTTCCGAGACGACGACGGGGTGAAGTGGAAACGCTGGAGCCGCGATGAGGAGTTGTTGCGGAGGACGCCGCCCAGGTCTCCGATTCGCGTCGCTGATGAGCACGATGAGATCGGCATCATCGAGCTGTTTCAGAAGATGTGGCTCGAACAGCCCTATCATGAGCTCGACTTACCGAGCATCGCTGCGATGGTGCGCCTCGCGGTGCAACCCGGCCCGCAGCGGCGCGGCATCATAGGGGTCATAGGCGAGCGCCACGATCTCAAGGGCGGCGTCTTCCTCCTGATGGAAAAACTCTGGTACTCGAAGGACTGGCAGATCAACGAGTATTTCAACTTCGTACGACCCGATGCGCGCAAGGGCACGCATTACGCCCAAGACCTCATCGCCTACGCGCAGCAATGCTCCGATCAGATCGGTCTCGATCTCTTCTTGGGCGTATTCAGCACGATCAGGACCGAAGCGAAATGTAGGTTATATCGTCGCTACATGCCTAAAGTGGGCGAGTTCTACCTTCATGTGCCGCCCAATCGTAAGCCGGTCTACGAACGGATCGCCGGCTCAAGTTTCGCGACGGCGGCGGAGTGAGCCATGTGCTGCGGCGGCGGTGGATCTAACACCAACCAATCGACGTCCACCCAGACGCCGCCTGCATCAGTTCTCGCTGACTACAACGCCGCGATCTCCCGCGACACGTCGGTCGCGAACACTCCCTACCAGATGTACCAGGGCGAACTAGTCGCCCCGGAATCGAACCAGACGATCAGCGGCACTCAGCAAGTCGGGCAGTACGGCCAGTCGGCGCAGCCGGCAATCCAGACAGGAGAAGCCTACACAGCCGCATCGCCCGGGACAGGCCACGCGGGAGGATGGGACGCCGCCGCGGGGAATTATGCTGGAGCCTATGGCGCGGGCTCCTCGGGGTGGAACCCGGCGCAGGCTGCCACGACTGCCGCGATGAGCATGGGGAGCGGCTCGAATTTCGCCCCCAATTTGAACACCTATATGTCGCCATACTTGACTGACGTGGTCAACAAGACTGCCGCGGAATTCCAGAACCAGAACCAGCAACAAGCGGAATTTTTGAATAGCTCCAACATTTCGAGCGGAGCATTCGGGGGCGACAGAGCGGGCATCAGTCAAGCGATCCTGGCGGGGCAGCAACAACAGTCCGAGGCCCCCGTCATCGCTGGCCTCTATCAAGCCGGGTTCGGTCAAGCGGAGCAGGAGCTCAACGCTCAGCAAGCTGCGCAAATGCAAGGCGCTGGGCAGCTTTCCAACATCGGCACGAACCGCGCGCAGACGATGCTCAATGCTGCCACTGGGCAGGGGGCTCTCGGATCGGCCGAAGCGAACAACCAACTCGCCGCCGGCTCGCAGTACGGCAGCCTCGGGCTCGCCGGTCAGGGCGCCGCACTTCAGGGCGGCGAGGCGAACATCCAAGCCGGCTTGGTGCCGACCGAGTTTCAACAAGCAGCCGACACTTCCGCGTACGGCCAGTTTGAGCAAGGGCAGGCCTATCCGTTCACGACCGCCTCCTTCCTGACCAACGCCATCGAGGGGCTCGGCGGTCAGTCAGGTGGCACCGGACAGACGAGCACTCCTGGCCCAAGCGGACTGGCGCAAGGCATCGGCGCTGCGGCCGACGTCGTTGGCACGGTTGGCAAGCTATTTGGCTTTTCGGATGAGCGTTTGAAGGAGAACATCGAGCCCATCGGCGAGACGTACGACGGGCAGCAAATCTATCGCTACAACTTCAAGGGCGACCCCAGGACGCAAATAGGCCTGATGGCGCAGGAAGAGGCCTATCGCCATCCGAGGTCCGTCATCCGCGTTGGGCTCGGCGGTGCTCGCGATCTCCTCGGGCTCGACTATCACGGCGCGACGGAAGAGGCGGCTCAGCGCGGGCGCGGCCACTTCGCAGGCGGCGGAACGCCGAGCCCCGATCAGGCGCTGATGTTCGGCGGCGTGCATGGTGCGTCTCTCGGCGCTTTCGGCCCGAGCTATGGCCTCGACATTGGCGAGAGCCAACATGCTGACCCTGGCGGAGCGCCGCTGGTCGATCCGACGAGGACCGCAATGCAGTCCTTCCACACTCCGTCGGCTGGCCGCATCCCGCCGATCGAGATGATGCCTGCCATGGCCTATGGGGGAGGCATTTTCGATGAAGGTCGCCAAAGCTTCGACGCGGGCGGCGGAACGCTCCCTGGCGGCGGCGCCGGGCCGCTCAGCTTCATTGACCCGTCTGTAGTCGAAGGTATCGTTAGCGGCGTCAATCAGAACGAAGATGTGCCATCGGGCTGGGTCAATCCCGATCCGATGGGGCTGTCCGGCTCCCTGTACGCTTCGGGCGGGAACAATCTCGAAACCTACAACCTCGCGCAGGGTATCGGCGTCAACAAAGGCGCGTGGAACCCGAAGACCGGCATGTCGCCGTGGGCGCTCCAGACGGTCGACTGGCAGGATCTCGGCGCGAATCCTCAGTGGGGAAACACCGAGTATTCCTTCACCCCGGCAGCCCAAAAGGGTGCGGCCGCCGGGATGGCCGCAGGCGACGTGTTCCCCTCGCCGATCGTGCCGGGCAATGCGCTGAGCGGGACGAATGCGTTTCGCGCGCAGGAGAATCTTCCTCCGCTCGCCGAGGGGCAACCGGCGAAGCCGCTTCCCACCACGCCTGCGCCATCGACTCCAGCGCCGAAGCTGACACCCCCAACGCCACAGAAATTCACCACTATGACGGTGCCCGGTTATGAACACGTCCAGGCCGGCTGGGAGCCATCAGGGACAAGAACGATGCGGGTGCCTGTGGGTTCTTCATTGCCAAAGTTCAGCGGCCTCAATCAAGTTCCCGCTGGCGGCGACGCCAATAGTGGGGGCGGCGGCGCCGGCGGGAGTTCTTGGGAGACTGGAGGCGCGGTCATGCGAGAAGGTTATCAAGGCGGCGGGGCGCCGTTTCCCGATCCGCGGTTCAGCTACTATTCGCCGACGACCGGGCAGGGGCGAGGCGCGACCTATCATACGCCTGCGCCACCTCCTCCTCCGCCGCCAGCGATTGCGGTGGCGAGGCAGATCGCGCGATCGAGAGCCGCGCCTGCGCGTCGCGCTCCTATGCCGCCGCCTCGTCCCACAGACACGGGGCCGCTGCATGATCGGCCGCCCTGGCAGGAGCCGTACTTTCACGATCGGCCGCCGGTCACAGGCGACCATTATCCTGACGGGGTGACCGATCCCCAAGTCCCCTATCGGGGGTTCGGCAAGATCATCCCGCCGGAGAGCCTGGAGCCATCGGGGGGCAAAGTGCCGCCTCGCGGCTTCTCGGACCCGCAATTGCCTCCGCCCGAGCCTGAATATTTGCAACCAGAGGGAGCCGGCACATTCCTTCGAAATCTGCCTGGGCGCGTGACCAGAATGCTACCGGGTGGGCGTCTGATCGAGATGGGCAGGCGGATCTTGTCGCCAGATCCCCTACAGCCGGCGACAGGGGTTGAGGCCCCTCGCACACTAGGTCGCTCACCCAGTGGTCCTGGCCCCACGATCCATGCCGGGCCGCCCCCGAGCCATGTGACCGACCTTGGCACATGGGAAAACGAGGGCGGAGCGCCTGGATCCACCTTCCAGCCCTCGTGGAGCCGCGACGCGAATCCGACTGACCCTGACGTCCAGAACATGATGAACGAGGGCGGACGGTGGCGCGGCGGTCGCGCGAGCTATGCGGACGGTGGCGGTCCTTACGACCCTGGTGGCTCAGTCGGCGACTGGGAAGGTCTCGATGCGTCGAACATGTCCGACGATGACTTCGCGCGCGGACTTGAGGGCGAGATGCGCGACGCGAAGCCAGAGGACTTGGGCTGGATCAGCCACCTCCCCACCAACTTCAACTTCGATCAGCCGGCGCGCACGCGCATGCAGCCCATGAGGGGGATCGATCCGGGTATGCGGGCTGAAGCGCCTGGAGGAGGGGGCGGAAGCACCAACCCCAACTTCGGCGTGACCTCGCTCATGGGCGGCAATCCGATCACGACCGCCAATGTTGGCAACATTTTTGGTCACTACCAGCCGACAACTGGCATCGCTGGGCGCGGGCAATGGGTGCAGGATTCGATTCCATCAAATGCGACCGCCCAAGTGGCAGGCACTCACCCCGCTATCGCGATGAGACGTCGCCTCAGCGGACATCCTGCGCATACGCGTGCGCCGCCTCGCGCCGGGCCGCCTGATATGAGCCATCACTACGACCCCCTGGCGGGTCAGCCGACCGGCATCCCCTATGGTCCTCCTGATATGAGCGGCCACTATGATCCGTTGGCGGGCCAGCCGACCGGCATCACCTATGGCAACCCGCATGGCGACGATCCACCCGACGTCATGTCTCCAGAAGCGGTCTACAACGCGACTCGCCGGTATCAGGGCGGCGGCGGGGTCATGGGGTCCTCGCCCTACCCTAATAGCGCCGAACAGGCAAAAGGCCTCGGCAGCTTCGCAAGCACGAAGCAGTCGGCCGGGTTCGGCGATCTCTTTGGCCGTCAAGGGTTCCAACTAGGCGGAGGGTCAAGCAACGACCAAAACGACATCAACGCGGCAATCTCGCGGGCTGTGCAATCCATGGGCTCGGGACATGGGGCAAATCTCCCCACGGCTCAGCCCTACAAGCCGCCAAGCGGAGATCAGCCTGGGAGCCCGGGCGATATCGCGAAGCATCTTCAGAGTATGGCTGACAACCTGACCAAGAAGCCGACTCAGACGACATCCGGTTCGACGACGCCCTCGTCGAGCGGCATCCATCCTCTGGTGGACACCTCCTCGCAGGCGGCTCCTGCGCCGGCTCCGACCCAGACGTCTCAAGGTCCCGCCCAGGTCTCCGTCGTGAACCAAAATACCGACGTAGCCGACGCGTCTCTCAGTGGTGCCGGCATGGATATGGGCGGCGGCGACGTAGCCGACGCATGGCGCGGTGGGAGGACATGGCGCCGATGATTGCCCCCAGCGGACCTCCCAGCCCCCCTGGTTGGCATCCCGGCACCACGCCTGCGACTCACGCGCCAACGAGCGTGCTGGCGATGAATCCTGGGGGTGGGGGCGGGCAGACTTCTCCCGCGATCGATGGCTCTCAGCCCGGCGGCGGGCATTTCTTCTACATGCGCGGCGGGAAGGTGCATCGCAAAAGCTTCCAGGGCGGCGGCGCTCCGGCGGATAGTGGTGCTGCTCCCGCTGGCCCGGCTGTCGGCAGCCCCGACTACATCTGGCAGGGGCTCCACGCGCGCGGCTTCAACGACGCCCAGGCGGCCGCCGCCATGGGCAATATGCAGCAAGAGTCGAGCCTGAACGCGAACGCGGTGAACCGTGGCGAAGGCGCGCACGGGTACATCCAGTGGGAAGGGGACCGCATGAACGGTCCAAACGGGCTTGGGGAGTTCGCGCGCCAGACAGGCCGCGCGTGGAATGACCCCGACGCCCAGATGGACTTCCTCGCCAAAGAAATCACGAGCGGCGGCATCAAGGGCTCGAAGGAATTTATGGCGGCCAACGACGTCGGCAGCGCCAACGCCGCTTTGCGCCACTACATCGGCTACAAGTACGACCAGGAAGAACCGCACCGGCTCGCGAACTCGGAACGCTTCGCTCAGACTTACGGAGGAGGCGGGAGCGGGGGCGCCGCGGCTCCGAATGTCCCCGCGGCGGGCTCGCAGGAGGTCCAAGCGACGGCCCCATCCTATGGCGGCGGCTTCAAGATCCCTGGCACCAATCTCACGCTCGGAGGTCAGCAACCCGGGGGACAGCCGCCGTTCGACTGGGCCGGCTATCTCATGAACGTCGGCGCGGGCATGATGTCGTCGCGCTCGCCTCACTTCGGAACAGCGATGGGCGAAGGCCTCACCGCTGGCAACAAGTACCTCATGGACAGCCAGGAACTCGCCCAGAAGTGGCAACTCAATCAGGCGCAGATCAACAATATGACGTCCGAGCAGCGCTCGCGCGATATGGAGCTGCCGTATCGGGTTCAGCAACTCCAGATCCAGTCTGCGCAGTCGCAACTGAACATCGCCCAGACGATCGCTGCGTTCAACGCGAAGGCGAAGATGTTCGGGTTCCAGCCGATCGACCCTGCTCAGTATGGCCTGCCGCCTCTGGGAGGCCAGCACGGGACCACAGACGGGCAAGGAGGGGCCTCGGGCGGAGTCGGGCCTACTCAGGGCATCCACCCCCTCGGGGCTCCTGGCGGGGCTCCTGTGGCCGCTGGTGCGCCTTCTGGTGCGCCTTCTGGTGCGGCTCCGGGGGCGAGCGTCCCTTCCGCCCAGGCTCAGCCCGTCGCCTCACCGGCCCCTCCCGGCGCGGCCCCAGCGGGCGGCGCACCCCCCGGCGGGGGCCGACTCGAAGACGATCCATTGTTTAAGCAGGGCCAGCAGATGGCACAATATGGAGGAATGTGGGGCGACAAAGACGCGCTTCAGTATGGCAACGATCTAATGGAGAAGGCTCAGAAGCGGTATGAGTTCACGCATGCGGCCGAGAAGGAGGGCGGAGTTGAGGGAGCGAAACTCGGCCAACAGCAGAATTATGAGGAAGACCAAAATACGAGAGATGCGCAGGCGGCTCACGCGCTACAAATTCAGCGTATGGACACAATGCGTCGCATTATCCAGAGTTACAAGACAGGCACTTGGGCTGAGGAAAAAGCAGACTTTGTCGGCGGGCTTCAATCGCTTGGTTTGGATGTGCCGAGCAATTGGCGATCTTGGGATGTCAAACAATATCAGGAGTTCACCAAGAATGCGATCCAGCAGGTTTATGACCAATTGCGCACGATCAAAGGCCAGCCGCGCAATATAGAGATTTCGGGCCTAACGACTGCCAATCCCTCGGCGAAACTCGTGTCGGGGGCCAATGCTGATATTATCAGTCAGCTTATTGGTCTCATTCGCTATCAGGATCAATACAACCAAGATTGGGCCAATTATCGCAATACGGATGCTGGACAGCAAGCGCGAAGCCCGCTGCAATTCCAGAACGAGTGGCTGCGCAAGAACGATCCGCAGAGATTCGTCGATCAGGCGCGCAAGGAGTTCTCCTATCGAGGGCAATCAATCCCCGCTGAAGGAGAGCGGCCTATCGGTCAGCATTACATGACGCCGAAGGGCGAGCGTATATGGACCGCACAAGGCTGGGCTGCGCCATGAACCTGACAGGCGAAAGTGACGCCGATCTCGGTATTAGCGCGACAAAGCCAAAAGCGGCGGCCCCGTCTCCTGGCGCAAAGACGGGAGAGTCAGACGCCGATGTCGGTATTGGATCGGGCGGGCCTCTTCCTTCGCAGGAAAGCACCGCAACGGGGGCGTTCGAATACGCCATTCCCCAAGTAATGCCCGCATGGAAGCATATCGCGCCATACCTTGAAACTGCCAGCAGCTATCTGCCTGAAGCCTTGATCGGAGGAGGTCCAGGCGCGGGCGCTCTAAAACAGCAGCATGAATCTGACGAGGATTTCTCCACGCGGCTTGAGGAGAACCGCGCTCGCATTCTGGGCACAGCGCGGCAACTGGGCGAGCAGCACCCAGTCGCAACCTTCGCCGGCCAGACTCTTCCCGCGATGCTTCTACCGGGCGCTGCGGGAACACTAGGCAAAGCGGCGCTGACGGGGGGGCTTTATGGCGCGGCCTATGGCGCGGGAGAGGGAGAAGATCCGTATGACGCCTTCAATCGCGCTTGGCTCGGAGCGGGCATTGGCACCGCTGGCGGCGTCTTAGGACACGGCATCGCGAGCGGCATCGCGGGATCGTTAGCGGAGGATGCGACCCGCAAGGCAACGCGAGAGGCTGCGGCGAGCGTCAACACCACAATACCACGGTTCGCCGTTAGTTCCGACCCAACGACGCAACGCGTCATGATGCATATGGCGGCTTGGCCATGGGTTGGCGATTGGGTCAAATCAGGCCTGGAACAAACTGGGGAAGGCCTTAAACAAGCCGTTGCCGGGCAAGCGGGACAAGCGGATGCGCGCTCAGCCGGCGCGGCAATGAAGGCAGGCCTCACCGATTACATCGGCAATGTTTCCCCCAGCGCCGTGACCGCCAGATATACCGCACTTGAGAACAGCATCACCAATCCAGGGGTAAAAACTCCGTTGGGGTTCACTCGATGGGCGGCCGGCAATATTCAAGCTTCGCGCGACACCGTCGATATGGGAGCATCGAGCGCAATCGATAAGGTACGGCAACAAATTGGCAATCCTGATGGATATACGGTCGAGGGCATCAAGAAATTGCGGACTTCGATTGGCCAAATGCTGGCGCCGGGCAGCGTGTTACCCGCAGATATGGATACTGCTGAGCTTAAACAAATCTACAAGGGACTGACGAAAGATATGGAGCAGGCCTATGTTAACAGCGGCGTGCCAGTGAGCGCCGTGCGAGCAACCAGCGCTTTTGCAAGAGATACAAGGCTGAATCAGGAGGCATTGGTTAAACTTCTTGGTGGGCCGCAAGCCCTCGCTTCCAATGAAAGCGTCTATGGCGCTTTAGCGCGGGCGGCAGGATCTGCAACTAAAGGTACAAGCAATCTTGAACTCTTAGAGCGGGCCAAGAACGCCGTTGATCCTAACGCTTGGAACGAATTGGCGTCTGGCCTGGCGTCCACATTAGGGGACACTCCCGATAAATTCATTACATCTTACGAGAAGAATATTGCGCCGGAAGCGCGAGACTTGTTGTTCGGCCCCGCAGGGCAGGGTGGCGTTCGCGATGCATTAGACAACGTTCTTACGGTGCAGAAGCGACTTCAGGGATTGCACCGCAAGTACGCCAATACGTCAAAGTCGGCGGAGAACATTGGCACCTTTGCGGCTCTGTTTGAGGGAGTTCCGCATGTCCTGGCGCATCCCTACTCGTTGGGAGCGATAATCCCAGGCGCTGCCTTCGCCAAATATATGACAATGCCGGCGACGGCTCCGCTGGTTGCGACTATGGCTAATCGCTATCTGAACTTTTTGCAGAATCCAAACAATCCGTTCACGCGCAATGCGTTTCAACGAGCTGCCGCCCAGTTCGGCACTGTGGCCGGCTCTCAGGCAGGGGTAGGGGAATCTCCAGCCGACGCGCTCTACGGCGGGAACCCGTGATTGCGGTGTTCAGCCTCGGTCTTCTTATCCGACCGGTCGAAGACCCAGCCCCAGATTAGCCACACGACAAACAGGAGCATGCCGGCAACCGGATGGACGAGCGCGATAAGGGCTATGAAGAGTAGGCTCATGATGCCTGCACCTCCTGCTCGCGCGCGGCGATAAGGGCATCTCGTTCGGCGATCAGCCCATCGCGATAGCGCGTAAAATCGGCAATTGTCTTGTTTGTCTGCTCGATTAACCAGTTATAGGCCGGGATATCAGCAGTAGCCCGAGGGATGCGTGCTCCTCCTTTGGCCGGGATGCTGCCATCCACCCAATCCAATAAGGGAGCGTCCGTAGGGGCCTTTGCGATCCTGATTGCCTGTTTCGCGACTTTCTTTTTGCCAACCGTTTCCGCTTCGCTGCGCTCAGCCTCGGTCAGCCCTCCCTCCGCATCAATCTGTGCTAGCACGTGTTTCCAACGGAGAACTGGAGAACGCGTCATCAGCGCACAGGCGACCTTGATCATATGTTTCGTTAGCGTTGACATATGTTTCCCTCATGATACAGTTGCAACGATGCGTTCGTACCACATAGGCAACCGAATGACAACTGAAAGAAGCACTCTCGGTTCGGTCCAGAGCAGAGTCCTCTCTGAGCTAGCTCAATATATGCAAACCACGACTGAGCTTGCACGGCACGTTTATGGATTAAAAATCGGAGTGGTTCCGACAAGGTCGCAATCGGTTGGCATCCGACGTGTCTTGCGCACGCTGGAACGGGGCGAGGTGGTCCGGTTGACGGGTCAATTTAGAGGCCGGGAACGGTGCTGGGAGTTGACTGGGAAACTCGCGCCAATTCCCGAGAAGAA
>Ga0306922_10003170_pt1 | contig 15347 bp, 11 predicted proteins | sample sta12Cox44000082_FD_203758 | JGI IMG/M metagenome (GOLD analysis project Ga0306922, IMG submission 203758) | Lab enrichment of tropical soil microbial communities from Luquillo Experimental Forest, Puerto Rico - statoxic.12C.oxic.44.000.082 (v2)... | ecosystem: Environmental > Terrestrial >... | reverse complement strand
GCGATCGCCAGAATGACGATGCGCGTAAACAGCGACATCATGAACGTGTTGCCCGTAGCCTCGGCGTAGACCGGTACCAGCGCCAGGATGGCGATCACACCTGCGACGAAGGCATTGCGCGGACTCAGCCGGCCGCTCATCGGCGAGCCGCCGGGAACAGACCTTCCGGCCGGAAAACCAGCACCGCCGCCATGAGGGTGTAGATCAGCATCGAGGAAAGTGCGGGGCCCGCGCTGGAGCCGGCGCTGTAACTCATGAAGGTCCGCATGAGATCCGGCAGAAATGCCCGGCCTATCGTATCGATGATTCCGATAATAATGGCGGCAACGAAGGCGCCGCGGATCGAACCAATGCCGCCGATGATGATGACGACAAAGGCGAGGATCAGGATGTTCTCGCCCATGCCGATCTGCACGAAGGAGAGCGGCGCCTGCATCATTCCGGCGAAACCGGCAAGTGCAGCGCCGAGGCCGAACACCAGGGTATAGAGAAGCTTGATATTGATGCCGAGCGCACCGACCATCTCACGGTTCGAGGCGCCGGCGCGGATCAGCATGCCGATGCGCGTGCGCATCACCAGCGCATAGAGCAGCAGCGCAACCGCAAACGTCGCCAAGATGATAATCAGCCGGTAGAGCGGGTAATACACGCCTGGCAGAATCTGAACTGCGGTGAGCATCTCCGGCGGGAGCGACAGCGTCAGGCCGGCCGGACCCCAGATCAGCCGCACCAGTTCGTTGAAGAACAGCAGCAGGCCGAAGGTGCCGAGCACATGGTCGAGGTGATCGCGTCCGTAGAGCGGCCGGATCGCAATCACCTCAAGCGCCATTCCGGCCACCAGCGTCGCGAGCAACGCCAGTCCGATGCCGGCGAGGAAACTATCGGTGACCGCCGCAAATGTGGCGGCGAAGTACGCGCCGAGCATGTAGAGCGAGCCGTGCGCCAGATTGACCAAATCCATGATGCCGAAGATCAGGGTCAGGCCGGCTGCGAGCAGAAATAGCAGCATGCCTAACTGGATGCCGTTGAGGCACTGTTCGATCAGATACAACATTGTTTGGCCGTCCCCCCGCGAACTCTGGCAAAAATTGACCCTGTCGGCTGCCGGATGGCCTTGCTCCCGCGCCTTGCAAATCAGGCCATGACGGATCGCCCCAAACAAGACGGCAGAAGCACGCGCTTCTGCCGTTTTGCAGCTGTACCCGGGCCAGGAGTCAGTTCGGCATTTTGCACTTCTGCCAATGCTTGTCCTGATCGTTCTCCACAATCGTCGCGACGGTCTTCAGGCGGTATTCGTCGCCGTCCCTCACCGCCTCTTGAAGATAGAAGTTCTGGATCGGGATGTGATTGGGCCCGAACTTGAAGTTTCCGCGCACCGATTTGAAGTCGGCCTTCTCCGCCGCGCGCCGCATCTCATCCTTCTTACTGAGATCGCCGTTAACGGCTCTGACAACGCGGTCAAGCAGCGGCACGGCATCATAGGTCTGGGCACCGTAGAAGGCCGGGTCGCTCTTGTATCGAGCCCGGTAGTCTTCGACAAACCATGTGTTGGCCTCGTTTGGCAGGTCCCTCACCCACTGCTGCGCGCCGGGAATGCCCAGGGCAAGATGCTTGAGCCGCGGCAATGACAACGCATCGATCGTGAAGGCGGTGTAGAGCGGAATCTGCCCCTTGAGGCCCGATTGCGCGTACTGGGTGAGGAACTGGATGCCGGGGCCACCCGGGTAGAATGCGAAGATGGCGTCCGGCTTTGCGGCGCGCGCCTTCGACAGCTCGGCGGAGAAGTCGAGCTGGTCGGGCCAGCGCGTCAACTCGCGTCCGATGACTTCTCCCTTGAACGTGGCAGACACCCCCTCGAGCATATCCTTGCCGGCGGCGTAGTTCGGGCCGATCAGGAACGCGCTTTTCACACCCTTCTGGTTCATGTAGAGCCCGACCGCTTGCGGCGTCTGGTCGTTGTTCCAGGAGGTCGAGAACACGTACGGCGAGCATAGCTCGCCCGCGAGCTGCGAGGCGCCGGCGTTGGTGACGATCGTAAATGTCTTGGAGTCGATGAGCGGCTTAAGCGAGGCGAGCAGCACGTTCGACCAGATGTAGCCGACGACGAAATCCACTTTGTCGGATTCGATTAGCTTCTGGGTCTTCTGCACGCCGACCTCGGGCTTGGTCTGATCGTCCTCGTAGATCACCTCGACGGGCTGACCGCCGAGCTTACGGCCATGATGGTCGAGCCCAAGCTCGAAGGCATTGCGCATGTCCGCGCCGATCGCGGCCACCGGCCCGCTAAACGTGCTGATGAACCCGATCTTTATCGTTTGTTGCGCCATGGCTGGCGCGGTAGCGATTGCGATGAGTGCGACCGTTCCCAACAGAATCTTCTTCATTTCGGTTCTCCAGAGAGTGCCCCTCGGAAGTCAGCGGCGATCTTAGTGGATCGGTTCAGGAGCCAAAAGCCCACCCGGTTGTGGCCTTTCGCCCCATTTCATTGCGGCTCCATGCAGTCACTGCTCATCAAGAAAGCTCTGCACCTGGTTGATCAGATGCATACGGTTCTTCTCGAGGGCGACCGTGTGGGTGCCTTCGCCGATCACCACATGACGCTTGTAGGGTGCGTTGATGAGCTTGGCGAAGATCTCTTGCGCCATGTACAGCGGCGTGTCCTGGTCCCACTCTGCCAGAATCAGCAGCGTCGGAACGCGAATCATCTCCGGCTCCCACGTGGCCTTGCCGGCGCCCCAATAGTCGACGACGTCCTTGAGCACGCCATTGGGCGCCCGCACGACCGGCGGGTTCTGCTTCGCGCCCACAGGATCGGTCGCGAGAGTGGCCCGCCACCAGGCGTCGAACCACGCGGTCGGGCTGACGTGCTCGACCGCCTGCGGCGGAATTCCGCGAATGCCACGTTCGCGCACAGCGTCGCGGGAAGCGGTGCGGTACGCGCCAGCGCCGCTGAACGGCGGCGGGGCCTTGAGGTGCCACAGCGGGGCATACAGCACCAGCTTGTTGACTTTGTTGTTGTTACTCATCGTGTAGCCGGCCATGAGCGCTGTTCCCCATGACCAGCCCACCAGGTTGAGTTTCGAAATCCCGCGGCGCTTGAGGATGAAATCGATGGCCGAGCCGACATCCTTGACCGCGTCGGTAGTCGTCGCGAAAGGCGGATTCTCCGCCGGCGGCGCATCCATCGCCGCCGGCCGCGTGGAGCGGCCGTAGCCGCGCACGTCGACAAGATAAACGTCGTAACCTTCGCGAGCGACGTGTTCCGCCCATGAACCGCCCGGGAGATCGATGTCGAAAACAGTTTCGGACGGGTAAGTCGCCCCGTGGACGAAGAGCACGACGCGCTCGCCGGGAAAGCTGTCGCGCCCCTCAAGATGTCTGTTTCGCACATGCAACTCGATGCCGGGATCGGCAGCCGGGATCATGAAGGTCTCGGAGAGAATCCGTTGCGCGTCGGCCGACGCAGGTACGAGCCAAATGACCAACAGGCAGGTCACAACAACAAAGCGGCGCACGGGGTTTCCTCTCCTCTAGACGGTTATTGAGTTTCTTGCACCGGCGATGGTGATCTGCCGGCGAACTCACGCGGCGCATCAGGGCGGGTGTTGACCACCTCTCCTGGGCGGACGTGCGATTATCGCATGCACTATAGTTCATGTCTGGGAGCATGTCATCCATTTTAGCGCCACCTCGGCCAACCTGCTTGCATTATATTTCCAAAGGAGCTCCAGCCTTGAAAGAGTTGCGGCCGAGCGAGCAGCCGTTGCCACCTGGTCCGCACGACTTGCCTTGCCGCCGGCATCAAATTAAACCGTTCAAACGGCTGCTTTTTTTGGCGCTAGACGGGGCCGCAGGTGCACGAACTCGCCGGCAGAACCCATTGGCACGAGCCCACCGGCAACAATCGGGCGGGCTTCGGCGAGTTCGGCCGGCCGAAGACGCCCTATGACCTGTTCATGGAATCGGAAGGCATTCCGATCTACCGCGATATCGGCGTGAGCAAGGTGCAAAATCTGCCGCTTGCGCCGTGGAAGCGGTTGGGCGGCAAAGGTAGCTATATCCAGCTCCACGGCACCGAGGGCAAATGGGGCAGCTACGTCGTCGAGGTGCCGGGAGCGGGCGCGCTCAATGCGGAAAAGCACCTCTACGAGGAAGTCTATCTGGTCGTTGACGGCCGCGGCACCACCGAGGTCTGGCTCGACAACGACAGCAAACGTCATGTCTTCGAATGGCAGAAGGGCTCGCTGTTCTCGATCCCGGTGAACGCCTGGCATCGCATCGTCAATGCGAGCTCCGCGCCGGCGCTGCTCCTCGGCGGCACCACGGCGCCCAATCTTCTGAACCTGATCAACAACGTCGAGATGATGTTCAATTGCCCCTATGAGTTCCGCGACCGCTTCAGCGGCGCCGACGACTTCTACAAGTACAAGGACGACATCGAGCCCGATCCGGTGCGCGGCCTCGCCATGCGGCGCACGAATTTCATCCCCGACGTCGTCAATTGCGACCTGCCGCTCGACAACCGGCGCTCGCCCGGCTGGCGCCGGGTCGAGCCGTTCATGACCGGCAATACGTTTTATCTCTGGATCGGACAGCACGAGAACGGCCGCTATTCCAAAGCCCACGCCCATACATCGGCCGCCGTGCTGATCTGCCTGAAGGGCAAGGGCTACACCTATACCTGGCCGGAACGGTACGGCGTCACGCCCTGGAAGGACGGCCATGCCGACAAGGTCAAGCGCGTCGACTACGAGCCCGTCGGCATGGTGTCGGCGGCCCCCGGCGGCGCGCGCTGGTACCATCAGCACTTCGGCGCGTCGAAAGATCCGCTGCGGCTGACCGCCTGGTTCGGACCGCACAATCCGGGCCGCGAGCCCGGCCCTCCCGGCGAGAAGCACACCGACTACACCGCGATGGATATCCCCGAGGGCGGCACCTCAATCCCGTATTGGATGGAAGACCCCTTCATCAGCGCCGAATACGAGGCCAAGCTCAAGGCGGAAGGGGTGCCGAGCCGAATGGAGCCCGACTTCTACAAGAAGGGCACCGTGGTGCCGAAATTCGCGGGCGCGTGACTTGCTCCTTGGCGCAGCCGTCATCATGGCTGCCCGCTTTGGCGGGCATGACTTGGATTGGGCTCGGTTGGCACGATGACGGACGAGGAAGCGCAAGGCGGCCGCATATTCTTCTCCAGCACCGGACGCTCGCTCGTCGATGAAGACGAAATCGTCGTTCTGAGCGTCGGGGTGGATATCGGCTCATCCACCTCGCACCTCGTGTTCTCGCGCATCGTTCTGGAGCGGCTCGACAGCCGCTACGTGGTCACCATCCGCGAGACGTTCTACCAGTCGGATATCCTGCTGACGCCCTATTCCGCCGAGGACGAGATCGACGCGGCGGCGCTCGGCGCGTTCATCGAGCGCCAATACCAGGATGCCAAAGTCGATCCGGACGAGATCGACACCGGCGCGCTGATCCTGACCGGCGTCGCCGTGCGCCGGCGCAACGCCCGCAAGATCGGCGAGCTTTTTGCACGCCAGGCCGGCAAGATGGTGGCGGTCTCGGCCGGCGACAGCCTGGAGACGGTGATGGCCGCCCACGGCTCGGGCGCAGTGGCGCGCTCGATCCACGACAACGCGACGGTCATGAATGTCGACGTCGGCGGCGGCACATCGAAAATCGCGATCTGCGCCGACGGCCGGGTGAGCGACCTCACCGCCCTCGACGTCGGTGCGCGCCTGCTCTGCCTCGACCCGGTTGGGCGCATCGTGCGCATCGAGGAGGCCGGCCGCCGCTTCGGCGCCGAGCTCGGCATCAATCTCGAGGTTGGCGAGCAGCTTGCGCCCGCGAGCGCGCGCGCCTTGGCCGCGCGCATGGCGGATTGCCTATTCGAGGCGATGACCGGCGGATCGCCCGCGGCCGGCGGGCGCGCCCTCTTGCGGCTTGATCCGTTGTCGCGGCGGCCCGCCGTGCAGCAACTGACGTTTTCCGGCGGCGTCGCCGAATACATCTACGGCCGCGAGGCGCAGGCGTACGGCGATCTCGGCGTGCTGCTGGCGCAAGAAATTCGCGCCCGCGTCGAAGGATGGGGGCCGAAGCTCGAGCGCGCGAGCGAAGGCATCCGTGCGACCGTGATCGGCGCGTCGCAATACACCACGCAGGTGAGCGGCAGCACCATCTACGTCTCGCCGCTCGAAGCGCTCCCGCTGCGCAACGTGCCGGTGATCGCGCCGGCCTTCGCGCTCGATGGCGATGAGATCGACTCCGCGGCGGTGGCGGCCGAGATCAAGGCGCTGCTCAAGCGCCTCGATCTCAGCGAGGCCGGCACCCCGGTGGCGGTGTTCGTGCCGTGGCGCGGCTCGGCCACGTTCCAGCGGCTCGACGCATTCTGCCAGGGCCTGAGCGATGGCCTCGCGGCGATCCTCGCGGACAGCCACCCGCTGGTGCTCGCGGGCGACGGCGATGTCGGCGGCCTCATGGGGATCCATCTGCGCGAGGAAATGCAGCTCGACAACGCGATCGTCTCGGTCGATGGTCTCGAGCTTAAGGAGTTCGACTATATCGACATCGGCACCATGCTGCCGAATTCGGGCGCCGTTCCGGTCGTGATCAAGTCGCTGATCTTTCCCGCCAGTGCCGCGCCGGGCATGGAACGACAACCCGTCCCGCGGGTGGTGGCGGGCTGAACAAGCCCGCGCAACGCCAGGCTATTACACCCCGTAGACGCGGGCGGCGGTGCCGCCCATCACCGCGTGGCGCTCGTTGGTTGACAGTGCCTCGACCAGCGCAGTAATGCCCGTCCACGTCTCCTCGTAGCTTGCACCCAGCAGGATCACCGGCCAATTGCTCGCCGCCATGACGCGATTGGGGCTGAACAGGTCGAGCACGTGATCGCTATAGCGCCGTATCTCGTCGGTCGACCAGCGCCAGCGCATGATGATATCGAGGCCGATCGAGAGCTTCATCGATACGTTGCGGTGCTCGGCGGCGCGGGCAATATGCGTCGCCCACGGCTCCCAGCCCCGCTCCGGAAGCGGCGGCCGGCCGAGATGATTGATCACGATCTTGAGCTTCGGCAGGCGACGCGCGATGTCGAGCACGGATTCGAATTGCGCGGCGTTCACCGGAATGGCGTCGAAGGCGAGCCCCGCCGCAGCCAAGAGCTTGAGCGATTCGACCACGCCGTCCTGCAGCAGCCAGCGTGGATCCGGCTCGTTACTGATGAGGTGGCGCACGCCGACGAGCTTGCCGCGGGAGCGCAGCCGCCCGAGCGCGTGCGAGGTGGCGTCGGGATCGGCAAGCGGCAGCCAGCCGACCACGCCGCGCACGAAATCGACCTCCTTGCAGAGATCGAGGCACTCCTCAGTCTCGCCGCCGACCTGATGCAGGACCTGCACCAGCACCGTGCCCTTGATGCCGCAGCGCGCAAGCTCCGGGCGCAGGTCGTCGGGCGTGAAATCGCGCGCCAGGCGGTCGCCGACGCGGTCGGGCCAAGTGTAGGTGTGCCGGCCGGTCCACCAGAAATGATGATGCGAGTCGATCATATCCACCAAGGTCTCGGTGGCGCGAAAGCGCCGTGCCCCCTGCCCGGCCACGCGTTGCCGGCCCGTCGAAGGAAACCCATTTTAGCGCCTCGCTCTTCCAGCCGACATAGGCGTTGCGTTGGCGCGCCCAACGTAGGCCCGAGCGCTCACTTTCCTGTCCATCGCGGCTCGCGTTTGTCCACGAATGCCTCGACGCCAAGGCGAAAGTCGTCGCTGCCGTAGCACGCGCGCACGAGATCGTCGCCGTCCGGTAGACCCGCGTGCAGGAGGCGGCTGATCGCCGCTTTGCTCACGCGCATGGTGATGGGGGCATGCTGCGCCAGACGCGCGCACAACTCGCCGACGCGCCGCTCAAGCTCCCCCGTCTCCACGATCTCGCTGAGAAAGCCGGCCGCCAGCGCCTCCTCGGCGGACAGGTTCTCCGCCAGCAGCAACATCCGCTTGGCGCGCGAAGCGCCGAGCGCGGCGATGAGCCGCGCGTAGTTGGCAATCGACAGGCAATTGCCGAGCGTGCGCGCGATCGGAACGCCCAAGCGCGAGCCGGGGGTCGCGATGCGCAGGTCGCACGCCGCCGCGATCGCCAGCCCCCCGCCGATGGCAAATCCTTCGATCACCGCCAGCGTCGGCACCGGCAGCGTCTCGACGCCGGCGAGAATGCCTTCCATCTTCTCCTCGTAGGCGATGCCGTCGTCGCCGCCGCGGAACGCTTGGAACTGCGCGATGTCGGTGCCGGCGATGAAGGCCTTGCCGCCGGCTCCGCGAAACACCGCTGCGCGCAGCCCATCTTCCCGGCGGATTTGCGCGCAAGCCTCGCCGAGCTGCTCATACATGCGCCAGGTCATGGCGTTGCGCGCGGCCGGCCGGTCGAAGATCACGGTGGCGATCTCGCCATCGCGAGCGTAGCGCACCTCCCCATCGGTCATCGAACTGCTCCAAATGTTGCGACTGCAATCGTCCCAATCACGGCCGCATGCGCCGCCTGATCTCTTTGATCACGGCACTGTTGTCCAAGTCTCCCTCCCCTTGCCGCACGCAGGCCTCCAAGACATCGGCATGGATTTCGAGCAACGGAAGCCGCTGCTTCACCCGTTCGGCCTGTTCGAGCATGAGGTGGACGTCCTTGAGATGCTGGGTGACGCGGCCCTCGGCATTAAATTCGCCGCGGATCATCTTCGAACCCTTGATGTCCATGACCTGCGAATAGGCAGCCGAGCTGCGCGCGACCTTGAGGAAGGCCGCAGGATCGAGCCCAAGCCGCTCTGCAAATACCAGGCCCTCGGCCACGGCCAATCGGTTGAGGCCGAGGATAAGATTGACGGCGAGCTTGGCGCGCCCGCCATCTCCGATCTTGCCCATATGGAAATAGGTCGCAAACAGCGCGCGCAAGACCGGTTCGACCGCGGACGCGACCTGCGGATCGCCGCCGATCAGCCCGACGCCCTCGCCGCGGCTGACCTGCCCGCTCGCGCCGGAGACCGGGGTTTCCAAGAGGTGCAGCCCGCGCGCCGCAACGCGCTTGCCGAGCGCGGCGATGCGGTCGGGGTCGCAGGTGCTTGCGCACAGCACGATTTTGCCGGAGCCGTCGCCCAATGCGGGCAACAATTCGCTTTGGGTGACCGCTTCGACCTCATCCGTGCTGAACACCGCGAGCACGATGGGATTGCAACGCCGCGCGAGATCGGCGACCGACGAAGCAGGCCGGCCGCCAAGCTCCGCGAGGTTGGCATTTTTGACGGGATCGACGTCGAAGCCAACGACCTCGAAGCCGGCGCCGAGCAGGCGATGCGCGAACGCCTGACCCAACAGACCGATGCCGATAAGGCCGACTGGGTTGCGATCTGGCATGAGCCTCATCCATCACAGACGGTCGCAAATCGCCGCCACGTTTCCCATGCTCGAGCTGCCTACGTCATCCGCCGCTCTCGCGGGCAACGACACGAAGCGATTGCTCCCGTCACATCAACCAAGCGGCGCGATGCCGAGATCGCGCGCGGCCATCTCGAGGCTGTCGCGCAGGGGCTTGGGCATGGGGATGCCGTTCTTGGCGCGATCTTGCCGCTTGAGATGGCTCTGCTCCCCGGGCAGCCAGATGCGCTCGACTCCAGGCAGCCGCTGGGCGCCCCGCATGGCGCGAATCGCGGCATCGACCTGACGCTTGAAAGCCGCCGCCGGCGCGAACGCTTCCACCGACACCGCAACGATGGCGTGGCCGGTATTGGTGGCCTTGCCCTGCTCCTTGACGAAATCGACGACGTCGCGCCCGAACGCCGCCTGATTGAGCGTCCCGGCCAGCAGTCCCGTCATCAGGCTCAGCCCATAGCCTTTGTAATCGCCGATCGGCAGCAGGAGGCCTTGCTCCGCGCGCTTGGGATCGGTGAGCGGCTTGCCGTCGCGGCCGATCATCCAGCCGACCGGCATCTCCTCGCCGCGCTGCATCTTCAGGCGCACCTTGCCGAAGGCGGCGACCGTCGGCGCCATGTCGAGCACGATCGGCGGCTCTTCCTCGGCCGGAACGGCGATTGCGATGGGATTGGTGCCGAGCAGGTTCTCGGTCGAACCCCAGGGCGGCAGATGGTTGTTGCTGCCGACCGCGAGATAGAGCCCGATCATGTCGTGGGCGAGCGGCATCATGGCGTAGAGCGCCGCCGGGCCGGCGTGGTTGCTCATCCGCGCGCCCACCCAGGCGACGCCTGCGCCTTTCGCCTTCTCGATCGCCGTCATGGTGGCAAAGCGCATGACGAGGTGGCCGATGCCGTTGTCGCCGTCGACGAGGGCGGTGGCCGGCCGCTCCCGCACGATACGGATATCAGGACGCGCCTTGATCCCGCCCGCCTTGAGGCGCCGCAGATAGAGCGGCAGGCGGATCACGCCGTGGGTATCGCTGCCGCGCAAATCGGCCTCGACCATCAGATTGGCGACAACGTCCGCGTCTTCGGACCGAAGGCCGGCAGCCTCGAAGGCACGCTTGATGAAAGTCGCCAACGCCGCCGCCGCGACGCGCGGCGCCTCGGCTGAGTTCGCGGTTTTCGCATCGGCGACGACTTGTCCTGACATGTGCACTCCGATCTGCGCCGCCCGCTATGTCATCTCGATCGAGGAGCGATTACAACTGGCATTCTTCGCTCTTACGTTGGCCCCCGCGAGATCGCCGCGATCCAAATCGCCTTCTCGTCCCGCCACGCGCGGCACGGCGCGGACGCCCATCGGCCCGCGATATTGTCCTTTGACGCGGGTCATGTCCTTATAGCGGGCGCGCTCGCTCCCGGCTGGAACCGATCATCGCATGGCTCGCTACCGCGTCACGGTCGATACCGGGGGGACATTTTCGGATTTCGTCTATCTCAACGAGGAAACCGGCGAGCTGTCGATCGCCAAGCTGCCCTCGACGCCCGACGACCCGTCGCGCGCGATCCTTGCCGGCATCGAGGCGCTGTTGGCAACGGCTGGCGAGGCCGCCGACATCGGCTATTTCTGCCACGGCACCACGGTCGGGACCAACGCGCTGCTCGAAGGCAAAGGCGTCAGGACCGGCTTATTGGTGACGGAGGGATTTCGCGGCATCTACCCCGTGGGCGAGCAGGCGCGGCCGTACGGAACCGCGATCTTCGACGTCATGTACGACAAGCCCGCGCCGCTGGTACCGCAGAGCCTGACCGGCGAAGTGAGAGAGCGCGTCGATTTCCGCGGGAACGTGCTGCACGAGCTCGACGAGACGGCGCTGCGCGCCACCGTGCACGAGCTCGCGGCGCAGAACGTCGAGTCGATTGCGGTGTGCCTGTTGTTCTCGTTTCTGCATCCCGAGCACGAAGTGCGCGTGCGCGAGATCATCGCCCAGGAAATGCCGGACTGCAGCATCTCGCTGTCGTCCGAGGTGCTGCCGCAGATCCGCGAGTATTATCGGCTGAGCACCACCGTGATCAACGCCTATCTGCAGCCGATCCTCGCGCGCTATATCGCGCAACTCGACCGCCGTCTGTGCGGCGCCGGGATCGCCACTCGGCGCAAATACGTCATGCAGTCGAACGGCGGGATGGCGACGTTTGCCGCCGCGGCACGCCGCGCCGTCACCACCGTGTTGTCGGGTCCCGCCGGCGGCGTCACCGCGGGCGTGCTCGCCGGACGCGTGAACGCCTTGCGCAACATCATCACCTTCGACATGGGCGGAACGTCCTGCGACGTCGCATTGATCAAAGACGGCGACGCTCTGCTGTCGAACCGTGGAAAGATCGAAGGGCGCGACCTCGCCGTGCCCATGCTGGACATCAACACGGTCAGCGCCGGCGGCGGCACCGTCGCGGCGGTCGACCGCTTCGGCCTGCTGCAAGTCGGGCCCGAGAGCGCGGGCGCCGTGCCGGGACCGGCCTGCTACGGGCGCGGCGGCGACACGCCGACCATCACCGATTGCAACCTAGTGCTGGGCTATCTCGGCGAAGACAATTTCCTCGGCGGACGGATGCGCCTCGACGCGGCCAAGGCGCGTGCCGCGATCGAGGCCAAGGTGGCGCGCCCGCTCGGCCTCGACCTAGCCGATGCGGCGGAGGGCATCGTGCGCGTCATCGACGTGAAGATGGAAGAAGCGATCAAGGCGATCTCCACCATGCGCGGGCACGACCTGCGCGATTTCATGCTGCTCGCCTTCGGCGGCGCGGGACCGGTGCATGCCGGCCGCATCGCGCGCGATCTCGGCATGGCCGGCGTCATCGTGCCGCTTTATCCCGGCGTGTTTTCGGCGATCGGCTTGCTGATGTCCGACGTCAAGCACGATTATATCCAGTCGAAGATGGCGCCGCTGAGCGAAGTTAAGGCCGAAGCGGTGAATGACGTGTTCGAGCAGCTGGCGGCGCAAGCGCGCGAGGAATTGCGCAGCGATGGTTTCGCGCGCCATGACATCCGCATCGAGCGGGCGCTCGACATGCGCTACGCCGGGCAGGGCTACGAGATCGCCGTCGCCTGCCGGGCCGAGCCGTTGCGGGCCGCCGACCTGAACGAGCTGCGCATCACCTTCGATCATCAGCACGGGAGCATGTTCGGCCATATGGCGCCGGAGGAGCCGGTCGAGATCGTGTCCTATCGCGTGCGCGGCGTCGGCCTCGTGCCGCCGGTCGAGCTGCCGAAATTCGCGCGCACCGGCGCGGCGTTGGCGGACGCGCGGCGGGGCATGCAACGCGCGCGCTTCGATGGCGCGGAATTCGACTGCCCGATCTATCAGCGCGAACAGCTCGACGTGGGCGCGAGCCTCGCGGGACCGGCGATCCTCGCGCAGCTCGACTGCACCACCGTGATCCGTCTGGGCCAGATCGCGCGGGTCGACGAATGGAAGAACCTGATCGTGACGCAGGACAAGTGACGGACTCGATGGCCATCGACGCGATCGAGCTCGAAGTGGTGAAGGCGAGCCTCTCCGGCATCGTGCAGGAGATGCAGAATTCGCTGTTCCGCACCGGCTTCTCCACCATCGTGCGGGAATCGCAGGATGCGTCCTGCGCGCTGATGAACGCGAAGGGCGACGTGGTGGCGCAGCACGTGGTGTTGCCGCTGCACATCGGCGCATTTCCGGCCTGCACCGCCGCCGTCATCGACGTGTTCGGCGACAGCATCGCGCATGGCGACGCCTTCATCATTAACCATCCCTACCATGGCGGCAGCCCCCACGCGCCGGACATCGCGGTCATCACGCCGGTCTTCGTCGACGGCGAGCTGTTCGGCTTCTGCGGCTCGATCGCGCACAAGAGCGACATCGGCGGGCCGGTGCCGGGAAGCTGCTCGAGCCAGGCGCGAGAGGTCTTCAACGAGGGCCTGCACCTGCCCGCCGTGCGCTACCAAAGCGCCTACCGGCCCAACGGCGACATCGAGCGGCTCATCGGCGCCAACAGCCGCACGCCGGAACTCGTGCTCGGCGACATCCGCGGACAGCTCGGCGCCGACCGGCTGGGCGAGAAGCGGCTCGGCGAGCTCGTCGGCAAGTTCGGCAAGCGGGACGTCCTCGCGTGCTTCGATCGCCTACTCGACATGTCGGAACGAAAGCTCAAGGCAGCGATCGCCGAATGGGAGGACGGGCGTTTCGAAGCAGAACGGTTCGTCGACGATGACGGCATCGACCTGGAACGGCCGGTGCGCATCCACGTGGTCATAGAAAAGCGCGCAGACAAGCTTCATTTCGATTTCAGCGGCTCGGCGGACGCGACCAAGGGCCCCGCCAATATCCGCCCGCCCTTGGTGCAAGCGGCCTGCGCCTACGCGCTGATCTCGCTGGTCGATCCGAGCATGTACGTGTCGAGCGGCCTCATTCGCGGTTTCACCATGGCGGCGCGTGACGGCAGCGTGCTCAACCCGCGCTTCCCCGCGCCGGTCAACACCTACAATCCCACCATCCATGCGCTGGTGGACGCCATCTTCGACGCCATGAGCCACGTGGTGCCGAGCAAGGTGCGTGCCGACGGCAGCGGCAGCCGCTCCATCATTCTCGGCGGCCGCGACACCTACACCGGCAAGGGTTATGTGCAATACGAGATCATCGCCGGCGGCGCCGGCGCGCGTGCGGGCAAGGACGGGGCTTCCGGCATCACCGTCAATCAAAGCAATGCCAAGATCGCGCCGGTCGAGATCATCGAGAGCGAATTTCCTACCCGCCTCACGCGCTTCGAGCTGATACCGGATTCCGGCGGGCCGGGTGAGTTCCGCGGCGGGCTCGGCATCCGCCGCGAATACCTCAATCTCGCGGATGCGCGCTTCTCGATCCGCTCCATGAAGCATCTGATCCCCCCGAACGGCTGCGCCGGCGGCGGCAACGGCCGCCCCGGCGACCTCTGGATCAACCCGGACACCTCCGCGGCGAAGCGCTTGCCCACACGCTACGCCGACTACCCGCTGCGTACCGGCGATATCTTCCGGCTCGACACCCCGGGCGGCGGCGGGCATGGCGATGCGCTCGCGCGCGACGCGGAGCGCGTGCTCGCCGATGTGCGGGAGGGGCTCGTTTCAAGGGAAGCGGCGGAGCGCGACTACGGCGTGGTGCTCGAGCGGGCCGCGCGCTCCTGGGTCATCAATCGCGCGGCCACGCAAGCGCGCCGCGCGCAACTGAGGAGAGACAAAGCCAAGCGATGAGCGCGCCGCGGCGCACGCGCGCCTACGCCCGCGTCGCCTTCTGGCGCTTGAAGGCGCCGAAGCCCGGACGATAGGTCTTGTCGTCGAGGAACTGCTTCATGCCCTGGCTGCGGCTGTCTTCCTTGTCGACGAAACGCAACGCATCGCTCTTGGCGTTGAGGTAGTCCGCCGCCTGCGGCTCGTTCATGAAACGCACGGCGCGCAGCGCTTCCTTGGTGTAGCGCAGGACGGTTGGGCTCTTCTCCATCAGCTTCTTGGCGAGCTTGATGGTCTCGTCCTTCAGCTTGGCCTTGGGATAAGAAAAGTTGACGAACCCGATTTCCTTCGCCGTCTTGCCGTCGAAGGTGTCGCCGGTGAGCGCGTAATACATACCGTCGCGGAAATTCAAGGTCTGCGCCACGTTCCACGACACGATGCCCCCGGGCAGAATGCCCCAGTTGACTTCGGAGAGGCCGAACAGCGCCTCGTCCGCCGCGATCGCGAAATCGCAGGCGCAGACCTGGGTGAAACCGCCGCCGAAGCAGTAGCCGTTGACCATGGCGATGGTCGGCTGTGGGAAGGTCGAGAGCCGTTGCCAGCGCCACTGATTGGAAGCATGGCGAGCCTTCGCCCTGGCCGCCGGCGCGTCGTCGTTGGCGCGGAAATAGAGCTTGATGTCCTGCCCCGCACAGAAAGCTTCGCCGGCACCGGTGAGCACGA
>Ga0306922_10003169_pt1 | contig 15348 bp, 12 predicted proteins | sample sta12Cox44000082_FD_203758 | JGI IMG/M metagenome (GOLD analysis project Ga0306922, IMG submission 203758) | Lab enrichment of tropical soil microbial communities from Luquillo Experimental Forest, Puerto Rico - statoxic.12C.oxic.44.000.082 (v2)... | ecosystem: Environmental > Terrestrial >... | reverse complement strand
CCGGTTCTGACATTCGTATCATATCGCGGTGGGTTCGTTTACGAATGTCAGAACCAAAGCGACACTAGCAAATATCGGATTCTAGTGTGGTTTTGGATTTGACATTCGCCTTGAGAACTCGCGGCCCTACTGAAGCGAATGTCAAATCCACCACACTAGCCGCCCCGACGCTGGCGCAGGTCATCAATATATAGAGCCAAGTATGGCGAAGTCACAGCGGGACGGATTCACCAGCTGGCCGGCAACCGCTTCAACCCACGGAGCACGAAAGTCGGTTGCCATTCGGGATTGCCCGCATCGTCAAGCCGAAGGTGGGGGAGACGGCGCAGCAGCGTGGAAATCGCGATCTCCGCCTCGATTCGCGCCAGCTGGGCGCCGAGGCAATGATGGATTCCGCCACCGAAGGAAAGCGGCTTGACATTGGGTCGGGTGATGTCGAGGCGATCGGGGCGGTCGGGGTAGACCGCGGGATCGCGGTTGGCCGAACCCAACAGGCAAAGCACGCTCTCGCCCTTCGGGATTTTCTTGCCGCCGAGGTCGTCGATGTCCTCTAGCGCCACGCGGCCGGTCAGTTGCACCGAGGAATCGTAGCGCAGGAACTCCTCGATGGCGCCTGCGATCAGGGATGGATTGGCCTTCAGCAGCGCAAGCTGATCCGGATCGCGGTGCAGCGCCAACAGCCCGTTGCCGATCAGATTGACCGTGGTCGCGTGGCCGGCGCCGAACAGCAGGATGATGTTGGCGGTCAGTTCCTCGTTGCTGAGCTTGCTGCCGTCCTCCTCGGCCTGCACAAGTAGCGTGGTCAGGTCGTCGCCGGGGTTTCGCCGGCGCAATTCAAACAGCTGCTCGAAATACAGCTTCGCCATGGTGTTGCCGACATTGGCCGTGGCGATCTCGGCCGGCGTCAGCGGCACCGGTTCGAGTATGCGACCGCCATCGCGCGAGCCCCTGTAGAATACCTCACGGTGTTCCTCAGGGATGCCAAGCATGTCGCAGATAATGGTAACCGGCAGGCGGAAGGCGAAATCCTCGATCAGGTCCATGTGGCCGCGCCCGATCAGGGCATCGAGCGTCCGATCGACCACCTCCTGAATGCGGGGGCGCATATCCTCCACGCGCCGCGCCGTGAATGCCTGCGCCACAAGGCCGCGCAGGCGGGTGTGATCGGGCGGATCCTGCTGCAGCATCCAGTGACTCATGCTGCGGAAGACCGGCTCGTTCATGATTCCGGGGCCGTAGCGGCGGATGGTGCGCCCGACAAAGTCCTTGCCGAAGCGCCTGTCGCGCAGCACCAGGCTTGCTTCAGCATGCCGGCTCGCCAGGAACGCGCCATGCTGGGTCACATGCATCGGATCGGTGGTGCGCAGCCGCTCGTAGTGCGGATAGGGATCGCGAATGAAATCCGGCGAAAGCGGGTTGAACAGCGGCTCGGTCGCAGCAGTCTGAATATGCTCGTTCATGAAGAGCTTTCTCCGAGGAGAATTGTCGCGGCCGATTTGCCCACAAGCGGAGGCCCGCGGCAAGCCCGGAACCGGCATCGACGATTAGGGGGCGCCAGCCTTGGGCAATCGTTTGTCCAATCTGCCTCCGACGGCGCGGACCTTCCCCGGCGCGGCACGCCAGATGGCTAGCGCCGACAGAAAACTCACCGCAATTCCGATCGTAAAGGCGGTGGTGTAGCTGCCGGTCCAATCGTGCAACAATCCGGTGACCCACGGCCCCGCCGCTCCGCCGGCCAGCGCCATCAGCATGATGCTGCCGAAAATACTGCCGTAGTGCGGCCCCTGGAATATTTCCAGCACCACCGCTCCCATGATCGAGGTGAGGCCATAGCCGAGCGCTCCCTGCGCGAAAACCATGATGTAGACAAGCAACAGGCTCGGCACGTACTTCAGCGCGACCAGCGATGCAAAGCAGATGGCAAAGCCCAGCGAACTGATGGCCCAGATCGCCTCGCGCCCGATGCGATCGGATGCGTGGCCGAGCACGATCTGGCCGGGAATGCCGAGCAGGCTGACCACGCCGAGCGCCCAGACGCCGACGCTCGGGCTGAAGCCGATGTCGAGCAGAAACTTGGTCTGGTGCACCTGCACCGCGTACCAGACGTACAGGAAGCAGAAATAACCGAGCGCGAGCCACCAGAAGCGGGATGTTGCCACCGCGCGCCGCAGCGTCCACTCGATACCGGCCCAGACCGGATCGACGATGGTGATGTTGGAAACCGGAGCCGCGGACATCGCAAGCTCAGCTGCCTCGCCGTCCGGCCGCAGCCCAATGTCTTCCGGGCGCTTGCGCAGGAGAAGATTGATCGGCGCGAGCACGATGAGCACCATGAGCCCGATCGCCGTGCATGCCGATCGCCAGCCGCTCACCTCGATGACGTGCTGCACCCAGGGCAACAAGGTCACCGATCCGATGCCGACGCCGGCAAAGGCGACGCCGATGGCAAGCCCGCGGCGGCGGACAAACCAGTTCGGCAGAAACAGCGAAAAACCGGAATAGCCGAGACAGACGCTGCCAGCGCCGACCATGACGCCGATCGTGACATAAAGATGCCAGGGCTCGCGCGTCAGCGGCGCCAGCAACAGCCCTCCTCCCATCAGCGCAATGCCAAGTTCCATCACCGCGCGCGGGCCCCCGCGATCCATCAGGCGGCCGATCAGCGGGCTCACCGCGGCGGACACCACAAAGCCGAACGAAAAGGCGCCGGCGGTGACGCCTTGCTCCCAGCCGAATTCGGTGAGGATCGGCGGGAAAAACAGCGAGAACGCGGTACGTGCGTTGACCCCGATGGCCATGGTCACGAAGGTCACGGCGACCACGACCCAGCCGTAGAAGAAGGGCAAGCGTGTCGCCGATGATGCTTTCATGGTCGCGTCCAGTGCCCGGCATTGGCGGCACCGGCCGGCGCCCCGATGAAGTCTCTTGTTGACTGTATGGCGAAAGACAACGCGCGAGCAAGGGCAGTGCCCTCGAACCGCTGATCTCGTGGGGGCCTCCCATCGGCTCGCCAGTGTGGTGGATTTGACATTCGCTTCAGTATCGCCGCGAGCCCTTGTGGCGAAATCAAATCCAAAAACCACACTAGTGGAGCGGATTTGACGTTCGCTGCCCTCCTGCCGCGGTTGCGTTATGCGAACGTCAAATCCAAAGCTCCACTAGCATCAATAATTTACCTAGTGGTCCTGTGATTCTAACATTCGCAAAAGTGGCTCTCCAGATGGGCTGCAAATGTTAGAATCGGACCACTAAAATCCAACATTTGCCAGTGTCCCCTTGGTTCTGACATTCGTAAACGAACCCGCCGCGATAGGATACGAATGTCAGAACCGGGACACGCGGAGTAATGACTTGAGGTTCGGGGCTCGTTCGGCTTACGTTGCACACACATGGCCGCTTTGTGGCGATTGGGCAGAGAGCCCACGGTGCTTCAGAACGCACAAAAACCTGTTCAGCTCGAGATTTCCGCGGGTCTCGACCTGACGCGGTGGAAGAACGCCATTGCGCTGACGGTGGCAGTCGGCATCGTCTATTTCGTGGCGGCGCGGCTGAGCCTCGCACTGCTGACGAAGCCGGAGGGTGTCGCTGTCTTCTGGCCGGCCGCAGGTGTTTCGGCCGGCACTCTGATCGCGCTCGGTTTCCGCGCGCGATGGCCGGTCATTTTCGGCACGGTGGCCGCTACCATTCTGGCGAACTTGCTTGGCGACCGGAATGTCTGGAGCGCCGTTCTGTTCGGCCTGTGCAATGCCGTCGAAGCCGTTCTCACGGCCTGGCTTATCCATCGCTACTTCGGTCCCGACTTCAGGCTGAACAAGCTCCGTAACATGGTGGGATTGGTCGCCGCAGCCGTCATAGGGACCGCCGTGTCGGGCGTCGGTGGCGCCATGGTGTTCAAGTTGTTCCATGGCGCGACGACGCCGATCGCGATTACCTGGGAGCACTGGTTTGCCTCCGACGGGCTTGGAATCATTGCAGTCGCTCCTCTGCTGATCGAGCTTGCTTCGGCCACGCGGGACCGCCCACCGCTGGGCGAGTTGCTCGAAGGAACCCTGACAGTCGCGGCACTGGCGCTGGTGAGCGGTTTGGCCATTTTTCTGCGCTCGGATCTCCTGGCGAACGTTGGACCGGTCGCTGTCGTGTTCGCGCCGCTGTTGTGGCTTGCGGCGCGCTGCCGGCCGGTTTTTGCAGCTGCTGCGGCCTTCACGGTCAGTCTTTCAATCGTTTGGACGACGACCTTTGGTATCGGCTATTTCGGCAACCCTGCTCTTTCGATCGATGAGCGCGTGCTGGCGGCGCAGGTCAGCATTCTGCTCGTGACCATCGGCTCATCGCTGCTGGCCGCGCTGTTTGCAGAAATCCGGGAAAAAAGGCGGATTGCCGAAGCGGCGCTGAACGCCAGCGAAGCGCAGCGTTACCTGATCGAGACCGAGAGGCTCGCCGCACTCGGTCGCCTTGTCGCCGGCGTTGCACATGAACTTAACAGCCCGGTAGGCACCAGCCTGACGATCGCCTCGGCATTCGGACAGCGCTCTGCGAGGTTCGCCAATCAAATCGCCTCGGGCACCGTGCGTCGTTCCCTGCTCGCAGAGTTTGCTGACAGTAGCCGTGACGCCGCCAATCAGCTGGTGTCGAATCTGAAACGCGCCGGCGAATTGATTCAAGCCTTCAAGCAGGTTGCCGTCGATCGCAGCCAGGCCGATCGTCGCAGCTTCGATCTCAGGCTTGCCACCGAGCAGATCGTGGCGAGCGTAATGCCGGGTCTACCTAAACCTCACAGTCCTCTCGCGCTCGACATACCGCCCGACGTCATCCTGAACAGCTACCCGGGTGCCTACGGGCAAGTGCTGACCAACCTGATCTTCAACGCCGTTACACACGGCTTTGCCAACGGCTTTCGCGGAAAAATGCTGATCGAGGCGACTCGGGTCGGCACCAATCAGGTCGAGATCACTTTCTCCGACGACGGAAGCGGCATTCCAGAGGAGGTCAAGCCTCACGTGTTTGATCCCTTCTTCACCACGCGACGTTCGAAAGGCAGCACCGGGCTTGGCCTCTACATTGTCCATAATATCGTGACCGAGCAGCTGGGAGGTCGGATCGCGCTCGTCTCCGCCCCGGGAAAAGGCACTTCCATCTGCATGACGCTTCCTCTGGTCGCTCCCGAAGCGATGGTGGCACCCGAGTGAAAAGCCAAATCCGGTCGCCGCACGGGCACGTCGGACTTGCAGCCCGTGCGTCGATCGGTTTTCTTGCCTGATCCAGGAAGGAGTCGAGGATTGACCACGCAAGGCGCCCCGCAGCGACCGCAAAAGGCCTGGCCGCTGTTCCAATCGCTCAGTTCCTACCGCGCGGACCGCCTTCCAGGCGACCTGATTGCCGGGTTGACGCTTGCAGCGATCGCGATCCCGGAGCAGATGGCGACCGCGAAGCTTGGCGGATTCGCGCCCCAGATCGGCTTCTTTGCCTTCATGGCGGGATCCCTCGGCTTTGCCGCGCTGGGTAATAATCGTTTTTTGTCCTGCGGTGCCGACTCGACCATCATGCCGATCTTTGCCGGCGGCCTTGCGACGCTGGCCGCATCCGGCAGCCACGACTATCAGGCTCTCGCGATGGCGCTCGCGCTGGCGGTCGGTCTGATGCTGATCCTGAGCGGGGTGTTTCGGCTCGGCGGAATTGCCAACCTTCTCTCGGTACCGGTGACGGTTGGATTTCTGGCGGGCATATCCATTCACATCCTGATCTCGCAATTGCCTGGCGTTCTTGGCCTGCCGTCGCCGGGCGGGTCGATTTTGCAACGGCTGGCCGAACTCGCGCCGCGAGTCGGGCAGGCCAATCCCTTCACGATGTGCATCGGCTTCGGCGTGCTGGCCGTGGTTGCGATTTGCGAACGCGTGAACGCGAGAATACCGGGCGCGTTGATCGCGCTGGTCGGGGCAACCATTGCGGTGATTGCGGCCGATCTCGAACGAAGGGGAGTTGCCGTGGTCGGCACCGTTCCCGCAACGCTGCCCAAGCCGTCCCTTCCGGAGATTTCACTGGAACAATGGGTGCATCTGATCCCGCTGGGCTTTCTGATTACCATCGTCGTGATGGTGCAGACCGCCGCCACCACGCGATCGTTTCCGTCCGACCCGGACAAACCGGCCGATGTCGACCGTGATTTTCTGGGTGCTGGCGCCGGCTGCGTGCTCGCCGGCCTGTTTGGCGCCTTTCCCGTCGACGCGAGCCCGCCAAGGACGGGCATCGTGTCGGAAACCGGAGGACAGTCGCAATTGTCCGGCCTGTTTGCGGCCTCGATTATACTGGCGTTGCTTGCCTTCGGCGCGAGCCTCCTGAAACACGTCCCGGAGGCTGCGCTTGGCGGCGTGTTGCTGTTCGTTGCCTTGCGCATTATCCGCTTTCGCCAGATCGCCACGATCTACCGGCAGTCGCTTGCCGAATTTTTCCTGATCGTCGCAACCGCGGCTGCAATCATCGCGCTGCCGATCCAGCAGGGCGTCGCTATCGGCATCGGCCTCTCGCTGCTGCACGGGATCTGGAGCACGACACGCGCGCGGCTCGTGATGTTCGAACGGGTGCCGGATACGACGATCTGGTGGCCGACCCACCCCTATATCAAGGGTGAGCGCGTGCCGAACGTAGTCGTGGTCGGCATGCAGGCGCCTCTGTCGTTTCTCAATGCAACGAGCTTCCACTCCGACGTACTCGACGTTGTGCAGGCCGAAAAGCCGAAACTGCTTGTGTTCGAAGCCAGCGGTACGCCCGTGATCGACTTCACGGCGGCTCAAACCCTGCTCGACCTGATCAGGCAATGCGGCGCGTTGGGCGTAACTATCGCTGTAGCCCGGCTTGAGTCTTTGCGCGCGCAAGCGGCCTTCGAGCGCTTCGGGCTCTACGATGTCCTGCCGAGGGACCATGTCTTCCACAGCGTCGCCGAGGCCGTCGCCAAGCTCGCCGGTTAAGCGAGTGAAAACATTGGCTATCGCGATCTACTCCCGCAGCGCGGGGTGATCGTTCAGAACGGTCTCCCGAATCGAAACGGCCTGGATCGCGCGGAACAGGATTCGCGCCGTCTTCATGTCGTTCGCCTTCATGCAAAGGTCGAGGATCTGGCCCACGGCGGAATCCCGCATCAGGTCGTCGGAAATTTTCATGGCAATTTCCATCGCCGTCCTGGCGGCGCTTTGGTAGCGGCTGCCGTCGCGGGCCTCCGCCTTCCTGTCTTTCCGTTTCCGCCGGCTCACCATCGGCGCCCCGACCCTCTCGGCGCTGTCAGCGGCGGAGCGGCAGATGTTGCGTATCTTTTCTGCGGCCTCAATGTCGCCGATCGGCAATTGGATTTGCTCTTCCCAAATCTCCCCCGGCTTTTTCCTGCCAAGCCACCACATCGCGATGCCCTCGGGCCAACCCGGCCGATCGGTCAGCCTGTGCGCCTCGGCCCGATTGCCTCGAACCCCGCCTTCTGCTCGTCGCTGAGCTTGGCGTAGAAATCTTCAAGCGCCGGACGAATGAGTTTGATCGCTTCCAGCATGGCGTCGAGCCGCGTGTCGGCCGCGGCGAGCCGGTCCGGCGGTGTCAAGGCATCCTCCGGCTTGCAGCCATCCTTCAGCACGTCATTTGCCCGCGCGCTCTTGCCTCGAAGCACGTCGAGCGCAGCACGCTGTGCTTCGTTCAGCTGCAGCCCCGCGCCGATCTCTTCCGAAGGCCATCGGAACGCCGCCGTTTGCATGTTGGCACAGCGGCGGGCAGGCGAAGTCCCGGACGTGGAGTCGGCATTCGGTTCCGGTGCCAAGGCGTTGAGTCGCCCTTTTTGTTCGTCGTCCAGCAACTCGTAGAACTTTTCCAGCGGCGGCCGCATTTGGGCGACCGCTGAAATCAGCGTTTCGATACGCTCTTGCGTCGCCGCAAGCCTGCCGGCTGCCGTCAACGCGACCCGCGTGGGGCAGGCCGCGCGGATGGTCCGGGCAGCCTGGTTCGACGCCTTGGCGAAATCGTCGAGCGCAGCGCGCTGTTCCTCGTCAGGTTGCACCACCTGCCTGATCCGATCGACCGAGAGATCTACACCCTCGCTTCCGTCAAGGTCGCACAATCGCTCCAGCGAAACGACCTTGCCACGCCCGCGATCGCGCGCGAGCGCCGAGTACGAGGCAAGTTCGTCAGACCCATAGGGCGCGAATATCGCTGCATAGATGTCGCCGTAGCCATAATCCCAGAAGCCGACAGCGCTGCCCCGAACGGTGTAGTCGTAGATGTCGTGGAAGGCGAAAGGCCAGAACAGCGGGCCGACCCATCCGTATCCGCCACCGGCATGCCGCCACCATCCGCTCGAGTCACGGCCGCCATGCCAACCAGCCAACGCGGTGGCCGCGGCGATCCGCCCGCGCGCCGTGGGGCCGTTGTTGTCGGCGCGCGACGAAGCGCCCATCGCGTTTGCCATTCTCACTCGCGCATAGGAGTGTCGGTGATGACCTCCCGGCAGCAAATGCGAAAGCGCCGATCCGAACCCACCGAACGGAAAGCCGAGATGCAGGCCTCTCGCCTGAGCCGTGCTCGACAAAGCGGCGGCTACCACCAAAACGGCTAGTCCAGTGCGGGATTTCACGTCGCACCTCCTTGCGCTGCACGGAGAATCGCTCAGCTCGTTCGCCCTGGTCCGATCGCCTCGAATTGCGCCTTCTGTTCGTCGCTCAATGTCGCGTAGAAATCGTCAAGCGCCGCGCGCACCGATTTGATAGCTTGCAGCATGTCGTCGAGCCGCTTGCTGACGGCGTCAAGCCGCGCCACCGGCGTCAACTTGCCGGCCGGTTCACATGCCGCCTTGAGCGTGTCCGCGGCATGGGCGGCGGCATCCTGGAGCGCACCGAGCGCGGCCCGTTGAGTGTCGTTTGGATGCAGTCTGGCCTCGATTTCGCTCGTGGGCCAGGTGACCGCCGCGGATTGAGCGGCGGTGCATCCTGGTGTTGTCGAACCGCCAGGGGTGTTGGCCAGCGATTTCCTGCGCTGTTCTTCTGCGAGCGCGTTGAAGCGCGCTTTTTGTTCGTCGTCGAGCAGGCCGTAGAGCTTTTCGAGCGGCGGGCGCACCAGCTCGACCGCTGAAATCATCGCCTCGACGCGATTCTGCATGGCGGCGAGCCGGCCCGGCGCTGTCAGCGCGGCCTGCGTCGGGCAGGCCGCCCGAATGGTTTGCGCCGCCTTGATCGAGCTGCCGGCAAGATCGTCGAGGCTCGCCCGCTGCTCTTCGGTCGGCGTGATCGCCTGCGCGATCTGGTCGGTCGGCAGGCCCGCGATTTCGCGGCTGTCGTCGGCACAGATCTGGGTCAGTGAAACGCCGCCGCGATGCCTTCGGCCGTCCTGGTAGGGCGCCATGTAGCCGTAAAGGTCGCTGTAGCCGTAGGGCGAAAATATCCCGGCGTAGATGTCCCAGTAGCCATAGTCCCAGAATGGGTAGCCATAAGCCCAGATCAGATAGTCGTAGATGTCGTAATAGGCGAACGGCCAGAACAGCGGGCCGATCCATCCAAATCCGCCATGGAAGTGGCGCCACCATCCGAAGCCGTGGCCGTGCCATCCCGCCATGGCGAGACTGGCCCCAATCCGGGAGCGCGCCATCGGATTGTTCAGCACGTGCGCGGTTCGCAGCGCGCCGGCGTGGGAGTTCAGCGCATGGCTAACCGCCGCGGCGTGACCGAAATTTGCATGCCCCGCCAATGCGACGTGACTCGCATGCGCGGCGCCGAAATGGCGCGCGCCGCCAAAGTGGCCGCCGCCGAAATGAGCCCCGCCGAAATGGCCGCCACCAAAGTGGCCACCACCAAAGTGGCCGCCGCCTCCACCGTGGCCGCCTCCACCGCCGTGACCGCCGAAGCCTCGGCTAGGCGCCGCGGTCGAAAGCACCGCCGCAAGCAGGATAATGACAACCCATAATGCAGACCTGGACATGAGACCCCTCTCCGCGCCGCAGAATCCACTCCGTGGATTACGTTCGTTGCAACCAAAAGTTCCACCAGTCGGTCTGAATGAGACCTGAACGAGATCAGGCCGCGGGAACAATCTTGCCAGGATTGAATATGTCTTGCGGGTCGAGCGCCCGCTTTAGCGCTCGCATCGCATCGAGCGCCTCCGGGCCAAGCTCGGATTTCAGGTATTTCTGCTTGCCTTGCCCAATGCCGTGCTCGCCCGTGCAGGTTCCGCCCATGGCCTGGGCGCGCTCGACCAGACGATGCATGAACTCCTCGCCGCGCGCCATCTCGTCGCGGTCATTGACGTCGCACATCAGCGAGCAGTGAAAATTGCCGTCGCCGACATGGCCGACGATCGGCGACACCAGGTTGAGCCGTTTCAAATCCTGCTCGGTTTCGCTGACGCAGTCGGCAAGGCGCGAAATCGGCACGCAGACGTCGGTGGCGACCGCGCTCGCGCCCGGCCGTATTGCCTTCACCGCCCAATAGGCATCGTGCCGCGCCTGCCACAGCCTGTTGCGGTCCTCCGGGCGCGTGGTCCAGGTGAACTCGCCGCCGCCGCATTCGCTCGCGATCTCGCCGAAATTTCGGGACTGCTCGGCGACCTCGGCTTCGCTGCCGTGGAATTCCAGCAGCAGCAGCGGCGTCTCCGGCAGGGACAGCTTCGAGTAGGAATTGCAGGCCTTGACCTGCTCGGCGTTGAGCAGTTCGATCCGCGCCACCGGAATGCCGGTCTGGATCGCCATGATGGTCGCCTGGCAGGCGCCCCGCACGGTCGCAAACGAACACGCCGCCGCCGCGATAGTCTCCGGAATGCCGCGCAGCCTCATCGTCAGCTCGCAGATGATGCCGAGCGTACCCTCGGCGCCGATGAACAAATGCGTCAGGTCGTAGCCGGCGGAGGATTTCTTCGCCCGCGTGCCGGTCTTGATGATCTCACCGTCGCCGCGCACCACTTTCAGCGCCAGCACATTCTCGCGCATGGTGCCGTAGCGCACCGCGTTGGTGCCCGATGCCCGCGTCGAGGCCATGCCGCCGAGCGAGGCGTCGGCGCCGGGATCGATCGGGAAAAACAAACCTTGGTCGCGCAGGTGCTCGTTCAACGCCTTGCGCGTCACACCCGGCTCGATCACACAGTCGAGATCCTCGGCATGGACTTCCAGCACCCGGTTCATCTCGCGCAGGTCGATGCAGATGCCGCCGTAGGGCGCATTGACATGGCCCTCCAGCGAGGTGCCGGTACCGAAGGCGATGACGGGAACGCCATGTTTGGCACAGATCCGCACCGTGGCCTGGATGTCGGCGGTCTCGTGCGCCATCACCACCGCATCGGGCGGCTGCGGCGGCAGCCAGGTCGTGGTATGGGCATGCTGATCGCGGACCGCCTGCGAGGTGATCAGCTGCTTGCCGAAGCGCGCAGCAAGCTCTTGCAGCGTGCTCGCCAACGCCTGCGGTTCCGGCCGCCTCCGTTCGATCGTCGTTATTCGCAAGTGAAATTTCCTCTTAACTTCAGGGAACGGTGACAAAGGATATATAAGGGGTCAAGAGCGCCGTTCGGACCTAAGGAATGAAACCTGATGACGACTGCCAGTGCCCTGAAAGACATGCCGTTGCCGCCGGCACCGTTCCTGTCCTCGATCATGCAGATCGAGCCGCAATGGATCGACTATAACGGCCATCTCAACATGGCCTACTACAATGTGATGTTCGACCGCGCCATCGATGAATTGTGGCTGCAGCTCGGCATCGGTCCCACCTATATGCGGGAGCGCCACAGCTCGACCTTCACCGCGGAATGCCATGTGCGCTATCTGCGCGAGATTCACCTTGGCGATCCCGTGCAGGTCGCGGTCCTACTGCTGGCCGCCGATGAAAAACGCCTGCATACTTTCGAGGAACTTCGCCATGCGACCGAAGGCTGGGTTTCGGCCACCTCGGAAAATATCACCATTCACATCGACATGACGATGCGCAGGACCGGACCGTTCCCGCCCGACATCCGCGCCCGCATTGCAGCGGTGGCCGAAGCACACGCCTCCGCCCCGCGCCCCGACGGCATCGGCCGCAAGGTCGAAATGCCAAGCCGGAAAGGTTAGGTTCGGGCCGTTGCCTTGCTGATCGCATTGTTCAGCAGATGCTGGAATCCGAACCAGCCCCAGTAGATGCGATGGTGCTTGATCTTGCCGGCCTCGACATCCATGATCTCGACGAGATCGATCTGATCTCCGTGGGGCGTCGCGCGGGGATATTCCCAGGTCAGGACTTTCCCGTTCGTAAAGAAGAGCCCTGTTCGATACCATCGCAGCAAATCATCGGGGCGGCGCCTCAGGCCCTCATCGAAGAAATGCTTTATTTCGGCGCGGCCACGCAGGACCCCTTCTGTTTTGTGATCCAGAATGGCGGATACCAGCGGTGTTTCCACAATCGCATCGTCAGCATAGAGGTCGATCAGCTTTTCGGCCTGGCGAGCCCTCGTATATTCGTGCCACTTTTCGTAGATGCGGACGCAATCTGCTTCGCTGATCTGGGTCATCTGTTGGTCTCCGCTTGGAGCTATCCCTATCGAGGGCCAAAAGGCATCTTTTGCTCGGCCTCGATCGCCGTGAGAGCAATAGCTGGCAACTTGCCGTCATGTTTCACACTCGTGTTAAACGTCGGACGTGCCATTCGATTGGATTCCGAAAGGCCCCGATGCTCGGTCAGGGACTGATACAGCCATGACATTTCAGCCCGGATTTGCGGCTGTCGCGGCCCTCATTGGCGATCCCGCCCGTGAAGCGATGCTGGTCGCGCTCTCGGATGGCCGGGCGCTACCCGCCGGCGAGCTGGCGGCTGCCGCCGGAATCAGCGCCCAGAGTGCAAGCCGACATCTGCAAAGGATGGTCGATGGTGACGTTCTGACCGTATGGTCACAGGGACGATTTCGCTACTACCGTATTGTTGACGGGCCGATCATCGCAGCGATCGAATCGCTTTGTACCGTTGCGCAGTCGTCCCGCACCCGGCGCACTCAAAGGCGCATGCCGCCCGCCGAACTATGCTTTGCCCGGCGCTGTTACGATCATCTCGCCGGACAGCTCGGCGTGACCTTGTTGGCGGCATTTCGAGCCCGGGGTTACGTGACGATCGATTCCCGAAACGTACAGCTTACGAAGGCCGGTGCCTTGTGGCTCAAGGCAAACAACATCCGTGTTGGTGACGCCCCAACATCTGCGCGAAGACCCGTTCTTCGTCTGTGCATGGATTGGACCGAACGCAGGCCCCATTTCGCCGGCCCGATCGCCAACGCGATTCTCCGGCATTTGATCGACAACCGACTGCTCCGGCCTTCCCCGACGGGCGCAAGCCGAGCCCTTCGGCTGACGCCGGAAGGAAGGAGATGGTTCAGCAGAAACGCCGGTATCGAGCTCGATTGAGGCGGTCCGGGCGTTGAGCTCGCCGCCTCGGGCTCAACCCCGCGCCACCCACGCAGGCAAACGGTTGAACCACGGCCGAGCCGCTTCGAGTTGCCGCGCCAATTGCAGCAGGCAATCTTCCCTGCCTAACCCCGCGACGAATTGCACACCCAGCGGCAATCCGTCCGCCGTCCAGTGCAGGGGAATGCTCATGGCGGGCGTGCCGGTCAGGTTGGCGAGCTGGGTGAAGGGCACATATTGCAGACTGTCGCGCGCGATCTTGTCGACGGTACCCGCAAGCAGGCCCGTGCGCGCGAGCAGGCCGAGCACTCCCACGCGGTCGAGCAGATCAAGAACTGTCTGCTCCGCGGCCGTCGGGTCGCCCTGCCCGTGGCGGATCGGCGGATGCGCCAGCGTCGGCGTCAAAAGCAGGTCGTAGCGCTGATGGAAGCGCGCCAGCGAGCGCGCGAACTCGTTCCACTTGAGTAGCTGCGCGGTCAGCGCGCCCGCCGACGTCGCCCCGCCAAGCGTTGCCAACAGACGCGTCAAGAGTTCGAAATCCGAAGCGCTCGCGCCGGCCGCGCGTGCCTGCGCCACCATCGCCGGCACCTGCCCGAAATAGATGTGCAGGAAGGCCGTGGCGAGCGAGGCGCCATCGATGGCCGGCGCGGTTTCTTCGACCTCATGGCCGAGGCTTTCGAGCAGCTTGGCCGCATCGCTCGCCGCGGCCACAGCTTCCGGGTGGACGTCCGTGCCGATCGGCGAAGCCGAGGTGAAGCCGATCCGCAGCCGGGGCGGATCGCGCTCCATCGCTTGCGCGTAAACGTCGTTCGATCTGGCGGTTACGAAGGGGTCGCCGGGCTCGCCGCCGGACAAGACGTCAAGCGCTGCGGCCGTGTCGCGCACGCTGCGGGAAATCACCCCTTCGCTCGAGGCGCCATACCAGTATTCGCCAAAGCCAGGTCCCGATGAAACGAGCCCGCGCGACGGCTTCAGCCCGAACAGACCGCAACATGCGGCGGGAATACGGATCGAGCCGCCGCCGTCATTGCCCGCCGCCATCGGGACCACACCCGAGCTGACTGCAGCCGCGGCACCGCCGCTCGAACCGCCGGGCGTATGCTCAAGGTTCCATGGATTGCTGGCCCGGCCGAACAGCTGTGAATCGGAGACGCCCTTGAGCGCGAGCTCGGGCAGATTGGTCTTGCCGAAAATCACGAGCCCCGCATCGAGATAGCGTCGCACGACATGGGAATGCTCGCGAGGGACTATTCCCAGCATGGATTTGCTGCCGTAGGTGGTCGGCAGACCGGCATAGTCCTGCGCGCAGTCCTTGATCAGAAAGGGAACGCCGGCGAACGGACCGGCAAGCGGCTTCGCAAGTTGTGAGCGCGCCTCGTTCTCCATCAGACGGCAGATCGCGTTGGTCTTGGGCTGCGCGCGCGCGCTTTGACCAAGGGCAAGCTCCAAAAGTTCCCCCGCCGTGGTCTCTCCGCGCGCAACGCACCCGGCAAGCGCGACCGCGTCGTGTTGCAGATATTCGCTGAACGTCATGGCGGGCATGGCCTCAACCGTATCACCTTTGTGGTCACGCGCCAGTCGACGCGGACGCCGGGCGAAGCCAAAGCCGCGCCCATTTCTCCGGAGAAAAACAGGCTCTCGAGGGCCGGAGGCAAAGCTGTGAAACAGCCGCGGAAGGCCCCATATAGGCTTCAAACCCTGCTAAGAAGGCTCCCTTTCAAAGCCCTGCGGTGCCATCGTGGGGATGCGATTCGCATGACCGAGCCGAGCAAATTGACCAACGCAAGCGTTCCCGACCACCAGCCTGCCGCTGGCGGCATTGCGGCGCGCGCGCGCGCGGCAGCGGGGCCGCGTTACCTCGATGGGCTCAACGTGGAACAGCGCGAGGCGGTCGAAACGCTGGACGGGCCGGTGCTGGTCCTGGCCGGCGCCGGCACCGGCAAGACGCGCGTGCTGACCGCGCGCATCGCCCA
>Ga0306922_10003165_pt1 | contig 15354 bp, 15 predicted proteins | sample sta12Cox44000082_FD_203758 | JGI IMG/M metagenome (GOLD analysis project Ga0306922, IMG submission 203758) | Lab enrichment of tropical soil microbial communities from Luquillo Experimental Forest, Puerto Rico - statoxic.12C.oxic.44.000.082 (v2)... | ecosystem: Environmental > Terrestrial >... | reverse complement strand
ATGGTCGCGTCCCAGGTAAGCGGCGAGTTGGCGTTGATCAGGCTGATGATGCAGGTACGCGGCTTGCCGGTTGTCGGGTCGGTGTAGTTGTCCCCGAACAGAATCCGGGTCATCTCGATGGTGTCGCGCGCGCGCTCCGGATGGGTGACCGAGCCCATGTACGGCTTGTCGCTGTACTTCATGTGGCTGTACACCATGTCGAAGTGACGCTTGTTCACCGGCAGATCGACCGGTTCGCAGATGGTGCCGCCGGAGTGGTGCAGCGAGGTCGCCATGTAGGCGAGCTTGACGAAATTGCGGAAGTCCTCGATGCGTGCGTAGCGGCGGCCCTCATCGAGATTGCGCACGAAGGGCGAGCCGTAGGCCGGTGCGAACACCGTGCGGTTGCCGCCGATCACGACGTTGTGCGCCGGATTACGCGCGTACTGCGTGAACTCCCGCGGCGCCGAGCGGCGCACGACGTTGCGGCACATACCGCGTGGAAAACGGACCCGCTCGCCCTGGACGTCGGCCCCGGCCGCCTTCCACAGCTGCAGCGACTCCGGATCCTCGCGGAAGTCGATGCCGATCTCCTCGAGGATGGTGTCGGCATTGTGCTCGAGCAGCTCGAGTCCCTCGCTGCCGAGCACTTCGTAATAAGGAATCTGCCGCGTGATGTAGGGAACGAAGGCGTGGCTGCGCGCGGTGCGGGCGGCGATCTTGGCGTCGCGGCCACTCGGTCGCCGGGAGCGCGCCGGTGGGCTCGATGTCTGCTGTTCCATGGGCCTATCCTGAACCACCCCGCCAAAAAGCCATTATGGGCAGCGCATTCCGGCGGAACTGATCGGTTTGCGGCATGCACTTCTCCGGCAGCGCCACCTGCCGGCGGTCGCCTGCATCGGCGGCACCGGGGCGGCCGATGTCTCGCATTCGCCCGTAGCGTTAGGATGGCGCCCCATGACGCCTGCCGATGCCGCCCCCGACATTGCAGCCGCGCTCCGTGCGGTGCTACCCGCCGACTGCGTGCTCGCACGCCCGGAGGAGCGCCGACCGTACGAATGTGACGGACTCACGGCCTTTCGGGAGGTGCCCGCAGTCGTCGTGTTGCCGCGTACGGACGAGGACGTGCAGCAGACACTGCTGACGTGCCAGCGCCTCAGGGTGCCGCTGGTTGCGCGTGGCTCGGGCACCGGGCTCTCCGGTGGCGCTACGCCGCACCCGGCGGGAGTGCTGCTGTCGTGCGCGCGCATGAATCGGGTGCTGGAGGTCGACCCGGTCAATCGCGTCGCACGTCTCGAGCCCGGGGTGCCGAATCTCAAGGTCTCCGAAGCCGCCGCGCCCTACGGGCTGTATTACGCGCCGGACCCCTCCTCCCAGGTTGCCTGCTCGATCGGCGGTAACGTGGCGGAGAACTCCGGTGGCGTGCACTGCCTGAAGTACGGGCTCACCGTGCACAACGTCCTCGGGCTGCGCGGCTACACCGTCGACGGAGAGCGCATCGAGCTCGGCGGTGACGCCCCGGATCGTCCGGGACTCGACCTGCTCGCACTCGCGATCGGCTCGGAGGGACTGCTGCTGATCGTGACCGAAGTGACGGTGCGGCTGATTCCGCGGCCGCCGATGGCGCAGCTGGTCATGGCCTCTTTTCCCGATGTGCAGAGCGCCGGCAATGCCGTCGCCGCCATCATTGCGGCGGGCATCATTCCCGCTGCGCTGGAGATGATGGACCGCAAGGCCACCGCAGCGGTCGAGCCCTTCGTGCACGCCGGCTACGACCTCGATGCGGCGGCGATCCTGCTGGTGGAATCGGACGGCACCCCCGATGAGGTGCGCGAGCAGGTGCAGGAGATCGAGCGCGTGCTGCGTGACGCGGGCGCCGGTGCGCTGCGTGTCTCGGGCTCGGAGGCCGAGCGGCTGCGGCTGTGGTCGGGACGCAAGAATGCCTTTCCGGCCGCGGGACGGTTGTCGCCCGATTATTACTGCATGGACGGCACGATCCCACGCAAGCACGTCGGCCGGGTGCTGGAGGCGATCGGCGAGATGGAGACACGCTACCGGCTGCGCTGCATGAACGTGTTCCACGCGGGCGACGGGAATCTGCACCCGGTGATCCTGTTCGACGCCAACGAACCCGGCTCCTGGGAGCGCGCGGATCGCTTCGGTGCCGAGATCCTCGAGCTGTGCGTGGCCCTCGGCGGCACGATCACCGGCGAGCACGGCGTCGGGCTGGAGAAGCTCAACTCGATGTGCGTGCAGTTCTCCCCGGCCGAGCGCGCGGCATTCTTCGCCGTCAAGGAGGCGTTCGACCCGGTTCCGCTCCTCAATCCGGGCAAGCTCATTCCAACGCTGGTGCGGTGCGCGGAGTACGGCCGGATGCACGTACACGCAGGAGCGCTGCCGCACCCGGAACTGCCGCGCTTCTAGCCGGGCACATGTGGCAGGCCAGCGGCACGATTCTCGATGAGTGGCGCGAGCGCGTCCTCGCTGCCGCCCGCGATGGCAGCGGCGTACGCCTGCGGGGCGCGGGCACCAAGGACTTCTATGGCGAGGCACTGGCCGGTGAGCTGCTCGAGCTGCGCGCCTTCCGCGGCATCGTCGACTACGAGCCCTCCGAGCTCGTCATCACCGCACGTTGCGGTACGCCGCTTTCGGAAGTGGAGGCGGCGCTGGCCGCACGGGACCAGTTCCTGGCGTTCGAGCCACCGGCATTCGGCGCCGACCCGACCCTCGGCGGCGTAATTGCCGCGGGCCTCTCCGGGCCGCGGCGCATGTTCGCGGGCGCGGCGCGCGACTTCGTGCTCGGAACGCGCCTGCTGACGGCACAGGGCGAGGTGTTGCGCTTCGGCGGACAGGTCATGAAGAACGTCGCCGGTTTCGATGTCTCGCGGCTCCTGTGCGGCTCACTCGGCATCCTCGGCATCATCACCGAGGTCTCGCTCAAGGTGCTGCCACGGCCGCGGCTCGAGCAGACGCTGCGTCTCGAGTTGCCGGCCGCCGAGGCCGTGGCGGCCTTCAACCGCTGGGCGGCGTTGCCGGTGCCGCTGTCGGGCGCGGCGTGGTCGCAGGGCAGCGCCTGGGTGCGTCTGTCGGGTGCACCCGCCGCGGTGCGCGCGGCGCGGCAGCAGATCGGTGGCGATCTCGTGGTGGCGCCGCTCGCCGAGAGCTTCTGGAGCACGTTGCGCCACTGTCGGCACCCGGTCTTCGCTGCGGAGGGGCTGTGGCGGCTGTCGTTGCCCGCGGCGACACCGCCGCTCGCTCTGCCCGGAGAGCCGCTGATCGACTGGGGCGGCGCGCTGCGCTGGTATACCGATCTCCCCGGGGAATTCGATGTGCGCGCGGTCGCATGCGCCGCGCGGGGAACCGCGCTGCGCTGGCGGGGAGCGGCGCCGGAGGGTCGCTTTCATCCACTGCCGGATATCAACGCGCGGCTGCACCGGCGCCTCAAGGAGCGCTTCGATCCGCGCGGAATCTTCAATCGCGGGCGGCTGATTGTCGGTCTGTGATGCGCGCGCGCCGGCAGCTCAGAGGCTGATCGTTCCGCGCCCGAGCTCGATCACATCGCCGCTTACTGACACCCGCCGCTCGGCATCCACCTGCAGCCGCAGCGAGGAAGGCCTGCCGACGTACTCGCCCTGCGCAATCTCGAACTCGCACGGCAGTGTGCGGCCCATCGCCAGGCACCAGCCACCGAGGTTCGCGGTGGCAGAGCCGGTGGCCGGATCCTCGAGAATCGCGCTGCCCTTCGGAAAGAAGAAGCGCGCCAGAAGCCCGCTACCGGCGGGCGCGAAGACGTACACCATGCTGTGTCCGTCGACACTCTGGAACTGCGCGAGCAGGTCGGTACGTACCCGGATCCGGCGCACCGCCGCTTCGGTCTGCAAGGGCACCACGAGTTGCTCGGCGCCGGCGTTGACCCATAGCGGCCGCTCGCCGATGTCGGTCTCCTCGAGCCCCAGCATCGCCGCGATCGTGAGCCGGGGCTCCGGCACTTCGCGCCAGGTCGGACTCTGGGACTGCAGCGTCCAGCGATCGCCCGCCGCCCGCACCGCAATGACTCCCGCGGTCATCTCGAGCGTGAGCCGATCGCCGCCGAGACCCAGCGCGCGGCACACGTGCGCCGTCCCAAGCGTCGGATGCCCGGCAAAAGGCAGCTCGTAGCCCGGCGTGAAAATCCGCACCCGTGCGTTGGCCCGTGCGGAAGGCAGGATGAAGGTGGTCTCCGAGAGATTGAACTGCAATGCGAGCGCCTGCATCCTTTGGTCATCGAGTGTCTGCGCCCTCTCGAAGACGCACAGCGGATTGCCGCTGAGTGCCGCGCGCGCCTGGGTGAAGACGTTGACGATGCGATACGCGTAGGCTGGCATGACGGCTGATTCTAGCCGCACACGGGGACGATCACAGCCATGACGACCGAGTTGCTGTTTCGGGAGGATGCCTACCTGCGCACCGCGACCGCGCGGGTTGTCGCGGTCGGTGAGCGCGGTATCGAGCTCGATCGGACCGTGTTCTATCCCCAGGGCGGTGGCCAAGCGGGCGACACCGGCCGGCTGCTGCGTCCGCAGGGTGAGCCCATCCTCATCACCGACACCCGCAAAGGGGACGCGCCCGAGCAGGTGCTGCACCTCGTGGCGGCGGGCAGTCCCTTGCCGCAGCCGGGCGAGACGGTGACGCTCGAGCTCGACTGGCCGCGGCGTTACCGCCTGATGCGGTTGCACACCGCACTCCATCTGCTGTCGTGCGTCATCACCGCTCCGGTCACCGGCGGCAACATCGCGCCGGAGAAGGCGCGGCTGGATTTCGACATCGACTTCAGCCAACTCAACGCCGAGCGGATCGAGAAGAGTACCAATGCCCTCATCACTGCCGGCGCGGCTACCGCGACGGTGTGGATCACCGACGCCGAGCTCGACGCCCAGCCGGAGCTCGTCAAGACCATGAGCGTCCAGCCACCGCGTGGCGCCGGCCGGGTGCGCTTGCTGAGGATCCCCGGCATCGATCTGCAGCCCTGTGGCGGCACGCACGTCGCCGACATCGCCGAGATCGAAGGCATTCGGGTGCTGAAGATCCGCAGCGAGGGCAAACGCAACAAGCGCGTCGAGATCGCGCTCAGCGGTAGCGGCTGACCTCGAGGCCGTTGCCGACGGCGAGCAGCACCGAGCTCATATCGGCCGCCGCACGCACGCGCTCGCGGTAGGCCTGCGCGTGGGCCCGGGCACTCTCGGGCTGCAGCATGTTATCGGCGACGATGATCGCGCCCGGCGCCAGCTTCGGGTATAGCCGCTCGAACACCGGCACGTACTGATCCTTCCACAAGTCGATCAGCACGAAGTCGAAGGGGCCGGGAAGCTGCGCAAGCGAAGCGAGCGCATCGCCGATGCGAAACTCGACCCGCCCTTCGAGCCGCACGCGGGCGAGCTGCGCGCGGGCATATTCGATCTTTGCGGCCCGTAGCTCGAGCGAGATGACCTCGCCGCCCACCGCGCGCGCCGCTTCCGCGAGCCAGACCGTGGAGTAGCCGTAGGAGCTGCCGACCTCCAGGATGCGCCGCGCCTCGCCCTCCTTGATGAGCAGGTTCATCAGCGTTGCTGTCGCCCGCCCCACCGGCAGCAGGAACTCATCGAGCCGTTGCCGCACTTCCTGCTCGCTGAGCGAGTTCCACAGTTGCTCATCGCGCTCGGCGCGCGCTTCGTAATCCTCGATCACCTGCCACACCGCGGGGTCGATCCCGGCTCTCACGGACATGACTGCTCCTGCTCAGGCGGTGCTGGAGAAATATTCCTGCAGCGAGGCGACCCCCAGGCGTTTGGCCTCGAAGAGGCTCTCGAGATGCTCGCGCGAGTTGACCAACCCGCGGGCGCGGAGGATTCCCTTTTCATCGAGCAGCGCCGCAAAGGGCAGACGGCTCACCTGATAGGCGAGCCCGAGCGCTGCCGATATCACGTACGGTATGCCGTCCAACCCCTGGGCGCGCACGAACTCGCTCTGCTCTTCGCGATCGCCGTCGCTCGCCAGAATGACGTCCATCCAGGCGCGCTCATCGCTGGCGCTCGATTTGACCGCGGCGAGCAGCGTCTTGCACACCGGGCAGCTCGGCGACACGAACAGCAGCAGCGTGCTGCGGCCATCGGCGCGCGGGCTGCCGACCTGGTGGGCGCGTCCTTCGAGATCGGCGACTTCCAGCACCGGTGCGGGCTCGCCCACGGTGAGCCCGCGATTGAGCATGAGCGCGCCCGCCGGCGCGATCCGCTCGTGCAGCACCCCGACCTGCCGGGCGAGCGCAAGAACCACGATCGACAGCGCCAGCACCAGCAGCCACAGAACCACGTTGGAGATTGCCAGCGCGCTCACGCTTCACTCCCGTCCCGCAGCCGCGCCGCCTGCGGAGCAGCGCGGCCGAACAGCACATCGACGCTCATATAGAGGAGTGCAGCCACCACCGTGCCAGCGCCGATGGTCAGGGCGTCCGTCGCATCGAGCGCTCGCGCTGTCTGCGGCAGCAACAGCAGGCCGAGCAGGCCGCCGAGCGCGAAATTACGCCAGACCATCCATGCTCCGATCGGCCGTCGCTCGCGCGGACCGCCGCAACCGCAATCGAGATCGCGGCGGCCGCGGCCGAGGTTGATGGCGATGGCCACCGCGTAGGTAAGCAGCAGCGCCGCGCCCGCCGCCGCGGCGCCATGGCGCGAGTCCCCGGCGAGCAGCGCGGCCGCGATCGCCAGCTCGAGCACGGGCACCAGCAGCGCCAGCCGCCCGAGCGCCGGCGGCACCACCTGGTACGCGTGAAAGGCGGCGGCGAAGCGCGCCGGGTCGAGCAGCTTGTGAAGCGCGGCGCTCGCGAACAAGAGCGCGAAAGCGCCGGCGAGCAGCGCCGCAACGGCCGGGTCGATCATGAGGCGGACATCATAAACCACTCGCCCGTGTACCATCGCCGCACCCCTCCGGCACCTGGATCCGCCCATGAACGACCTGCGAATCTCCGCCAGTGAGTTCCACACGCTCGCCGCGCGGATTACACGGCTGGCCGCCGACTACCTCACCGCGCTCGAGGAGCTGCCTGCGTTTCCCGCTGTCTCGGGAGCGGACACGCTGCAGGCTTTCCGCGCACCGCTGCCCGCACAGGGCATGGGCCCGGCCGCGTTGGATGCCCTCTGCGACGTGCTCGAATTCAGCCGCCCACCCTCGCCGCGTTTCTTCGGCTATGTCCACGGCTCCGGCGAGCCGGTGGCGGCGCTCGGCGATCTGCTGGCGAGCGTCCTCAATCAGAACGTCACGGCCTGGCGCTCTGCGCCGGCGGCGGTGACGCTCGAGCGGCAACTGATCGACGCGCTCGCCGCCGCGCTCGGTTGTCTGGGTCACCGCGGCAGCTTCTGCGGCGGCGGCTCGATGGCGAATCTCATGGGTCTCGCCATGGCTCGGGAAGCACACCTGCCGGCAAAGGCCTCCGGCGCACGGCCGGGTATCGTGTATGCCTCGAGCGAGGTGCACATGTCGATACCCAAGGCGGTGGCCCTGCTCGGCCTCGGCCGCGAAAACCTGCGCCTGATACCGGCCGATGAGTGCTTCCGCATGAGCCTCGGGCAGCTGCGCGAGGCCATCGTCGCCGACCGCGCCGCAGGCCGTCGCCCGCTTGCGGTGGTCGCGACCAGCGGCACAGTCAACACCGGCAGTATCGATCCTCTGGCGGAGATCGCCACGCTCTGCCGCGAGTACGGACTGTGGATGCACGTCGATGGCGCCTACGGCGCGCTGGCAGCGCTGGCGGTCCCCGAGAAGTTTGTGGGACTGAACGCCGCCGACTCGCTGTCGCTCGATCCGCACAAGTGGCTCTACCAGCCGCTCGATTGCGGAGTGCTGCTTTTCAAGGATGCGGACGCCGCGCGGGCGGCGTTCTGTGATAGTGGCGATTACGTGCGGCCGCTCGCCGCGGATCCCATCGAGGGATACGCGTTCTTCGAGGAGTCGCTGGAGCTGTCGCGGCGTTTTCGCGCGCTGAAGCTCTGGCTGTCCCTGCGCTATCACGGCGTCGACGCTTTTCGCAGTGCGATCGGCGCAGATCTGCGGCACGCGCAGCTGCTGGCGCGGCAGATCTCGCAGAGCGCGCGGCTCGAGCTTTCAGCCCCGGTGGCGCTGAGCGCCGTGTGTTTCCGTTACCGCCTCGAAGACTCCGCACAGGGCGATCGGCTCAATGCCGCGATCCTGAAGCGCGTGATCGAGCGCGGCCGGGTGTATCTTTCCAACGCGACGCTCGGCGGTCGTTTCGCGCTGCGTGCCTGTTTCGTCAACCACCGCACTACCGAGGCGGACGTCGCGCAGATCGTGCCGGAGGTACTCGCGGCCGCGGACGAGGTGCTCGACTCGCGCTGAGGCCGGGGAGGCTCAGGTCGGATCGGGCGGGAGCTGTGCGCGCAGATCCTCCTCCCAGAACTCCTGTGGCCGGCGTCCCTCCTCCGGCGTGCGCTGCTCCTCGAGCCGGCGCAGCTCGATCCGGCGGATCTTGCCGGAAATCGTCTTCGGCAGAGCCGCAAACTCCAGCCGGCGGATGCGTTTGTAGGGCGAGACGCGCTCGCGCACGTGGTGGAGGATCGAGGCCGCCGTGGCCGCATCCGCCGCCGCTCCTGCCGCGAGCATGATGAAGGCCTTGGGAACCGAGAGACGCAGCGGGTCGGGACTCGGCACCACGGCGGCCTCCGCCACCGCCGGGTGCTCGATGAGCACGCTCTCGAGCTCGAAAGGACTGATGCGATAGTCGGAGGACTTGAACACATCATCCCTGCGGCCGACGTACGTGAGATAGCCGTCGGCGTCGCGGCTTGCGACATCGCCGGTGTGGTAGTACCCAGCCTCCATGGCGCTCGCAGTGCGCTCGGGATCGTCGAGATAGCCCTGCATGAGCCCGAGCGGCCGCGGCCCGAGATCGAGGCAGATCTCGCCCTCCGGCGCCGGCTGACCCTCCCCATCGAGCAGCACGACCGGGTACCCGGGAAGCGGGCGTGCCATCGACCCGGGCCTGACCGGCTGGCCCGGGGGATTGCCGACCAGCAGAGTCGTCTCCGTCTGCCCGTAGCCATCGCGGATCGTGACGTTCCAGGCCTCGCGCACCTGGGCGATCACCTCGGGATTGAGGGGCTCGCCCGCACTCACCGCTTCGCGGAGCGTGACACGCCATTGGCGCAGATCCTGCTGGATCAGCATGCGCCACACGGTCGGCGGCGCACAGAAGCTGCTCACGCGGCACTCCACGAGCTTTGCGAGCAGCGCCCGCGCATCGAAGCGCTCGTAGTGATAGGCGAGGACGGTTGCCTGCGCGTTCCACGGGGCGAACAGCGACGACCAGGCGTGCTTCGCCCAGCCGGGCGAGCTCAGGTTCAGATGCACGTCCCCGGGCCGGAGGCCGAGCCAGTACATGGTCGTGAGGTGTCCGATGGGATAGGTGACGTGCGTGTGGGCAACGAGCTTCGGTCGCGCCGTGGTGCCGGAGGTGAAATAAAGGAGCAGCAGGTCATCGGCGCGTGTCGCACTCGCCGGAAAGCTGCGGCAGGCATCGCGCGAGTGCCCATACGGTATCCAGCCCGGCACCGGGCTGCCGGTGGCGATGCGTACCGGTGCGCCCGCGAGGGCCGCGAAGCGGCCCGTGAGTCCCGCTTCGGTGACCACCGCCCTCACGCGGCCGCGCTCGAGACGGTCGCGCAGATCCTCACGCTCGAGGAGCGTCGTCGCCGGAATGATCACGGCACCGAGGCGGATCGCCGCCAGCGTCACCTCCCACAGCGCGATGCAGTTCGGCAGCATCAGCAGTATGTGATCGCCATGGCCGACGCCCTGGGAGGCGAGGAAGGCCGCCACCTCGGCGCCGCGTTGCGCGATGGCAGCGAAGGACAGCGACTCATCGCCACCGGCATCATCGACCAGGCGCAGCGCGATGGCGTCGTTCCCGGCAGCCACGACGTCGAAGTAGTCGGCCACCCAGTTGAACTGCTCGAAGGTCGGCCAGCGGAACTCGCCCTGGGCGGCTTCCCAATCCTCCCGGGTGCGCAGCAGCTGATCGCGCACCGCGATGAACCGGCCGCTGTTGGTCATAGCGCGCATGATAATGGCTTGTGCGGGCCGATGCCCGTACGATCTGCACCATGGAGCCGGCGCGCCTCGAAGCCTTCACCGACGGTGTCGTCGCCATCATCATCACCATCATGGTGTTGGAAATCCGCGTGCCGCGCGGCGCCGACCTTGCTTCCCTGCAGGCGGACGTGCCGGTGCTGCTCGCGTACCTGCTGAGTTACGTCAACGTCGGGATCTTCTGGAACAACCATCACCATATGCTGCACGTGACCGAGCGCGTCGATGGCAGGGTGCTGTGGGCGAATCTGGCGCTGCTGTTCTGGCTGTCGCTGGTGCCGTTCGTCATTCGCTGGATCGACGAGAGCGGATTTACGCCGCTCCCCACCGCCGCCTACGGCATCGTGCTGGCGTGCGCCGGGATCAGTTACAACATCCTGCAGCGGCAGATCATCGCGGTGAACGGCCGTGATTCCCGCCTCGCAGTCGCGCTCGGCAGCGATCGCAAGGGGAAGCTCTCGATCGTCCTGTACCTCGCGGGGATCGTGCTGGCTTTTGCGCGGCCCTGGATCGCCATCGTTCTCTACGTGGCCGTGGCGCTCACCTGGTTCGTGCCCGACAGCCGCATCGAGGCTCTGGTGAAGAAGTGACTCACGCGTGAGGTACGCCTCACAGCGCGCAGATCTCGATGAGCCAGAAGATGGCCGCAGGGCCCGCGGCGCGCAGGGTCAGGAGCGCCCCGCTCGCCGGGAGGCGCACCGCATCGAGCATCGACAGGCTGCACTCGATGGAGGGAGCACGCAGCACCAGCGGCCCGCTGGCCACGATCAGCGTGGTGTCGCTCTCCGGTTTCACCACCGCTTCGCCCGGCACGCTGCCGCGCCGCAAGCGCGCCGCGAAGCGGCCGCGCCGCGTCATCACGTTCAGATCGGTCACCGGCGCCTGCCGCGGCTCGGCAGAAGCCGGCACATCGCCGGGAAAGCTCAGGCACGGACCGTCGTGGGAAAGTGTCAGCGGCTCGCGTCCCGCGACCGAAAGCGTCAACACTCCGGAGATCACCGCCATGTGCCGGTCCACTCCGGGGAAGGAGGAGAACGGACCACCGCGGTGTACTTCAGCGATGCTCACGCGCCAGTCGAAGTTGCCGAGATCGCTGCCCGGCGGATGCACGGCCACCTCGCGCGTGAGGCCCCCGCCGTTCTTCCATGGCACGGCGAGGCGCTCGGCGGCGCGCAGGATCACGGCCACGGCAGCGAGAAGTTGCCATCGCGCAGCTGCCGATCGGCAGCGGCGATTTCGTAATATCCACCCTTGTCCGCCGTGAAGATATGACACGCGATCTGCAGTCCGCTCGAATCGTCGAGGCTGCCGGCGGCGATGCTCACGTAGTCGCGGCCGGCGCCCTCCCAGAACAGGGTCGAGCCGCAATGACTGCAGAAGCCGCGGCGTGCCTCCTCGGACGAGGCATACCAGGCGAGACCGCCCTGCGACAGCAGCCGAAAATCGCCGTGCCGGGCCGCCGTTGCCGCCATGATGTGGCCGGTCATCCGCCGGCACTGGCTGCAGTGACACATCACGATCGGCCGCAACGGCCCATGCACCTCGTAGCGTACGGCGCCGCACAGACATCCGCCGCTTCGTACCCGCAACGCGTCGCTCATCTTCCCGCTCCCATCGCGTGGCTCATGAGCTTCTGCTTCAGATAGACGAAGCTCAGTGCCCACATCTCGGCCGCCTGCCGGTGATCCGCCGCGGCGGCGTGACCCCCGTCGGTGTTCTCGTAGAACAGTACCTCGTGACCCTGCGCCTGCATGCGCGCGGCCATCTTGCGCGCGTGCACCGGTGTGACGCGGTCATCGCTCGTCGCCGTGACGAACAGCACCGGCGGGTATCTCTTCCCCGGACTGACGTTCTGGTACGGAGAGTACTTGAGGATCCAGGCGCGGTCGGCCGCGCGCGCCGGATCGCCGTACTCGGCCTCCCAGGAAGCGCCAGCGCCGATCTGCGTGTAGCGCAGCATGTCGATCAGCGGCACCTGGCAGACGACCGCACCGAACAGCTCCGGCCGCTCCACCATGCTGGCGCTCACGAGCAGCCCGCCGTTCGATCCGCCCATGATGCCGAGCTGTGCTGGCGTCGTGAGACCGCGCCGCACGAGGTCCTGTGCCACCGCCTGGAAGTCTTCGAAGGACTTCTGCCGGTTCTGCCCCAGCGCCGCCTGGTGCCACGCCGGACCGTACTCGCCACCTCCGCGGATGTTGGCCACCGCGAACACCCCGCCCCGGGTGAGCCACAACATGCCGAAGTTCGCGGAGTAGCTCGGCGTCTCCGATACCTCGAAGCCGCCGTAACCGTAGAGGACGGTGGGCGCGGGACCTGCGAGCTGGCGCGGTCGCGTGACGAAATACGGAACGCGGGTGCCATCCCTCGAGACAGCGAAGAACTGCTCGGTAACGAGGTGCGAAGCATCGAAGCGCGCCGGCAGTGACTTGATGCCAACCGGCCGCCCCTCCCCCTCATCTGCGTAGAGCGTGGCGGGCGAGAGATAGGACTCGTAGCGGAAATAACTCTCGGGTCCCCAGCCGTTGGCCGAAACGATGTGCGTCGAGCCTCCCTGCGGCAGCGGCAGCACCCGGTCGCTCCAGCCACCCTGCGCAAGCGGCCGAAAAGCGTGGATGCTGCCGGTGACATCGTGATAGATCGAGGCGTACACGGCATCCCGGCCGGTCGCGACTTCATCGATCGCGGCGCGCGCATCGGGCGTATAGAGCACCGTGACGGCAGCGCCGCCGGTGGGCTCGCGCTGCGGCACGCGATAGGCAATCAGTGCGCCCTTGCCGACAGCGGCCTCTCCGGCCGGCGTCCACTCCTCGCGCAGCGTGAAAATGAGGTGCGGACCCTGCGCGCCTTTGAGATCCGCGCTGCGCGGCAGCGGCAACTGCTGCGTGGTGTGCTCCGGGGTGAGCAGGAAATACTCGGCGGCAAAGAAGCTCACATCGCGCTGAATGAGCGCGATCGTCCCGGTGGGCTCATGGAAGACCACGGCGCTCGCAGCCACATCGCCCGGGTCGGCCTCGTAGAGCGTGCGCGCCTGCGCCATCGGCTCGCCGCGTCTCCACAACTTGACGATGCGCGGATAACCGGAGCTGGTCATCGATCCCGGACCGAAGTCGGTGCCGAAGAGCACCGTATCCTCATCCAGCCAGGTGATGGTCGATTTCGCTTCCTCGAGCGTGAAGCCGCTCTTCGCAAAGGACCTGGCCGCCAGATCGAACTCCCGCACTACCACCGCATCCCCCCCGCCGCGCGAGAGATGCAACAGGCAGCGCTTGAGCGATGGAGTGCAGTCGGCGCCCTTCCACACCCAGTTCTCGCGCTCCTCTTGCGCGAGCCGATCGAGATCGAGCAGCACCTCCCAGCTCGGCGCAGGTCGGGCGTAGTCGGCAATTGAGGTGCGTCGCCACACGCCCTTGGGATGCTCGGCGTCCTGCCAGAAATTGAACACATAAGTGTGGTCGAGCTCGCCGTACGGAATGCGATCGGACGCGTCCATCACGTGGAGGATGGCCTCGTAGTCGGACTGGTAGTCCGGATCCGCCCGCAGGATGGCGGTCGCGCGGGCATTCTGCGCCTTGACCCACTCGAGGGATTTCTCGCCGTGGACATCCTCGAGCCACAGGTAGGGATCTGCGTGCTCGAGCGCTTCGTGAGTCCGTGCCGTCACACCCGTCGCTCCCATGGCCATCGCAACGCCCACCCCGCTCAGTAAACCCACCAACAGCCGCAGTACCTTCAGGCTCATCGAAGCCGCTCCTCCCCCACCGCTGCTCGCGCTCCGACTATCGGCTCCCGCTTCGCTGCAGCACCCTGTCCACCACGTCAAACAGCGCCCGCAGCCCGAACGAGACATCTTCGATGCGCCCGTTGACGAAGAACGTCGGCGTGGCACGCACGCCGCTGTCGAGCCCGCCCTGCAGCTGCTCGCGCACGCGCTGCAGATAAACCTGGTCGTCCATCTCGGCGGTGTAGCGCGCCATGTCGAGTCCGATCTGCTCGGCGTAGCGCCGCAGATCGGCAGCGCGTAAATGGTCCTGGTGGGCGAACAGCAGGTCATGCATCTCCCAGAACTTGCCCTGCCCTCCGGCACTCTCCGCTGCCTGAGCGGCGCCGAGGGCATGCGGATGCGTCTCCTCCAGAGGAAAGTGCCGGAAAGCGAACCGCACGCGGCCGGCGAAACGCTCGAGCAACAGCTTCACCGCCGGCTGCGCCTGTTTGCAGTTCGGGCATTCGAAGTCGCCGTACTCGACCACGGTGGCGACGGCATGCGGCGCTCCGATCACGTGATCGACCGCGCCGAGGGGGACTGCAAGCTCGAACGGAACGTGCGGTTTCATGACCTAACCCTCACTCCTCGGAGGTCAACTATGCACTCTCCGAGCGTGCCGGGTCACGCGAGCGCGTCGTTCCGGCTCTCACTCCTGCCAAGATTGTCACGCTACTGCCTCGTTCGCTGCAGGATCAAGCGCTTGCAGCAGCTCGAGCCGAGGAGTTGCCACGCTGTTGACCGGGCGTATGAGGATCACGACGTCAAAGCGGCTCGGAGGATCGATCGAGTCCTGAAAGTGCCCTGAGGCGAGCATCGGCTCGTATTCCCACAGATACGGCTCGATGGCGAAGAAGCGGGCATACGCATGCGCCAGATTCTCGATGATCTGGGCGGCGACCTCACGCGCCGTCATCACATCGCCCGGTGAGGACACGAAGATACGCAACCGCTGTTGCGTCATGCTTTGGAGTCGCCCCGCTGCGTTGGTCCTTATTGCTTCTCGTAAGGAAGCATATCACCGGCACTCCGTCCTACGTGCCCCTAAAACTGCACCGTGACGTGCGCGAACAGATACCTCCCCAGAACATCGTAGTAACCAGGCGCACTGTTGCCGTTGCAGAAATTGGGCCCGCAGTCGTTACCGACAATCAGCGGCGGTACCTTGTCGGCGATATTGTTGACGCCCAGCCGCAGGCTGACGTTCTTGCCCAGATTGATGCTTCCCGCCAGATCGAAGTAGCTGTAGGCGGGGATGTGCGCCAGAGGCAGGTACGGGGTGCCCGCCAGAAACGAATTCGTGCTCGACTGCTGCGACTGGACCGGTCCGATGTAACGCCAGCGCAGGTTGAGCTCGAATCCCTTCCAGGGCGTCAGCCAGCCCACGTTCAACACATGACGCCATTTCGGAGCTACCACGCCACACACTTGCCCGAAAAACCCCACGCAGTCATATGACCCAAAGCCTGTCACCGGTGTGGTCTTCAGACTTTGCAGGT
>Ga0306922_10003164_pt1 | contig 15360 bp, 17 predicted proteins | sample sta12Cox44000082_FD_203758 | JGI IMG/M metagenome (GOLD analysis project Ga0306922, IMG submission 203758) | Lab enrichment of tropical soil microbial communities from Luquillo Experimental Forest, Puerto Rico - statoxic.12C.oxic.44.000.082 (v2)... | ecosystem: Environmental > Terrestrial >... | reverse complement strand
TAGGCTTGATCGCGTGCGTCGAGGGGCCAATCCGAGACATTTTCGATAAGCGCGCTTGAAGGAAAGCTGATCGAGCATTGGGACGAATTCAATCTGCTTGAAGTATTCCAGCAAATCGGCGCGGCGGCGGTTAGAAAGGCGGAGGGACAATGAACCATTGGATGTGGCTGGTGTCTCTCGTTGGGATTCTAAGCACAGCAGTGGTGTGTGGCACGGACATGTTCTTTTTGACTATCGACGGTCCCGCTCTCAGATTGGCTTCACCATCTGCCGGAACCGAAATCATGGGTTTTTTCCACATGTTCGCCGATGCACGGATGCCGATCTGGGGCGTCTCGGCGATCTTGTCCAACTTCTTGCTGGTCGCGTTAAGCAGGAGTGGGAAGCGCTGGTTCTATTCCGCATCGCTCTTAATGCTGATTCTGTTCGTCATTATCTATAACCGCTGGTCAAAACCAATTAATCGGATTCAAACCGAAGCGGCAAAAGCCGGAGAAAGACTCGACAACGGTCGAGAGCTACAGGCGTCGTGGGATCGATCGCTAATGATCCGTGTTCCGCTGCTCGTCGTGTCCCTGCTTACCCAGTGCCTCGTGTTGCTAGTCACTTCGGCGTAAATGTGGCTGGTGCGCTCCCCTTTGAAGAGTCAGGAGCCATCCGAGGTTTGGACGGTGGCTTCCATATCGGGCTTGTCGTCGGCCTCTTGTTGATCCATGCCATTTGAGAGAAATGCCCTGACCGTTCTTGTCGACCGTGAGGGTTGGATCGCGATCAGCCATGCTGGAGATGTCGGTCTCGTGGTCTTCGAAGCCGACAATCAACGCGCTCCGCGTCGAATAGGTGTGCGTGCAGCTTATTTTGCCACAGGTGCGAATTCGTCCTGATAAGTCGGCCAGTGTTTACGAATACTTTCTCTTCATCTTGATGGCCATATGACGCCCGGTGCTCAAGCGTGCGGGGTAGGCCCTTGGCCAGCCGCGGTGGAGGCGGCTGGAATGAGCAGAGACGGCAAGGGGGAATCTTCGAAACCAAAGCGGCCCAAGGCAAAACTCGGCCTTCCTGATTTGGATCACAGCAAGTCGGCGGTCCTGGACAGCCTTCGTTCGCCCGAGTCCAAGCGTGGCTATCGACACGCCATTGATGGATTCATTCAGTGGTACTGCGCCGAGCCAAGACTGTCGTTCAACAAGGTTGTAGTCACCCGCTACCGTATTTTCCTCGAGAATCGGCAGCTTGCAGCGCGAACGATCAATGCACGACTTGCTGCAGTCCAAGGCTCGCCTATAAGGCCGCGGACGCTGGCTTGCTCAGCCCGGAACTCGCTGCCGGCATCCGACGTGTAGAAGGTGGCCAAGAAGTTGGGTGTGAGGTTTGGAAACTGGCTCACGGCCGAAGAAGCCCGTCGCTTCTGGCAATCGCCTGCTGCTCAGAACTCAGACTTTAACGGGCCTTACGTCTCGCAGAACGAGACGTCGGGTTTCGGAGTCAACTTCACTTCATACGACAATATCGCTCTGTCCTCACGGACCACACTCACCTCGGTCGAGTGGATAGGAGGGTACCACAGCCCACGGAGGGCCGGATCCAACCTGGGGTGTTGACAACATTGGCGACCCGGTCGTTCTCTATGGTGCGGCAGTAAACTTCACTGGGGGCGCAGGAATGCCGTACGGGCTATCGGTCGCACGCGGTACTCCCTTCACGCCCCAGTGGGGTGGACAAAGTTCGTCGCAGGATAACGAAGTGTCGTACACGGATGATCCGTTCCGAAATCGCATGCAGGATTCCACCGATTTTTCGTTCGTCCTGTTTCGGCAATAACCGTCAACAACCCGGAACTGCACAGCCAGATGCTGCTGGGCTGCGGAGAAGTGGGCTTCACTGTCAAGACTATTTGATCAAACAGCTCCTAAATCTTGACAATAGTCAGAATCGTGATAGTGTCTTGTAACTGCTACTTGCGTCGGGGGCCGTTTCTTCCTTTACAAAACTTGTCTGTCCGGAGATATGAATCCCCGGGTAGGGAACATGGCACATTGCCTTGAGCACAAAGTTTCGCTGACCGAAAAGGCTACGAGAAAGCCGGGGAAGACAGTGGAGCTTACATCGGCACAGGAATACTGCGCTGCAGGATTCGAGCGTAAATGTTCGGAGGGGCGGCGGAGCCCTCGCATCAACTCCGCGACCATGTAAGCAATTTTCAGGAGAACTGGTCCTGGTGACTGGGAGTTGAGCGCTCGTAGGTGCGCATCCCGTCCGGACGACCAGCTCCATCGAGGAGAAGACATGAATAAATTCGCAAGGTTCGCACTAGCAATCGCATTAGTTCTAGCTCTGGTCGGTCTTGCCAGCGCACAAATGCCAAAGGCGGTCCACCGAGTGACCCCGCATCCCGGCCTGGATCAACAAAGCGCCCCCACGGCGGACGGCCAATCGCAGTGGTCCCCCTTGAACAATCAGCTCTGTACCGGAAACAACCCCTGCTTCCCAGCGGGTGTGACCATGCTGCTTTCGGATGGCACCGTCATAGTTCACGAAGAACAGGATGGCGGCGAACAGAACTGGTACAAGCTCACGCCCGACGCATTCGGCAGCTACGTAAATGGAACCTGGAGCCAGGTGGCAAGCATCCCGCCCAGCTTGAGCTATGCTCCACTGTACTTTGGTTCTCAGGTTATCGCCGACGGCCGCTTGACGGTAATCGGCGGCGAATACAATTTTGACCAGCCTGTTTGGACCACCCAGGGCGCGATTTACGATCCGGTGGCCAACGCGTGGACAAACGTTCCTCCCCCCAGTGGCTGGGTAAGGACGGGCGACGCCCAGGCGGTCAACCTGGCAGACGGCACCTATATGCAGTCCAGCTGCTGCGACCGTCCGCCTAAATGGGCGTACTTGGATCCCACCACGCTTACCTGGACTAACTTCCAAGGCAACGGGAAATTCGATGTCTTCGACGAAGAAGGCTGGAACATGCTTCCCAACGGCAAAATCTTGACTGTCGATGCGTACGTATTTGCCTACGATCCCACCGGCACGAACTCGGAATTGTACGATCCCAGCAGCCAGACATGGTCGAGTGCTGGCAGCACAGTCGTGCAGATTTGGGACAGCGGTTGCGGCGTTAGGGGCAATGCTAGCTTCGAGGTAGGCCCGGCAGTTCTGCGACCAGATGGCACGGTATTCCAGACTGGCGCAAACACCTGCGGTACCGGTCACACTGCCATCTTCGACAGCCACACCAACGCTTGGTCCGCCGGTCCCGATTTTCCTGTCAGCGACGTCAGCATCGCCGATGGTGCGGCAAGCATCGAGCCAAACGGCAAAGTACTGATGATGGGCAGCGTAAACGAAGGGCCTCCGGCTACGTTTTTCGAGTGGGATGGAGCCAGCTTAAGCGTAGTTCCCGGACCGCCGAATGCTCCGTTTGATGGATCCTTCTACGGGCACATGCTCCCGCTTCCTACTGGGCAGATCCTGTACACCGACTGGAGCTTCCCCACCGTCACTGGCGCACCCAACGCCGACGTAGAAATTTACACTCCGACTGGAACCTACAATCCGGCTTGGGCGCCGAAAATCCTGTCCGTGCCAAAGGAAATCAGGACAGGTGGGACGTCAACCCTCTTCGGGTTAAGGTTTTCTGGCATGAGCCAGGGCGGAGCCTACGGCGACGACTACCAGCCAAACACGAATTACGCGCTGGTGAGGTTAACCAACAAGAAGACCGGGCATGTGTTCTATTGCCGAACACACAACCCCAGCAGTTATGTGGTACAGAGCAATGAATTGGAGTACACCTTGTTCGATGTCCCGGTGGAAGCTGAAACCGGGCCTAGTACATTGGTGGCTGTGACCAACGGCATTCCGTCTGAACCCATCAAAGTCAATGTGAAAAAGGCCTCCAAAACCGAGTGACTCTGAAGGTAAACCTGCCATGCTCTGTCGAGGATGGCAGGTTTTTGTCAACTTTTGGGTGCCGAATTGCGGATTTCACCTGATTCTGATCATGTTCTGCCAGAAGAGATGGCTGGGATCGAGGTTGCATCCCACGCTGGGCCCCGCGATAAAGCGCAGCGTTAACAGCTTCTCGGCGCTAGACAACGAATCCGGGATGCATTTCGATGGCGATCTTTACGCCTGCTCGGCAGCGAAGTTCCCTCGATCCAGTAGGGCGCGACTACTTCGTTCCACTGCCAATCGAGTACGTCTTCGTAGTCGGGAGGCCATGGGCAGGTGACCCAGTTGGGACACTGGCCTGCAGGGAATCGCCAGGACATCCTGGGAAGTCGACTATGACAGGGATCCCAAGTTTCTCGGCGAGCACGATGGTCTTAGGGGACACTTCGCGTTCCTGCTGGGCGCGCGAGCCTTGTCAGAATGCAGGCCATCACCGTGACAACTCAACGCGGCTATCGTCGCACCGTGATCAGCGATTACCCTCTGGAACTCGGCGAGAGCTGCGGCATCCTCGAGCATTGCAAGCTTGCAGTGTGCATCGCCAGGATAATTGCCGGTGCCAAGTTCCACAATGTCGATGTTGAGCGACTTCACTCGGCAAGGACCGAATCCAGAGGGAGCTGCGACGCAGGGGAGTAAAGACGCCAACCCGCACGATGGCACACTTCTCCTCTAACCTGGGACACCAATTCATCTGGCGGTCCAGCCGCCATCGATGAGCAAGGTGTGTCCGGTGATGAGCGACGCGGCGGGACAGGCGAGAAAGACGACTGCTCCCGCTACGTCCATGGGTTCACCGATACGATGCAACGCGGCGATGCGTTCGATGACATCATTTCGGAAGGCAGGGTCGGCGAGGGCCGGCCCAGTTCCCGGAGTGTGAATGAACGTCGGCGCTACAGCATTCACTGTGATGTTGTGACAGCCCCACTCCACCGCCAGACATTTCGTGAGATGTGCGATGCCGGCCTTGGTCATGCAGTAAACGGATTCATTAGGCAAAGCGGCGAAACCGGCCTGCGAACTGATATTTATAATGCGCCCGATCTTCTGACGGATCATCACTCGCCCCGCAGCCTGGCAAGCGAAGAATGTTCCTTTCAGGTTCACCGCTAGTGTGAAGTCGAAGTCCTGCTCCCGCACGTCCTCTGCCGGATTCCCCGGCGCGACGCCCGCGTTGTTGACCAGGATATCGAGGCGGCCGAAGTGGAATACGGTGTCGTCAACAGCGCGAATAATCTGGTCGATATGTGTCACGTCCATCTGAAGAGATAGGACGCGGCGCCCCAGAGCCAGTATCTCTGCCGACACCCCGCTGTCCGCATTCAATTCACGCAAGCCCAGGGCAATGTCTGCGCCTGCCGCAGCCAGGGCCAGCGAGATGGCGCGTCCCAGCCCCCGGGCCGCACCCGTCACAAGGGCAACCCGTCCGCTCAGATCAAAGCTCGGAAAGACTTCCATATTTGTTTCTCCGTGTGCATACCTGCACCGAAGTGGAAAGCCATTCCGGTAAGCAGGCGCGATCTAACTTTGGCTGCAAACTTTTTAGCACCCTGTAAAACCTTGGTTCCTCCGTAGAAATTCTCTGAGCCGTAAAATTCTACACACCAGTGTCAGCTTCGGGATCTTTTCTGCTCAATCTCCGGGTAGCCGACTATCGAACCAAGTGGATTGTTTCCGAGTTGTCGACGAACCACCAGAAAAAACGAACGCAACGTTGTGGTTAGGAGGGCGTCAGTGGAGACGAGTGTTGGCTTCAGACGCAAAATCTGAAGAGCGCTGAGTATCTTTTTTGGTGTTCCCGCCCGCAGCCGTTGCCGTTGTTCGCGGTACTCCTGGGTGAGTTACTCGCGAAGGCATCTTTTGCGATCAGTTCACCCATCGCCCGAAGTGGAGGGTGTCCAACGGATTTCGCTTTACCTCCTCTCTTGCTGCGGCGTCCAGTTCGGTGATCGTTGGATTCCGAGGAAAGCTATAGGCTCCTAGCGTGACTGGTGTTTTTACATCATTCACGAGCTGACCGATATATTCTTGATAGTCAGAACAGTCCTGCGCGTTGACAGCAGTGACGGTCGTTTTGAACCCAATGTGCTTGCCGTAACCGGCGCAGTATTGCGTGGCCATCTCAATGGATTGCTTGTGGGCCCCGCGGTAGCCGAAGGCTTCGATCCCGGCGTTCCTCATGATCTCCGCCATGCTGAACAGCCCTCCTAACACTCCTTGCGTGTAGCCAAAGGCTTGCAGGTTCCCATGGTGCCGATAACGATCCTCAATCTCTCCTGTGCCACGACTTCAGTTTGATACGAAGAGTCGCTTGTAATGCTGTCGGGGCTGGAATTCTTGTAACATGCGATCGGCTTGTCACCTCCGCCGTAAATCGCATGGTCGAAGTACTCTATCCATGGAATCGCCAGCGGGATCGAATGGTCATCTCCGTAGAGCACAGCTTTGAATTTTTGGCCGTCGTCGGGCAGGCGCGCAATTGACAACAGTCCTATCAGATGCTCGGCCACATAATTGCTGTACCGATTTGGGGACGTACCAGACGGCGCCAGTCCTCTGGGCGGCGTGGCGCTGGATTCGTCGGGAAACATCTACGGCACGACATGGTTGGGCGGAGTCTACAGCCTGGGAACGGTATTCCGGCTAGACAGCAGCGGCCAGGAGACGGTGCTGCACAGCTTTGTTGGCGCGAGCGATGGGGCTAACCCCGTCGATGGGTCAGTTCTCGACAAGGCTGGAAATCTATACGGAGCCACATCGGCCCGCGGATCCCACTTCGGAACCCTGTACAGGATCGACACCTCCAGTGACCAGAGCGTCTTGTACAGCTTCACGGGCGGTGCCGATGGCGCATATCCCTATGCGCACCTACTCGTGGACGCCGCTGGGAATCTCTTCGGCACAGCCTCTCAAGGTGGTTGCTGGACATCATGCTTCGAGCGGCATTCGCATGTCACGTTGTCCAGACCGGCTTCGAGGACATGTGTCGGAGGAGGATCTCGCGGGCAACGTGATGGACCGGAAGCGGACTTCTGGACAATCTTCGGTAAGGGGGAGTCGTCTGGTTGGCTGTTGCTCAGGATTACTTGACCGCCACAAACGTAGCCAGCGTCTGGGTGGCCGGCCGCACGGAATCCGTCGCTGTCGCTCTGCTGCTAAACTGTCCCGCATGGATATCAACCAGTTAGTTTCTGCACTCACAGACGAACGGAATCGAATCGATCGAGCAATTGCGGCTCTTGAAGGATCGAGTCCTCGCCATGGTCGCCCAGGCAAGGCAGGATCAGGCACACGCACAATGAGCGCATCCGCTCGCAAGCGTATTTCGGCAGCCATGAGGCTGCGGTGGGCACAACGGCTGGGTAAGTCTATGCCGAAGAAGGCTGCAACGTCAGCGAGGAAGGCCGGTGCCCGGAAAGCGATGAGCCCGGCGGCGCGGAAAAAGCTATCTGCACTTGCCCGAGCGCGATGGGCTGAGGCGAAAAAAAAGGGCGCAAAAACACTATAGAGCCCGGATTAGTTGACGATCTCTTCCTCGGACCGAGATAGACCGAGATAGAGTCATGATTAGCGGTCCTAGCGATCGCAGGACAAGATTCGCTGCCATTCCAGATCGCAAGAAGTCACTGACAGACTATTCTGTGAGCGTAAGACCTGGGTTTGTTGGCGAATTGAACGATCAACAACAGACGTTCGCCAGGAGGTTTCACGTGAGCATGAAAGCAAGCACAAGGCAGGTGAAAGGCGTTACCGTTGTCGACCTGAGTGGAAATATAAAACTGGGCGAGGGCACCTCGGTTTTGCGCGAAACCGTCAAGGATCTGCTGGGGAAGGGACATAAGAAAATGCTGTTGAATCTGGCGGAAATTAGCTACATCGACAGCTCGGGTATCGGCGAGCTAGTCAGCGCCTTTACCTCCGTGCGCAACCAGGGTGGCGAGTTGAAGTTGCTGCACCTGACCAAGAAAGTGCACGACCTGCTGCAGATCACCAAGCTCTATACCGTTTTCGATGTTAAAGACGACGAAGCCGCGGCTATCAGCGCCTTTGGTTAGCACCAAACCGCAACAGGATGCAACTTTTGCGCTACCTGACGGGCACCATCGAGTTCCGCGAGGTCAAGCCGGGATATTCGCCAGAAGCTCAAGGACGGCACTGAAGGTTGCAAACAGGTAGAATTTCTCGACGACTTCGGCTGCCCGGCCGAAGCCCCACCTTGATTAGAAGCAGGATTACTATCGCGCCAATGTGCCGTCTCCCCTTCTGCGGCTCTTTCCGATTCGCTTTGTTCGCACTGCTGCTCCTTCTTGCTGAGGCCTGGGCCAGTCCTGTTGCCTCGCTGCACGGCGAAGTCAAAGACCGATCGGGCGCCCTGGTCGCCAACGCCGACGTCGCACTTCACACGACGACGCACGTATTCACACAGACGACAAGATCGGATGGCAAATTCAGTTTCACCGGGCTCGACGTGAGCAGCGGAACATTGGTCATCTCGGCTAAGGGTTTCGCGGCTACTACTATCGACTGGCGAGCAGGTAACAACGATCAGACGATCACGCTTCAGCCCGCTATGGTGGAGCAGAGTCTCGATGTTACGGCGACGCGGACGGCTATTCTTCCTGCCGGCATCGATGACCTCGAATCCCAGCCCGACGCGGTGGCCGTCAGCGATGAACAGCTTCAACAATGGGGGGCGCTAGCAACCGACGATAAGCTGCGCAACGTGGCAGGATTCTCATTGCTGCGCCGCTCCGGCAGCCAGACGGCCAATCCTACTTCGCAAGGTGTCTCTCTGCGAGGCTTGGGAGCCAACGGGGCCAGCCGCGCGCTAGTACTGACTGATGGCGTCCCACTCAATGATCCGTTTGGCGGCTGGATTTACTGGGCCCGTGTGCCTCAAGCTTCCCTCAACCAGGTGCAACTGGTTCCTGGAGGTGTATCGGCTCTCTACGGTAATGACGCGTTGGGCGGAGTGATTAATCTCGAAACCAAATCGGCGATACAGACCGATGGGTTTGTTGAAGGATCGTACGGCAACGAGAACTCGCCTTTCGGCACGGGATGGGGAGCGGTTCGGTTCGGCAAGTGGGCGCTCGTCGGCAGTGGCGAGGGCTTTCGAACTGACGGGTACATCGCTGTTCCAGCAGATGTGCGCGGCTCCGTCGACACGCCTGTGAATTCGCAATACGGCTCCGGGACCGTGCGCCTGGAACGCATTTTCAGTGACCGCGGCCGAATGTTCCTCAGCGGTTCGCTTTATGGCGAAGATCGTAACAATGGCACTCCGTTACAAGTAAACGACACGACCATCCGTCAACTTGCGTTTGGCACGGATTGGAATAGTCCGGAAGCTGGACTGTTCACGCTGCGCCTGTACGGCGGCACCCAAAACTATCACCAAACCTTTTCATCGATAGCAGCTGACCGCAACAGTGAATCTCTGACGAATACCCAGTATGTCCCCGTGCAGCAAATGGGCTTTATGGGACAGTGGTCGAAGCAACTTGTTGCCCGATTCACACTGCTGGCTGGTCTTGACGGGCTATATGTCGACGGGTTCAGCAACGAGACTAGTTTTTCTCAGGGCAAGCCCACGGCGCGTCTTTCAAATGGAGGTACTCAAGAGTCACTTGGGGCCTTCCTTGAAGGCATCGTGCAGCTGACTCGAAGATGGTCGCTGACGCTGTCTGGCCGCGAGGATCTTTGGAGCAACCGCGATGCCAGTTCCACGCGCGTGCCAGTAAAAGGTACGCCTACTCTCATCAATTACCCAGACCGCGGCCAAAATGTATTCAATCCGCGATTAAGCACGTCCTACACCATGAACAACGGCGTCACGCTTTACGCAGCTGCGTACCGTGCTTTCCGCGCACCAACGCTTAATGAGCTTTATCGCAGCTTTCGAGTAGGCAACGTGCAGACGCAGGCCAACCCTTATCTGCTTGCTGAGCATTTCTCCGGAGCGGAGGGTGGCGTCAAAGCCACGCTCAGCCGCCGGGTTGCGGTGCATGGCAGTTTGTTCTGGGGATATACCACCGACCCGGTCGAGAATGTAACACTCAGCAGCACACCGCAATTGATCACGAGAGTACGTCAGAACCTCGGTGAAACGCGCTCCTGGGGCATTCAGGCCGGAACGGAGCTGCAAATCACTTCCACAGTCCAGTTGAGTGCGACCTATCAGTACATCCAATCAACGGTGGTCAGCTATCCGGGCAATCCGGCGCTCGTAGGAAACTGGGTACCGCTTGTCCCCCAGAACGAATTTGTGTTTCAGGGAACGTGGGCCGCTCCCAAGCGGTTTTTTGTTGCAATCCAGGGACGCACCGCAGGCAACGAGTTTGACGATGATCAAAATCTTCTGCCACTGGGTGGGTACTTCGTGCTGAGTGCGACCGTATCTCATCCACTGCCCAAAGGTTTCGATATCTTCTTTCAGGGAGAAAACCTCACCAACAAGGAATATGAGATTGGACGCACGCCGGTGGCAACCCTGGGACAGCCCATACTTGTACGCGGTGGCTTGCGCTGGCATAGCAGACGCTAGTTGCGCGACCAAGTACGAAGATGGCTTCCGAGCTGGGGGTGGATTTCAACAACATTTGCTCCGTGCCCTGCGGGACGAGGCACCCGATCACATGGTCCTGTCGATCTAGCATCCGTCTGCAGCAGTTTCTCCCGGCCGCAATCCATGAGCATCGTCGAGACAATTGGTCAGAACGGGCTTCTGAGAAAGCAAGGCGTGGCGGCATTAATTTCAGCGGCATACTCGGGCGGGGGGACGACGATGACACGGATACACAGCCCGACTGATCTTCGCCCTGGATTTCTGAACTCGGCACCCTTGGAAATCGAAGCGCAGCACTGCCACTGCTTGGAGTGTTTTGACATCGTCTTATTGGCTCCTTTCTCTGCCCACTGACCGCAATTGGGAGATTGCACACTGTGGCGATTGCCGTTTAATTGTGGCGGAGAAGCGCGAAATCGCCAGGTCACTGGTCGAAGAACCGATTAGTCCCGATATGTCGGCCAGCGTTTAGGAATCGTCCAAAAGGCGGACGACAAGGGTGGGGCACCCTGGCTCCCGCCCAATTGCGCACCGGTTACGTGCCTCGAATCGGTTGCGCTACCGCACCGGCACCCAGTTAGCCGCTTCTTAGCTTTCGGATATTCAGGGGCCTGGTGCGGCCGAGCAGTGTTGTAACGTTCGCGCCAACGGGCTGGCACTAGCTCGACATACGTAAGTGTTAAAATCCGCATCCCATCCGGGCCGAGCGTTAACCGTACGTCAGATCAGTGCTCTGTCCGACCTCGATAATGTAACCGTCAGGATCGCGGATGTAGCAGCGGATCTCGCCGTACTTGGGTATCGGCTCCGTGATGAACTCGGCTCCCCGACTTTTCCACAATTCATAGCACGCTTGAATATCCGCAACGCGGATATTCATAAAGCCGTTGATCTTGTCCGGGTCGGGTACGCTGAGCGTGACCGACGGCTTGTCGGGGGTCGGCCCGCCCCCGGCGTTGACAAGCAGCCACGTATTCGCGATCTGAATGTACGCAGGCGCGCCATTGCTGTCGCCTCTGCTCAGAATGCGTCCGCCAAAGACCTTTTCGTAGAAGCGAGCCGATCGGTCGATGTCGGCGACGGTGAGAAAATGTGCGACGGTGAAGCCCTCACGCGGGGGCATCTCATAGCTCTTCTGTGCGATTTGTACGCTGTTCATTGACGACTCCAATTCCGCTACAGTTCTGGTTGTAGATACGGTCTCCCGGTCTTTGTCCCATTAGCGCGGGATTTGGCCCAAGTAGTATCCGAGCCGATTCTCGACATCCCCCGGCTTGTGGAAGCCGCGTGCCATCAGCTCTTTGATCCCATTCTGGGCGGCGGGTCGACCGAGCGATGCGATGCACGCATCCCACCCCGCGCCGAGCTCAATGTCCGGCGGCAGGCTAGTGTTGACGAGGCGTTTGGTCTGGGCGATCGCCCATTTGTCGAACTTGGCGATGCGAGTCGCGAGCGCCTCTACGAACCCATCTAGTTCAGCGTCGGGCAGGGCGCGATTGATATAGCCGTAGGCCTCGGCCTGGTCTGCTCTGATGTCTTCCGAGCTCAAGAGCACCTCGAAGGCGCGGTTTCGGCCGATGAGTCGGGGAAGCCGAGCCATGGGGCCGCCGCCGGCCACCATCCCCACGCCCACCTCCCATTGCGAGATGATGGCCTTCTCGCGGCTGGCGAAACTCATGTCGCAGGCCAGCGTGATCTCGCTGCCGTTGCCGGTCGCACGCCCGCGAATGAGGGCGATGGAGGCGACCGGCAATCGGGTCAGGCGCACGAGAAAGTCCGGCCAAGGCGGCAAGCCCGTGGGACCGTCCGGCAGTGAGGTGAGGTCCTCAAGCTTGCCCGTGAAATCGGAGTGATTCAGGAAGTAGTCGTCGACCGCGCTGTCGAAGACCACGACCCTGACATGCTCATCGGCCTCGAGAGCGTCGATGACTTCCTGGAACTCCCGGACCATTTCCGGCCCCATGACGTTGATCGGCGGGTTGTCGATCGTGACACGCCAATAGGCGGGTGACCGCCGGGTCAGGCGAATCTGTGCGGTTTTCGCAGGTGCATTCCTTTGTGCGAGGTTGGTAGCTGCGTTCATCGTTGTCAAGAGATTCTCCTCCGTATGTATTAGTCGTATTTGTTAGTCCCAGAAACATGGAAGCCGACAATGTTTAATCAAGACGCATTAAGCCACAACAAAAATGGGCCGCACAATTGGACGATGGTATCGCCCATGGGTTCGTATCAACCGCAGTCGCAAAGTCGATCTGCGGGGACCTTGAATTTAGTCAACGGTCAGGCCGCGATGCTCAGCACGATCTTGCCACGCTTGTGTGGCAGACCTGCAAGCATCTCGTGGGCAATTTGTGCTTTTTCCAGCGGAAGCACAGTCCCTACGTCTGTAATTAGTTTTCGGCTATCGAACAGTTCTGTTATTTTGTTCAGCCGCGATGTCGTCACGTCCACATAAAAGAACACCGCTCGAACGCCATAACGTTTTTGTGCTGCGTCGGGAACGGGTGACACGACAGAGACGAGAATCCCACTTGGCTTCAGTACTTGCAGAGACCGCTGCTGCGTATCTCCTCCAACTGTATCCAGCACAACATCCATTCCACTCAACAACTCTTCGAATCGCTGTGTGTGAAAGTCCACAACTCTTTCGGCACCCAGGCTTCCGACGTACTGCAAATCGGCGGAGGCGGCGGTAGCGGTTACATGAAGACCAGCTTGGCTGGCCAGTTGTACGGCATAAGCGCCAACATTGCCTGCGGCCCCGTGGATTAGTATGGTCTGCCCAGCGGTTACGTGGGCATAGTCGAAGAGCATTTGCCACGCGGTGACAGCTACAATTGGCGCCGAGGCTGCCTCGATGAAGTCCAGAGTCCGTGGTTTTTGCGACATCATTTTGGCCGAAGGCACCGCATATTCTGCGTATGCTCCGGTGAATTGATCGTTCGTTGCCCCGTAGACTTCGTCGCCAGTCTCGAACCCCGAAATTTCCGCCCCGATTTGTTCGACGATTCCCGATAGCTCGGAGCCGAGAATGAGAGGCAAGGGTTGGCGGAGCCCACTCTTGCCCTCACGGACAAGCGCGTCCCCGGGGCCCACTCCCGCCGCCTTCACGCGAACCAACAGTTGCCCGGCGGCGGCTTCGGGCCGAGGCAGGTCATCGTCTTTGATTACGCTCGGCGGACCAAACCGCAGAACTCGTGCTGCTTTCATCTGTTTTCCTCGTTAGATCGGTGTGTTCAAATTCTCAGCTTGGCCTATTGGCCTACATGATCGATCTGGACGGAGGGCCCTGACCCGGCGATCGCCCGCTTATGACTTGTTGGTCGCCGGGAGTGGGTTAACGACTGCCGCGCCCCGCCTCGCTGACGATCTCGTCCTGGGAGTCCGTGCCTCCCGAACAACCGATTGCGCCGATAATCACCCCCTGGTCGATCAGCGGAATGCCGCCTCGAGACGCAATGACTCCATCGAAGGCGAGCAGGTAGTTGAGATGCATGAGGTTGACGCCGTCTTCGAATATCTTGGTTGGGCGCCGGAAGGTCGCGGCTGCGCGTGCCTTGTGCTCGGCAATTTGAATGGATGCAAGCATCGCGCCGTCCATTCGTTGGAAGGCAACTAAGTTTCCACCGGAATCGGCAACTGCTATGTTCATCTTCCAATTCCGCTTCTTTGCCTCGGCCCGGTCGAGTGATATCGGGAGTCCATAGGGCACATCGAATGGCATCTGGTCTGGGACAACATCGAGAGGATTGGGCGTGGGCCGCGCTTCAATAGCGACCGCGGTTTTGTTGCTTGACATACATACCCTCCGAAGGGCCAGAGGTTATTTTGGAAGAATTGTCCGAGGTCCGCGTTATTCATTCGAACGAGCAAAGCGGCGTGTGGCTTCAGAACATTGCTGGCGTTCCCACGTTGGACTGCTCCGAGTGCTACTGTTGATGGGTGGGCATAAGTCGTTCAGTGTTTATGAATCAGCCATTTCGCTGGGCTGGATAACGCCGTTCCCGTGCTCTTGAAGAAGTCCGCCAGGTCGCGGCCATAAGGACGGAACGCGGACTATACGTCAAAGTGGATCGCTTTGGTCACCGATCTAACGTGATCAAGAGCTAATCGCGGACGGTATGACGCTCCCCCGCGCTCATTCGAACGATTGTGCCACCTGCATTCTTCGGATTCGTCGCAGAGTAGATGGACCATCGAATTGCGGCCTTGAGGTCACGCTAGTCTTGCTCGTGAGCTGGCAAAGGATTTCTCGCCGCTACTTTTTCGAAATATTCCCCGCCCACACTCGTCCAGAGTGTTACAACGGCAGCGCCGGGTCATTCTCCGGAGCAACTGCTGCATCGTCTTGATTCGCTCCAGTTGTAACTCAAGTTCCGAGAGCTTTCTGCGCCATAGCTGTCGCCATCTCCGGGACGCCGGAACACCATCTCGAAAAACAAAGATTAGTTGCTTGATTTCACCGAGTGTAAAGCCCGTTCGCCTTGCCCACTGAATGACGGCCAGCCGATGGAGCGCCGTGCTGTTCGCGCGAGGAAACTTTAATGAAGGAGAAACAATGCATTTTCTTATTGCTGCTGTTGCTGGTGTACGGCGCCACCACGATGGCGCAACCAGACAAACCAAAAGGCACTATTTTGAAGGGTGCAGTTGACGTGCATCAGCAAGACAGTGAAAACAATGCTCCCGTGCTTGATGCACAACGGGAAAAATCAACGTTACTGATTCTTCTTAAGTCTGTGCAGACACAAATCGTCTCTGCTGCAGATGCAATGCCTGCAGTGAAGTACAGCTTTGCTCCGACCGAGGGAGAATTCAAGGGGGTCCGT
>Ga0306922_10003158_pt1 | contig 15384 bp, 15 predicted proteins | sample sta12Cox44000082_FD_203758 | JGI IMG/M metagenome (GOLD analysis project Ga0306922, IMG submission 203758) | Lab enrichment of tropical soil microbial communities from Luquillo Experimental Forest, Puerto Rico - statoxic.12C.oxic.44.000.082 (v2)... | ecosystem: Environmental > Terrestrial >... | reverse complement strand
CCGACGCTGGTGGTCAGGCCCAGGCTATCCAGGTACGCCATCGCGTCGAGCGTGCCTTGCTTTTGGTCGTCGAAAGTCTGGAGCGCGCGCAGCACGTTCAACGTGGTGAGGAATGAGGGACCGGCGATCCTGCCTTCCGAATCGACAGCCACACCCTTTCTCTCAAAGAAGGTTTTTCCAAGGCTGTTGGTGACCGTGGCGCCACCGCCATTCATGAGATAAGGATGGCTGGCGAGTGCAGCATCCAACTCCTTCAGAGTGGGTAACCGCTTCTCCGCGAATTGCCTGGCATTCCAGTCGCCCAGGGTCGTGATCCAAGCTCCGGGAGGGATTGTCGCCGCCTTGGCGCTCAGCAAGGCCTGCACATCGCCGATGGAGGCGGCGGTTTCCAGCCGCACGTCATGGCCGGGACGCATACCCAGCAGGACGATGTGGTTGTGATTGTCGATGAGACCTGGCACTGCGGTGCGACCGTCCAGGTCGATGACTTTCGTACAGGGATCGAGCTTCATCTTGGCCGTTTTGCCCACGGCCGCGAACCGCCCGTCCTGGATAGTCACTTCCGACACCACGGTGTTTCGCGCATCCATGGTGACGATCTTGCCGTGGATCAACCTCAGGTTGCGGGCGTCGGCGCAGACGTCCGATCGAGCGGAGTGTGCCGCTCCGACAACTCCGGCGGCGATAAACAGGAGACGGAGGTGCAGAAGGCGCATAGTGCCTAAAGGTATATCACGCGGGGGAGCATTCGGTCGCGATTCGGGTAGCCTCGCCGTCGACTGCTCGTCTATCGGTGGTCGGCAGCATTCAGAGAAGCAGCTCCTTTAACCTCGGTATTTCGTCTGGCGCGGCCATCGGCGCGCCAGCCGGGGAAACCTCTCAAAGGGTAGTAAGATGTATGAAATAAGAAAGGCCACAACCCGATGAAGAAGATTTTTGTGGGCAACCTTAGCTATTCAGCGACGGAAGCCATGCTCCGGTCCATGTTTGAGGCCTATGGAGCCGTCGAGAGCGTGAACATCATCACGGATCGCGACTCGGGACAGCCCAGAGGGTTCGCCTTCGTCGAAATGACCAATGACTCGGAGGCGGCCAACGCCATCAACGGTCTGAACGGCAAGGATTTGGAAGGCCGAACCCTGAATGTGAATGAAGCCCGTCCCAAGGCCGAGCGCCCAGGGGGCGGGAGGAAACGCTGGTAGCGGGGAACCGGAGTGGCCGCGCCCGGCCACGTTTCGCATGCTGTCTGACAGCATGGCAGGAGGGGACGATGATTTCCGAGCGCAACACAGGCGTTACACCCCGCCGCACCCCGTCACTGCGGTGCGCCACAGGCGAAATGGGACGCGTCATCGGTGCTGCCGGCGCCCTTGTAACGCGCCACCTGCGGGTAGGGGCACAGCGGACGCGCGCGGTCGATGGCATCCTTGCGAACGCGAGAGGCAACGATCTGGTCCGGCGCCTTACCAGCAGCGACCCACTGGTCGAGCGCACCGATCCCATCGAAGGTATCGGTACCATCGCCACCGCGGCAGTGCCCCATGCCGGGAGCCATGAGCAGTCGGATTGAGTCCGCCGCATCCGCACCCGCGAGTTCGACGACACTCGTGTAATAGTTGACGCTATTAGCGGGCGCGATTCCCGGATCAGCCCAACCGTGATACCAGAAGCAGCTTCCCGCCGTGCTCACGGAACCTGTCGAGATGCAGGTTGGGTGGAGTTCATAGTGGCGTGAGGGTCCTGTCGGCGAGCGCGATGTCCTTTTCCAGCTCGAAGGTCCGGGTAATTCCATTGGGTGTCCTGATGCACCAGGTCGCTGGTAGGTTTCGACGGCCAGTAAAATGGGCTCGCGATCGGTCGTGCGCGGCGGCATTCCCAGCCGATTTTTGAATTTCGAGAATTTGCGCGTGTGCCGAACGAGAGACTCGTGTTGTTTTATCGCTTCAACGCGACCAAGCCGCGAATTTTAGGGCAGCTGGTCCGGACCCGAGACCGAACTTGACAGGATTGACAGTACGGGAGCATAGTGAGGATGGGAATGGTTTCCGTTCTCCAGGCCCTTTTCTCGAAAAGGGTGCAAGAGGCCTCCCGAGGGGGCCAGTTGCAAGGAGGAAGTGCCTAGAAGCTGTTCACTATAAAGGCGGCTACCGGCTACCTCGGCTGAGGGGTCGCAAGTCCTGACGCGCCGGATATGGGTAATGGGCGCCGCGGTATCATACCGCTCGTCGTTACGGCTTGCGACTTTGTATGACAGCAGGAGCAGGCGGCCGCCTTTGGATCGTTTCCCAACTTTCCACTCTCTATCCCAAGTCCGGTACACTAGTCTTTCTCCTAAGAACGTGACCAGCGTCGAGTTCCAGAGTGTCTCCAAAAGTTATGCCATCTACTACGCGCCCGAAGACCGTCTGAAGGAACTGGTGACGCTGAACCGCTGGAATCGGCACCGGGACTTCTGGGCCCTCTCCGACGTCAGCTTCGAGGTCGGGCGCGGGGAGACCCTCGTGATGATAGGGGAGAATGGTTCCGGCAAAAGCACGCAGCTCGAGATAGTGAACGCATGGATGCGCCAGGAGCCGGCAGAAGTCGGGCGTCTGGTGGAGAAGCCTGGTGCCTGAATTTACCGGCAAGCGCTTGATTCCTGGTCAGGTGGACATCGACCTGCTCAATGAGCACCTGGCGCGCTATATTTTCGCCGTCCGGCTGGCGCGCGGCAAGCGCGTTCTCGACGCCGGCTGTGGGGCCGGGCACGGTGCGGCGGAACTGGCGCGCGTTGCCGACTCCGTAGTGGGCGCCGACGTCGCTCGCGAAGCCGTGGATTTTGCGCGCAACCGGTATCACCTGCCGAACCTGTGGTTCGAGCAGGCTTCCTGCACGGCGCTGCCACATCCCGACGGTTGCTTCGACCTGGTGGTGGCCTTTGAAGTGGTGGAACACCTCGACCGGTGGCGTGAGTTTCTGGCGGAAGTCCGACGCATTCTGGCGCCCCGCGGCCAGTTCGTGGTCTCGACTCCGAACCGGCTCTACTATCCGGAGTCGCGAGGCATCCACGGCGCCAACCCGTTGCATGTACACGAATTCGAGTTTGCCGAGTTCCGTTCCGAATTGAAGGCGGTGTTCCCCGATGTGGCGCTTTTTTTGGAAAACCACGTGGAAGGCGTTACCCTTCAGCCCCAGGAAGCAGGCACCACGGCTGAAGTGCAGGTAGACCGAGGCGCGGCGGCGCCAGACGACGCGCATTTCTTCGTGGCCGTGTGCGCGCACTGCCCCCAGACTGGAAATCCGACTTTCGTCTACATCCCGCGCGATGCGAACGTGCTGCGCGAGCGAGAACGAAACATTGGGCTGCTCGGCCAACAGGTCGCCCAACTCGACGCTCGGGTGGCCGAGCTCGAAGCACAACTGAGCCTGTACCGGGCGTCGCGCTGGGTCCGGCTCGGCCGCAAGATCGGGTTCGGCCCGGAACGCTCCGGCGCCGGGCAGTCCGGCACTTGACATGGCCTTGTTGAAGCGCTTCGTCCGCGCGCTCGCGCTGTTGTTGCTCTCGCCGTTCCTAGTGGCCTCGAGCGCACTGGCGCTGCTGGTGACGGACCTCGTCAGCCGCCGGCGCCTGGATGAGTCCTCCGCGCCGGCTGACCCTTCGGCTGCTTCCATCGTGATCCCCAACTGGAACGGCAAAGAACTGCTTGAAAAATACCTGCCCTCGGTGATCGAAGCGGCTTCCGGAAACCCGGCCAACGAAGTGATTGTCGTTGATAACGGTTCCTCCGACGGCAGCGCCGAATTTCTGCGCACTACTTTCGCTTCCGTGAAGGTGGTCGCCCTTCCCGTCAACCGGGGATTCGGCGGTGGGTCGAACGAAGGTGTCGCGAAGGCCGTCAACCCCGTGGTGGTCTTGCTCAACAGCGACATGCGCGTGTCCCCGGATTTTCTCGCTCCCCTGCTCGATGGCTTCCACGATCCCGCCGTCTTTGCCGTTTCCTGTCAGATCTTTTTCACAGATCCGGATAAGCCGCGCGAAGAGACGGGCCTGACCCAGGGCTGGTGGCAGAACGGCGGCCTGCGTGTGCGACACCGCATCGACCCGGAGATCGACGACCTGTTTCCCTGTTTCTACGGTGGCGGCGGCTCCTGCGCTTTTGACCGCGGCAAATTTCTCGAGTTGGGTGGCTTCGACGCGCTGTTCGAGCCTTTCTATCTGGAAGACACCGACCTTGGCTACCAGGCGTGGAAGCGTGGATGGAAAGTGCTGTACCAGCCGCGCAGCATCGTTTATCACGAGCACCGCGGCACTATCGGCAAGCGATTCAGCGAGGAGCGAATCGAGGCCGTGTTGAAAAAGAATTACCTACTGTTCACCTGGAAGAACATTCACGAGTGGCGGCGTCTCTGGGGGCATTTCGGGCTCGCCTGGGCCGCCGCGCTCTGGGGCGTCGCGTTTGGCGACGCGCCCGGCCGCCCCAACCTCGCCTCGCTGTGGGACGCCTTCCTTCAGCTCCCGCAAGCCGTCCGGTCGCGGTCGAGGGCCCGCGGGCTGGCCCGGATCTCCGATACCGAAGCCTTCCTGCGTCCCCTCGGCGGCTATTATCGCGATCGGTTCGCCTCCGTCGAGGCGGCACCCCGCCGCCCGCACGTTTTGTTCGTCTCCCCCTATCCCATTTGCCCGCCCGTGCACGGCGGCGCCGTGTTCATGTATCAGACCCTACGCGAGCTCGTCGCACTTGCTGAGGTCCACGTGGTGGAATTGCTGGACGAGCCGGGACAGGAGAAGGCCAACCAGGAGCTGCGTCAGTTCTGCGCTTCGGCGGAATGGATCGTGCGCCCCACGGGCCGGCCGGCGGGGTCCGGCTCGCTCGTTCCATATGCAGTCCGCAAATTCGCCCACCCGGATGTGGAATGGTTGATCCATCGCCAAATCTACCGCCGCCAGATCGATGTGCTCCAGCTCGAATACACTCCCATGGCGCAGTATGGCGGCCCCTACCGGCGCATCGTCACGGCGCTGTTCGAGCACGACATTTATTTTCAGTCGATCGCCCGCGGCCTCCGACGCACGCCAAGAATTGTGGACCGATTCAAGGCGCGGGTCGAATATTTGCGCGCATTGCGCTATGAGCTCGGGACCTTGCCGGTTTGGGATCAGGTCCAAGTCTGCACAGAAGCCAGCCGCGCGTACTTATTGTCATTCCTGCCCGGCGTGGCGGGCCGGCTCCACGCTGGCTTGCGCGCCGGCATTGATACCTCCCGGTACGAATGCCGTCTGGGAGGCCGCCGGCCGCTTACGATGCTCTTCGTGGGCGGCTTCCGTCATGTGCCCAATCGCGTGGCGGTGGACTGGTTCGTCGAGTCGGTACTGCCGCTCATTCTGGAGCGGCAACCGGGCGCGAAACTGGTGGTGGTCGGATCCGATCCTCCTCCCGCCCACGTCTGGGCCGGCTCTTCGGATTCGCTTGAGATCCTCGGTTACGTCGAGGACCTGCGCGGGCGGCTCGCCGAGTACGCGCTTTTCGTCTGCCCCATTTTGAGTGCCTCCGGCGTCCGGGTCAAGTTGCTCGAAGCCTTCGCGGCCGGCATCCCCGTGGTCTCGACGAGGGTCGGAGCCGAAGGGCTGGCTCAGAAAGACGGCGAATTCTGCGCACTGGCCGACGATGCCGGCACATTTGCCGAGCGGATTCTTACGCTGTTTGAGAATCCGCAGCAAGCCCGCGATATGGCCGCACGGGCGCGCGCGGAGGTGGAAACCAACTGGGACATGGCAGCGCTTACCCGCAAGCTCGTCACCAGCTACCAGTTGCTGGTACGGGAGAAGCGGGCTGGCGGCCCGGCTATTTCTTCCCCGGATCCCGTTTGAGGCGGCTTACAATGTCGGCAATGCGATCGAGCTGGCGGGAGCTGGAGTCCCTGGGTGGCTGGAAAGCCGACCAGAGTACGTGCCAGGATTTGGGATCGACCAAGAACACCATCCCTTTGCTGCGTCCGAAGTTGGAGTTGGCCGCCGGGTCGGCCAGCTTGTTCGAGTTGGCAGCTGGCCCGGCATCCGGCTCCAGCTCGTTTTTGTCCTCCGATTCTTTGGGGGCATCAGGGCTGGCGGGTTTCCCTAATAGGTCCGCCAGTTTGTTATCGAAAGCCGAACCGAGCCGGTCGGTGAAGGCGGCGTCAGCCAGTTTTGAATCCGTCACCACCTGGAAGACCCGCTGGTTCGTGAGGCGATTGGCGAGGTATTGGTCAAGCCCCCGCGACATGGGCAGCAGGTATACCGAATGCACGCCCCAGAGGTTCTGGCCGCACACCAGTGCGCCCGAAAAACGAGAGAAGCAACAAGAGCCGTTAGATTGAGTCCATGATACCAACCGGCACGGGTGCACTACGATGAGCGTAACGGTCATTGTCCCGACATGGAACCGACGCGACTTGCTGGCGCGTCTGCTCGCCAGTGTCGAGGCGCAGACCGAGACGCCTTCGGAGGTCCTGGTGGTCGATAATGGCTCGACCGACGGCGCTCCGGAACTGGCCCGCGCGCGCGGTGCTCGCGTGATTCCCATGGGCCGCAACGCCGGCTTCGCCGCCGCCGTGAACCGCGGCGTCCGGGAAAGCCGCGGTGCCTGGATCGCCGTGTTGAACAACGACGTGGAACTCGCGCCTGCCTATCTGGCGACCCTTCGCGCCGCCGGTGCCGCCTTCGCTACGGGCAAGATCCTGTCGGCCGGTCGGAATTCCTGTATCGATGGCACTTTCGATGTGCTGTGCCGCGGAGGAGTCGCGTGGCGCGCCGGGGAGGGGCGAGCCGACGGGCCCTTTTTCCATTCCCGCCGCGAAATCGCGTCAGCGCCCTGGACCGCCATCCTTCTGCGCGCAGAGATTTTCGACCGCATCGGCCTCCTCCAGGAGAGTTTCGAATCCTATTTGGAAGACGTGGATTTCGGCGCACGCTGCGCGGCGCGGAGGATCACGGGCCTCTACGTGCCGGAGGCTGTCGCTTGGCATCACGGGAGCGCCACGCGGGGCCGCTGGCATCCGGATACGGTGCGCCGCCTGGCGCGTAACCAGTGTTACCTGGTCGCGCTCCACTATCCGCGCCCCCTTCTCGTCCGCCATGGCTGGGCGATCCTGGTGGCGCAGCTTTTGTGGGGCGCGGTGGCGGCGCGCCACGGTACCGGTTTTGCTTGGCTTCACGGAAAGCTTGAAGGCCTGCGCCACGCGCGGAGGCTGCGGTCCGTGGCCACCTTCGCCGAGCCGGAAGCATTTGACTCTTGGCTTTCCCAGAACGAGCGTTTGATCCACCAGATTCAGCAGGCGACCGGCTTCGACTGGTTTTGGCGTCTGTATTTTCTTTTCACGGGCGATGGGGCAGAGTGACACATTGTGGACGTCGGCATCATCATTGTTACTTATAATTCGGCCTCCGTAATCGGTCCTTGCCTGGATGCCGCTGTCGCAACCGGCGCCGAGATCGTGGTGGTCGATAACGCCTCGAGTGATGGCACCGCCAGAGTAGCCGCGCGTCCCGGGGTGCGATTGATTGCCAATGCCACGAATCGCGGCTTTGCCGCCGCAGTGAATCAAGGCTTTTCCGCACTAAAGCGGAACTACGTCCTTTTGCTAAACCCGGACGCCGTTGTCCGGACCAGCCTTAGGCCTCTGTGTGAGGCGTGTGATCTGCCGGGCGCGGCGGGCGCCTGCGGACAATTGGTGGGGCCCGACGGGAAACTGCAGGTGGGTTTTCTGGTCCGAAAATTCCCCACGGCCTCGGTCTTGGCTTTGGAGGCTCTCTTGCTGAACCGGCTGTGGCGCGGTAATCCGATCAACGCCGCCTACCGCGGCTTCGAGCTGGATTACACCAGCCGACAAGTGGTCGATCAACCGGCAGGGGCGTTTCTTATGATTCGGCGAAGGGTGTGGGAGCAGTTGGGCGGCTTTGATGAACGGTTCTGGCCGCTCTGGTTCGAGGATGTGGATTTCTGTCGCCGGGCAGCCGATCGCGGCTACTGTTGGTATTACACTCCGGATGCAGTCGCGAAACATACAGGCGCGCACTCGATTTTTGAATTGACACTAGAGATGCGACTGATTTATTGGTATGGTAATCTACTACGGTATTCGGCTAAGCATTTCCGCCCGTGGGGGATGCGTGCGGTGTGTTTGGCGGTTGTAACGGGATCTCTCGTGCGTGTAGTGATTGAATCGGCTGTGCGTCCGAGCTCGCGGCCGGTGGTGGCTTACGGCAAGGTCGTGCGGCTCGGCAGTCGGTTTTTTTTTGGCCGCGGGGACGCGGTCCGATTGGGTGCGGACCTCTAGGTTGCGACGGAAGTACGGAAACTCGGATTTCAGGTTCGTTCCTTCATGGCGCATAAGGACTTCGTCTCGGTCACGATCGTGACTTACAACAGTGGGCGCTTCATCCAGCGTTGCCTGGAATCGGCACTGGAACAGAAATATCCGCTCAAAGAGATCGTGGTGATCGACAACGCGTCGACCGACGGCACGGTCGAAATTCTCCGACAATTCGAAGATCGCTGCCGGATTGAATACAACGATCGCAATATCGGGTTTGCTGCCGCGCAGAATCAAGCCATTGCCGTTTCGCGCGGCGAATGGGTGCTGACGCTCAACCCGGACGTGCTGCTGTACCCCGATTTCATTCAGGCGCTGGTGGACGCCGGTCAGTTTGATCCGCGAATCGGGAGCGTGTGCGGCAAGCTGCTGGCGATGACGCCGCAATTCGAGATTCCCGCTCCAGCGGTAGTGGATTCGACCGGCATCTACTTCAACCCGATGCTCCGCCACCTCGACCGCGGCAGCCGAGAAATCGACAACGGCCATTATTTGAATTACGAATATGTTTTCGGTGCCACGGCAGCGGCGGCCCTCTACCGCCGTTCGATGATCGAAGACATCGCGGTCGACGGCGAGTTTTTCGACGCCGATTTCTTTGTCTACCGGGAGGACGCGGATGTCGCCTGGCGGGCGCAGTTATTGGGATGGAAGTGCCTGTACGTACCGTATGCGCGCGGCTACCATGTGCGCAAAGTCCTGCCCCGAAACCGGCGCGCGCTGCCGCCGGAAATCAACATGCACTCGGTGAAGAATCGGTTCCTGATGCGCATCAAGAACATATCCGCCGACCTGTACTGGCGCAACGCCGTTTCCATCACGCTCCGCGATGGAGTGGTGGTGGCCGGCTGCTTGCTATGGGAGCGCACCTCCCTCAAGGCCCTCTGGTTTCTGGCGCGGAATTGGAAACGCGTAGTTGCCAAGCGACGCCAGATCCAGGCTCGCCGCCGCGTCGATGACGCGTACATGGCCAGTTGGTTTCACTACGCACCGGTCAGCAAGAGGGCTCCCAAGAAGCTGATGCGGTCGCGGTCGGCGGCTGCGAAGACCTGAAGGCACCGCCCAACTGATGCGCATCGCCTTACTCGGCACGCGCGGCATACCGGCCAGTTATGGTGGGTTCGAAACCTTTGCCGAGCAGCTTTCGACGCGTCTGGCTTCGCGTGGCCACAAGGTCTTCGTGTACTGCCGCAACCGCCTGCCCCAGACCGAGTATCGCGGCGTCGACCTCCGCTACCTGCCCGCCATCAGGCATAAATACCTCGAGACGATTGCGCACACCGGCCTCGCGACCCTACACCTGATCAGGCATCGAACCGATGCCGCGCTCTATTGCAATGCGGCTAACGCCATCTTCACCTGGTGGCCGCGCTGGTTCGGCATCCCGGTGGCTCTGAACGTCGATGGCATCGAGCGGAAACGCCTAAAGTGGAACCGGCTTGCCAAGGGCTGGTATCGGCTCTCAGAGTGGCTTGCCACGTTTTGTCCCACCGCGATCGTCACCGACGCCCGCGCCATCCAAGATTACTATCGCGAGCGCTATGGCAAGCCGAGCGTATTCATCCCGTATGGAGCCGATGCGGGCCGAATCGAGGATTGGAGCCTGGTGACCAGACTCGGGCTCGAGCCCGGCCGGTATTTTCTCTATGTCAGCCGCATGGAGCCCGAGAACCGCGCGCTCGAAGTGCGCCAGGCGTTTGAGAGCGTCAGCACGCCGTACCGGCTCGCGTTGGTGGGCGACGCACCTTATGCACAGGAGTACATCCGGCGGGTGCGCGACACGCGCGACCCGCGCGTCGTCATTCCCGGCGCGATTTACGGCGAAGGCTACCGCCAGCTGGGCTCGCATTGTTTCGCCTACATTCATGCCACCGAAGTAGGAGGCACTCATCCCGCGCTGATCGAAGCCATGGGCCGGGGCGCGCTCGTGCTGTACCGCAATACTCCGGAGAACGCCGAAGTGGCCGGAGGCGTTGGGATTCCCTTTGAACCTGAGGATTTGGCGGACCAGTTACGCCTTGCCCTCGCCATGGCCGAAGAAGAACGCACCCTGCTCGGCCGCCAGGCGATGGATCGAGTCCGTGAACGCTATTCGTGGGAGGCGGTCACCGATGCCTACGAAAGTCTGCTGACCGGTCTGGTGCGCCAAACCGTAGCATAAGGCTCTCGCCCGTTTCCCGGGCGAAGCGCGGTGTGTGGTCAGTGGGAACCGCGGGCGCTTGGCACCGGCCGAAGCCAGGGGCATCGGCCGCAAGAGGTCTTCAGTGGGTCATCGAATAGACGACGTAGTTGACCCCGATGCGAATGCCCAACGCGGAATATTTCTCCGGGTAGCCCGGGTCGTCCGCCCACTCCCAGGAATCACCGAGATCGGAGTTGAAGCACATGGCCACCATGATGCGCCCCTTGTCGTCGTAGATGCCGCGCCAGTGCGCCACCGTCCCCGCCGCGCGCTGCGACATGTAACCGCCGCCGCGTCCCCCCAAAGCCCACTGGCCGGGAATCTGGTAACGATCGTCCAGATCGTAGACGGTATGGAAGATGGCGTCGGCGTTTTCAATTTCGACGATCGGCCGGTCGGGGAAGACCCGCTTCATACTCTCCATGAACCGGTCCCACTCGTCCTGGTTCCAGAAGTCGTCGAGCATCAGGAACCCACCTCGGAGCAGAAACTCGCGCAGCGTATTGGCCTGAGCGTCGGTCAGCTTCCAGTCGCCCATTTCGCCGGCGCACAGCCACGGCCAGTTGTACACATCGTCCACGTCGTCGAGGTTGACCGGTTGCTCGACCGACCGCACGTGGATGCGCGTCAAACGGCGCAGCGCTTGCGCGAAATGGCGATCGGCGCGCGGATAATCCTGACTCCAGCTGGTCCCTCCCTCCCGCCAGTCCAGGCGGCCCCACCGAAAGCCATAGCGCGCAAATCGGGCGTTGGGGTGCTGCGGGTACATTAAGCGGCCAAATACCCATTCCGAGGCGTCTTGCCAATCCGCGGGCAACGCGATGTTATCGTAGGGCTCCATGCTGATGTACACTCGCCACGGCCGTTGGAACGCGTACAGCGCCGTGACCACAGCCATTACGCAACCCAGCCGCCACAGCGCCCTCTGCAAACGGATTTCCCTCGGTCTTGAGCATACCATCGAACCGCAGGCTCGCATAGAGGCTCAAAGCCCGGTGAGCCCGGTTTGGACCCCGAGCTCCGCTCCCTGGTACCGCACCGGGCAGGGCCAGGCGCCCAGCCCCTGCCTGAACGTTTGTTAATCTAGTCCATTAGATGACTGTGGATCAGATTCGCGAGCTGATTCAGCTCGTTACCGAAACCGGCATCGCGGAGCTCGAAGTCGAGCGGGGGGACACGCGTGTTCGCATCCGGCGGGCCGGAGTGGCCGGCCAGGAAATCGTGGCCACCACCGCCGGCGTTCTGGCACCGGCGGCAGCCGCCGTCGGAGCAGGTGCGGGGGCCGGCCCCCCTTCCGGCGATGCCGCCGCTCCGGCAGGGCCGTTTGAGACGCCCCGCGAAAAGCCTTCTGACCCCAACCTGGTTTTGGTCAAATCGCCCATTGTCGGAACCTTCTATGAGAGCTCCGCCCCAGATGCGCCGCCCTTCGTCAGCGTGGGCGAGCGTATTCAACCCGGCAAAGTCCTGTGCATCATCGAATCAATGAAGCTGATGAACGAGATCGAGGCCGAAATGGCCGGCATCGTGGAAAGCCGGCTGGTCATGAACGGCCAACCGGTGGAATACGGGGAGGCTTTGTTTGCCATCCGGGCGGTTTAAGAAAATCCTCATCGCCAACCGGGGCGAGATCGCCGTTCGCGTCATCAGCGCCTGCAAAGAACTCGGCATCCAGACTGTCGCGGTGTATTCTGAAGCAGACCGGTACAGCTCCCACGTCCGCTTCGCCGACCAGGCCATCTGCATCGGACCCGCCAAAAGCGCACGCAGCTATCTGGACTTGCCGTCGATCATCAGCGCGGCTGAAATCACCAACGTCGAAGCCATCCACCCCGGCTATGGCTTCCTGAGCGAAAACGCCAGCTTCGCGGAAGTCTGCGAGACCTCCGGCCTCAAATTCATCGGACCGAAGCCTGAGGTGATCCGTTTGACCGGCGTCAAAGAGCAGGCCCGTGCCTTCATGCGCGATATGGATGTTCCGGTGTTGCCCGGCTCCGACGGCGTGGTTCATAGCCCGGCCGAAGCCCTCGAAGTTGCCGGCGAGATCGGCTATCCGGTCATCCTCAAGGCATCGGCCGGCGGCGGCGGGCGTGGTATGCGGGTGGTGAACCAGGCGTCGGATCTCGCCGCTTTGTACGCGCAGGCGCAACAGGAAGCGGCCGCCGCCTTCGGCGCGCCGGATGTGTATCTCGAAAAATTCATCCAAGCGCCGAGGCACATCGAATTCCAGGTGCTGGCCGATGAGCATGGTAGCGTGGAAATCCTGCCTGAGCGCGAGTGCAGTATCCAGCGGCGCCATCAAAAACTAGTGGAGGAGTCCCCGTCGCCGGCCATGAATGTGCGGCTGCGAAACCAGATGTCAGCGGTGTTGCGGAAGGCCATGGCGGCCGCCGGATATACCAACGCGGGCACGGTCGAGTTCCTGATGGACGAGCACGGCAAGCTCTACTTCATCGAAGTGAATGCCAGAGTGCAGGTCGAGCACCCGGTCACCGAGTTCGTCACCGGCATCGACATCGTCAAGGCACAGATCCGCATCGCACAAGGCGAGCGGCTGGCTACCATCCTGCGCTCCCCGGTGGAACTGCGCGGCCACGCCATCGAATGCCGCATCAATGCGGAGAACCCGGAAACCTTTGCACCCTCGGCCGGCCGCATCACCGGGTTTCACGTCCCTGGCGGAATGGGCGTGCGTGTGGACACGTGGGCTTATGCAGACTGCGTAATTCCCCCGTTCTACGATTCGCTGGTGGCCAAGCTCATCGCCCACGGCAACGACCGCCAGGAGGCCATCCGCCGCATGAATCGCGCCCTCGACATGTTCATCATTGAAGGCATCTACACTTCGATTCCGCTCCACCGCCGCATCCTGGCGCATACCGACTTTCAGGCCGGCCGGCTCGACACCAATTTCATCAACCGGTTGTTGACACCGGAAAAAGTGGAAGCCCCGGCCTAGCAAAGCCGGTTGCGGCTAGAACGGAAGGCGTCCGAGCGGCGAAGGAATCGTCCTGCCGTTCGTCGCAGGCGGCGGAGGCGGCGTCGTCCGGTTCGCGCGGGGCGGCTGGTAGGTGCCAAAATCCAGCTCGTTCTCGGTAAAGCTGATGGGCCGGTCCAGCACCATCTCGACGGTGGCGCCTTTGTCCAGGACCGCGTCCGGCCCGCGCGAGAGCAGCACGCCGATCATGCCCGCCGCCGCTCCCGCAGCCGCGCCCACGCCGACGCCCAGGCCCGGACGGCCGGCACCCAGGCCCCCGATCAGGCCACCCGCCCCCGCTCCGGCCGAGGCTGCTTCGCCGATAGTCTTCAGGTCGCCTTTCTTATTTCCCGGACCGGTGACTTTTCCCTCCTCGCGGTCCACCTCGCTCGCGGCGGTTCCATCCAGGCCGCCCATGCGCGCCCGGAAATCCCGCGTCACGCCATTCGGAAGCGTCAGCGAATCGAAGCGTATGTACAACTCGCCCCGCCCCTTCACCCGGCCGGGCTTCTTAATCTGGGTGACGGTGCCGGCTACGTAGCTGCCCACGGGAACCACGATCTTCCCGTTTGCCAGAACCGGGAAGACGGTTTCCAAGTACACACGGTCGCCGACCTCGGAGTGTTTGGTGCTAATACCATTAATTAAGCTCAGCGGGACTCTGGTCCCCGTATCGACATGGTAGTCGCCAAGGTTTGGCGTTTCCACCTTCCGGAAACCGCCATTGCCATTGCCATCGCCGGCCACGGCTGCGTCCTGCGCGGACAGTCCCGAAGCCAGCAAAGCCGCTGTCAACAGGGCCCGTGCTACCATCGGCGCCTCCTCAAACAGATTGTAACCCACTCTGATTCAACGTTTCCGAGCGGCATTTGGTTGCGTAGGAACGTACTGGCCTGATCGGCGAGCTGGAGGCTGGCCGGCTGCTATGGATGGTCGATTTACTGACTCCCGGCTGGCGGCCATCAGCCGGCAACTCCACTGGGTCATCCCTTCGGGCTTCGCCCGCAGGGTCGCATCTCTGATGGATGCGACCTTTTCTGGACCATCGGTGGGCTTCGGTCCCCCTCCGGCGCGATTTCCCACAAGCCATCCAAGCCTTCCTGTTAGAACCGGCGGCGCCACAAGATAACGGTGTTGCGATTGAGTTCCAATTCCCGCGCGATGGCGCTGTCGGACTGCCCAGAGGCGGCGGCCAACACGATGCGGCTGCGCGGGCAGACCTGCTGAGGCGTTCCGAAAAGCGGATACCCATTGACGCAGTTGCTGCTCTTCGGCCTCCCTCAAGGTCAAGGCTGGGCGCGATCGCGCGACGAATCCGGAATAACCGAAGCGCGATCAATTGTCTAATTATTTGTTGGACATAACATTAGGTTCATCGATCCCTTCGTCCTCTGTCGCTTCCTGCGCCTCCTTTCAACTGCGGCCCCTTCCCTCCCCCAGTATTACCTGGCTTCCTAGGTACCTACGGGCCTCTCCGCCACCCCAGACGGCCCGGCCTGACTCCCGCGAGCTGCCAGTTGATCGCTACGCGATCACCGCTGGGGCTTCCCGTGTTGCGTCTGGTCCCCTTAGGTCTGCATGCCGTCGGCATCACCCCAGTCAGGACCGATGGGAGCCTTTTCGGTCGTCCCTTGTTTCGGGGCCTGCGCAGCGTTTCACTTTCGTTACGGCCTACAAACTCCGCCAAGTCACCACGTGACCCTCTACACCAGAGGTTCAGCAGTTTCCTTACCTCCACCACCGCGGACGTAGGGCGAATTCCAAGAATCTAGTAAGCAACGGTACACTGGGTTTGAAGTCTCGCGACCGTCTTTTTTTCGCCACGGCGCGTCTACGGAGCAGGAGCCAGAGATTGATCTTTCGGGCGGTGGAAGATGCCGACCTGATTCAACAGGCTGCC
>Ga0306922_10003154_pt1 | contig 15394 bp, 13 predicted proteins | sample sta12Cox44000082_FD_203758 | JGI IMG/M metagenome (GOLD analysis project Ga0306922, IMG submission 203758) | Lab enrichment of tropical soil microbial communities from Luquillo Experimental Forest, Puerto Rico - statoxic.12C.oxic.44.000.082 (v2)... | ecosystem: Environmental > Terrestrial >... | reverse complement strand
TGGTTCTGCTCGATGGCGAGCTGCGCATCCGGCAGGTGAATCCCGTGGCGCGGCCGACCTTCACCCCGATCAGCGATCTGGTCGGACGCGATCTGAGCGAGCTGCTGCACGAGCTCCTGGAGAAGGAGCTCGCCGACGAGCTGGTGCGGGTCTTCCGCCATACGCTCGCGACCGGCGAGTCGCACCACGCCACCGAGCAGGCGCGCCCGCGGCACGAGCGCCGCTCCCCGGAATACTACGACTGGCGCGTCGATCGCATTCCGTTGCCCGAAGGCGGCCATGGCCTCGTGTGCTACTTCCGCGACGTCTCGGTCGACATGCAGGCGCGCAGCGCGTTGCAGGAAGCGCGCGACCATCTCGAGTCGCGCGTGCGCGAGCGCACCGATGAGCTGGAGAAAGCCTACAAGAGCCTGCGTGTGCTCTCGATGCGCATGATGCAGATGCAGGACGAGGACCGCCGTCGCATCGCGCGCGACCTGCACGATAGCGCCGGGCAGCTGCTGGCGGCGCTCGGGATGGAACTCGCGAGCCTCAACCAGCGCGCGGCAGCGCTGTCCCCGCAGCTCGCCGAGGATCTCAGCGGCAGTCTCCAGCTCGTGCAGCAGCTCACGCAGGAAATCCGCACCGCCTCCTACCTGCTGCACCCGCCGCTGCTCGATGATGCGGGCCTCGGCGGCGCACTGCGCTGGTACGTCGCGGGTCTCGCCAAGCGCAGCGGCATCGCGATCACGCTCGAGCTCGATGAGGCGCTCGGCCGGCTGCCGCGGGAGCTCGAAGCGGCGGTGTTCCACATCGTGCAGGAGAGCCTCACCAACATTCACCGCCATTCGGGCAGCAAGACGGCGCTGCTGCGCATCGCGCGCAGCGACAGCCGGCTGTCTCTCGAGATCGAGGACGAGGGCAGCGGCATCCCTGCCGACAAGCTGCGTGAGATCCAGACACAGGGCTCGGGCGTCGGCATCGCGGGCATGCGCGAGCGGGTGCTGCACTTCAACGGCGACATGCGCATCACCTCGCTGAGCACCGGCACCCGTATTGCGGTGACCTTCCCCACAATCCCGCCATGACGCAACACATCGGCATCGTCGCCTGCTCCGCCGAGGGCGCCGCGCTTTGTTACCGGACCGTGTGCCTCGAGGGTCCGCAGTGGCTCGGGCCGCTCGCGCACCCTGAGGTGTCGCTGCACACGCACTCGTTCGCCGCGTACATGCGCTGTATCGAGAGCGGCGACTGGCCGGGAGTGGCCGAGTTGATGCTGGCGGCGGCCCACAAGCTCGCGCGCGCCGGCGCCGATTTTCTCATCTGCCCCGACAATACGATTCATCAGGCGATGCCCTGGGTGCTGCGCCGCTCACCGCTGCCGTGGCTGCACATCGCCGAGGTCGTAGCCAGCCACGCCGCCGAGCGCGGCTTTCATCGCCTCGGGCTCACCGGCACGCGTTACCTGGTCGACAGTGAGGTGTACCCCGAGAAGCTGACGCAGCGCGGACTCGCGTGCGCGCGCCCGACACCCACGGAGCGCGCCGAGATCAACCGTATCATCTTCGAGGAGCTGGTCGTCGGCGTCTTCAAGCCGGAGGCGATCGATTTCTTTCAGCGGGTCATGAGCCGCATGAAGGCCGAGGGCTGCGATGCGGTGGTGCTGGGGTGCACCGAGATTCCGCTCATCATGAACGACGAAAACTCCCCCCTGCCGACGCTCGACTCGACACGGCTGCTGGCGCGCGCCGCGCTGCAGCGCGCCACGCAGCGTTGAGGCGGGCAACGCCGGCCCGCGAGCCCCCGCAGCGGCTGTCGCCTACCGCTCGCCTTCGAACTTGAAGGAGACCTTCACCTTGGCGCGATACGCTGCGACCTTGCCGTCCTGCATCTGCACGTCCAGCTGCACCACTTCGGCGATCCTCAGGTCGCGCAGCGACTTGGACGCCTGGGTAATTGCCGCGCTCGCGGCCTTCTCCCAGGAATCGGTGCTCGTTCCGACCAACTCGATGACCTTGTAGACGCTCTCGGCCATGGCCTGCTCACCTTCCAGCCCCGATGCGTGAGGCTCGCGTGTTTGTTGTTGGATCGGCCGGCGCCCGCGGCATCCACTTCCGCCCCGGCGTCGCTGGCTGCTCCGCATGATGCGGCGGCCTCCGGGCGATTGCAACGCGGGCGGCGCTGCTCAGGTGACGTGTCGCGGCCGCCGAGCCGCAGCCGCGGACTTCGCCGGTGCGCGCCACACGGGACGTCTCACCAGGGTGCTCTTGCCGAACAGCGACTCGATCAGGTCCACGGCGAGCGCCGCAGTGCGGTTGTGGACATCGAAGGCAGGGTTGAGCTCGACCACATCGAGCGAGGCCAGCCGGCGCGTGTCGGCGATCATCTCCATGCACAGCTGCGCCTCGCGGTAGGTCGGTCCGCCGGGAACGCAGGTACCGACACCCGGCGCGATCTCGGGGTCGAGGAAGTCGACATCGAAGCTCACGTGCAGGTGGGTGTCACCATCGAGGCCGCTGAGCGCCTGCTCCATGGTCTGGCGCATGCCCATCTCGTCCACGTGGCGCATGTCGAACACGTCCAGTCCCTGCTCGTGCACGAAGCGTTTCTCGCCGGCGTCGACGCTGCGCACACCGATCTGCCGCACCCATGAGGGATCGATCGCCGGCCTGCGGCCGCCGATGCCGGTGAGCTCCGGGGGACCAAAGCCGCACAGGCAGGCGACCGGCATCCCGTGCAGGTTGCCGCTCGGGGAAAGCTCGCTGGTGTTGAAATCCGCATGCGCATCGAGCCACAGCACCCGGAGCTTGCGGCCCTGCTCGCGGCAGTGCCGCGCGACCGCGCTGATCGAGCCGATGCCAAGACAATGATCGCCGCCCAGCAGTATCGGCAGGCGTCCCTGGCGCAGCTCGCCGTAGACGCTCTCGTGCACGAGCTCGTTCCAGCGCACCACCTCCGGCAGATGCCGGTAACCCTCGCGCGGTGGCTGCCACGGATTGCCCGGACCGTTGAGATTGCCGAGATCCACGACCTCGAGCTCGCGCGCCCGCAGCGCAGCGACGAGACCCGCCACCCGCAGGGCCTCCGGCCCCATGGACGCGCCGCGGTCGGCGGCGCCGACATCGGTGGGAGCGCCGATCAGGGCTGCGTGCACCGTGCTCATGCCGCCACCTCTCCGGTACTCACGAGTCGCTGCGGCTGCGCCGCGACCAGCCCGAACAGATCCTTGGGGTCCTTGAGCTCCGGCACGAGGTCGATCTGCGGGCGCGCGCCGCGCTCCTCGTGGTGGATGCGCTGCAGATAACGCAGCGCCGAGAAGTCCTCGAGGGCGAAGCCCACCGAGTCGAACACCGTGACCTCGTGATTGCCCGCGCGCCCCGGTGCCCGGCCCGCGAACACAGCCGCAAGCTCGCTCACCGCATAGTCGGCCGCCATTTGCTGTATCTCGCCCTCGATGCGCGACTGTGGCTCGTACTCCACCACGACGCGCACATCGGACCGCAGCAGGATGTCGCGATGCAGCTCGGTCTTGCCCGGGCAGTCGCCACCGACCGCATTCACGTGAACGCCCGGAACGATGAGCTCGGGCGCCAGGATGGTGGCGTTGCGCTTATCGGCGGTCGCCGTGGTGATGATGTCGGCGGACTGCACCGCGTCCGCCGTGGAGGCGCAGCGCACGACCCGAAGCCCCGGGACGCGCAACCGCGCGAGATTCCGCTCGAGCTTGTCGGTTGCCGCCCGGTCGGTGTCGTAGAGCCGCACCTCGCGGATGCCGAGCAGATGATGAAAAGCGATGGTCTGGAACTCGGCCTGCGCCCCGTTGCCGATGAGCGCCATCACGCGGCTGTCGCGCCGCGCCATGTAGCGCGCGGCGAGCGCGGAAGTGGCGGCAGTCCGCAGAGCGGTCGTCAGGGTGAGCTCCGATAGCAGCAAGGGGTAGCCGGTCTCCACATCCGCGAGCACGCCGAAGGCGGTCACCGTGAGCAGCCCGTCCTGGGTGTTCTTCGGATGACCGTTCACGTACTTGAAGGCATACAGCCGCCCGTCCGAGGCGGGCATGAGCTCGATGACGCCGACGGAGGAATGGGTCGCGTGACGAGGGGACTTCTCGAAAGCATCCCAGCGGCGGAAATCCGCCTCGATTTCGGCCGCCAGCTCCTCGATGAAGCGCGCCGTGCCGCGGCGGGCGAGAAGCTCGCGGACGCGGCCGACGCCGATGAAATCAACCATGACTGATGCTCCGGGAGGTTTCGCGGGGACCCAAGCCCCGCGGCTCAACCGGCATCCTGAGCCCAGCCTGGACCAAAATATAGTCAGAAAGTTGCCTGAAATAACCAGTCTATTGCACACTTCGACATCTATAACTGTCGATTTGACACCCCGTGCTCAATGGATACCCCCTATGGACGACACCGACCGCCAGTTAATCGGTCTGCTCCGGAATGACGCCCGGGCCTCCATCGCCTCGCTCGCCAAGGCGCTCGGGGTCTCCCGCGGCACGGTGCAGAACCGCATGGCCCGCCTGGCGGCCAGCGGCACAATCGTCGGCTACACCGTGCGGCTGAAGCCCGATGTCGAGGAACAGCGCATACACGCCTTCATGACCGTCGCGGTGGAAGGCACCCAGGTCGATGCAGTGATCAAGGCGCTGCGCGGGGAGCCAGCGGTCACGGCGCTCTACAGCACCAATGGACGCTGGGACATCGTGGCGGAGCTGCGCGCCGACAGTCTCGAGGGCTTCGACCGGGTGCTCGGACGCGTCCGCCTCATCGAAGGAATCTCGCAGACCGAGACGAGCCTGCTGCTCTCGACCTACAAATTCTGAGCGTTCGCGCTCGGGCCGCGGTTAACACATGTTTTGTGGATAGTGAGCCATTCGGCTAAGTATCGCGGAAAGACACCTCACGCACCCTGCCGGTGCGCAGCTAGGGTGCGCGGCTCTCGCGCGGCAGTCCGAGCGCGCGCTCGGCGATGATGTTGCGCTGAATCTGGTTCGTGCCGCCGTAGATGGTGTCGGCGCGCGAGGCGAGAAACAGCCGGGGCAACAGATCCCACTCATAGGGCCCCGCGGCCGCGATCTCCCCGCGCGGTCCCAGCACATCGAGCGCCAGCACGCCGAGCTTCTTGCGCCAGCTCGCCCAGAAGATCTTGTAGGTATACGCCTCGTTCGCGAGCGTGCCCGCTTCCGCGCTCGCGAGCATTCGCAGCGCGCTGTAGCGCATGACCTTCAGGCCGATGTGGGCGTGCGCCAGGCGCTGGCGGATCTCCGCATCGCGGATCATGCCGTTGGCCTCCGCGGCCGCGACGATCGCGCGGAGCTCGTTGGCGAAACTCATCTGCTGCGCGAGCATCGACACGCCGCGCTCGAACGACAGGGTCGCCATCGCCACCTTCCAGCCGGTGCCGGCGCCGCCGACCACGTTGTCCGCCGCCGTGCGCGCATCGGTGAAGAAGGTGTCGTTGAAGTCCGCGCCGCCGGTCATCTGACGGATCGGACGCACGGCGACCCCCGGCTGATGCATCGGAATGAGGAGATAGGAGAGGCCGGCGTGGCCTCGCGAGCCCTCTTCGGTGCGGCAGAGCACGAACGCCCAGTCGGCGTGCTGCGCGAAGGACGTCCAGGTCTTCTGCCCGTTCACCACCCACTCCCGCCCTGCCGATTCTCCCTGCAGCACTGCGCGCGTGCGTACGTTCGCCAGGTCCGAGCCGGCGCCCGGCTCGCTGTAGCCCTGACACCAGAGCTCCTCGCCGCGGGCGATCGCCGGCAGGAAGCGGCGCCTCTGCTCTTGGGTGCCGAAGGCGAGCAGCGTGGGGCCCAGGAGCTCGACCCCCATGTAACCGAGACGCCCGGGTGCACGCGCGCGCGCATATTCCTCGGCGAAGATCACCTGCTCGGCGAGCGAGGCGTCGCGGCCGCCGTAGGCTTCCGGCCAGCCGATACAGCTCCAGCGGGCCGCGCCGAGCGCGCGCTCCCACTCGCGGCGCCGCTCCACCTTTCCGCCATGGGTTGCAAGTCCCCGCAGGTCGCGAAAAGGCGCGGAAAGCTGCGCTTCGAGCCAGGCGGCAGCCTCGGCCCGGAAGCGCTCTTCCTTCGCGGTGAAACCTAACTTCATCGAGGCACCTCCACCGGGGTCGCTCAGAACAAGGGCGCCACGGCCGCGGCACCCGAGGCAAACCGACTCGCGAGTCGCTCGCGCTGCCAGGCAGGGCTGCCGAGCAGCGTCGCAGTCGCACGCGCGCGCTTGAAATACCGGTGCACCTCGTGCTCCCAGGTGAAGCCGATGCCGCCGTGCAGCTGTATGGCGTTCGCCGCGCAGTCGAAGAAGGCGTCGCAGCAGTAGCTCTTGGCGATGGCCGCGGCCTCCGCGAGCTCCTCGCGCCGCTCATCCGCGACGCACGCCGCATACCAGGCAGCGGACTTCGCGGCCTCCACCTCGATCATCATGTCCGCGATACGATGCTTGACCGCCTGGAAGCTGCCGACGGGGCGGCCGAACTGCACACGCTCCTTGACGTAGGCGGTCGTCATCTCGAGCACGCGCTCCGCGCCACCGAGGGCTTCGGAGGCGAGCGCGATGCGCGCGAGGTCCAGCGCCGCTTCCACCGCGCTTCCCGCCGCGCCGGGAGCGCCGAGCAGCTGCTCGCGGCCGACCTTCACTCCGTCGACCTCGATCCGCGACATGGGACGGGCGAGATCGAGCATCACGTGGGGATGGACGCTCACGCCGGCGGATGCCCGCGGAATCACCGCAACGCTCAGCCCCTCTGCACCCCGCGATGGCGCCGCCGGTGCTCGCGCCAGCACCAGCAGCAGCTCGGCAGAGTCTGCGTGGATGACGAAATCGGCGACGCCGCTCAGCGTGAAACTCTCACCGGAGCTCTCGAGCCTGGCCGTGATCCCATCGCACGGCGGGCGCCCCTCGGTACCGGTGAGCGCGCAGGCGATGATCAACTCGCCCGCCGCGATGCGCGGCAGCAGGGCGCGGCGCTGCACTTCATCGCCGCTCGCTGCGATGAGCGGCGCCGCGAGCGCACAGGTGGCGAAAAATGGCGAGGGCACGAGACGCCGCCCCTGCTCTTCCTGCAGGATGCACAGCTCGACCCAGCCGAGGCCCGCACCGCCGTAGGCCTGGGGGATCGCAAGGCCCGTCCAACCGAGCTCACCGAAGGTGCGCCACAGCGCGTGATCGTACCCGCCCGGCTCGCGCAGCGCCGCGTTCAGCGCCTCGCTCGTGGCGCGCTCGCTCAGGACACTGCGGGCACTCTCACGGATCAGCTGTTGTTCTTCGTTATGGACAAACTGCACACCTGCACTCCTCGTCGCCCTGTCCGGTTCCGCAGCCGCACCCTCAGTACCCGTGATCTTCTATGTTCTCCCAGATGTCGACCTTCGGGACGCCCCGATCGGCGCTGAAGTTGCCGAAGCGGCCGGCATGAAAGGCGAGCGGCGTTCCGGGAGCGCAGGCGATGGCGAGCACTTCGCCGACGATGATGAGGTGATCGCCGCCCGCGTGCACCGCGTGCACCTTGCTGTCGAAGCGGCACAAGGCGTCGGTGAGGTGCGGCGGCTGTGGCTTGTTGCGCCAGTGACGGTCGACCTCGAACTTGTCGGGCCCGCGGCGGGAAAAATTCACTGCGAGGTCGAGCTGGTGATGGGCGAGGACATGCACCGCAAAAGGCGCGCCATGGGTGAAGGCGGACGCTGCGCTGCTGCCGCCCGCGAGACACCACAGCAGCAGCGGCGGCTCGAGCGACACTGAAGTGAAGGAGTTTGCGGTCACGCCGACTGGCGTCCCATCCGGCCGCACCGCAGTCACCACCGTCACACCCGTAGCGAACAGGCCGAAGGCATCGCGCAGCTCGCGCTGTGTGAAAGCGGCGCTCAAGGCGCGAACATCGTCATGCCCGCATCCTACGGGCTGGCTTGATATTTTCAAGCCAGCCGGATGCACTTCAGTAGACCTCGAACAGGCCCGCGGCGCCCATGCCGCCGGCAATGCACATGGTCACGACGGCATAGCGCACGCCGCGCCGCCGGCCCTCGAGCAGCGCGTGACCGACGAGGCGGGCGCCGCTCATGCCGTAGGGGTGCCCGACGGCGATCGCGCCGCCATCGACATTGAAGCGCTCGTTGTCGATGCCGAGACGGTCGCGGCAGTAGAGAGCCTGAACCGCGAACGCCTCGTTCAGCTCCCACAGACCGATATCATCGATCTGCAGCGCGTGCCGGGCGAGGAGCTTCGGCACGGCGAACACCGGACCGATCCCCATCTCATCCGGCGCACAGCCGGCGACGGCTATTCCACGGCAGGCGCCCAAGGGCTTGAGCCCGCGCCGCTCGGCGAGCTTCGCCTCCATCACCACCAGCGCAGCGGCGCCGTCGGAGAGCTGTGAGGCGTTGCCCGCGGTGATGAACTCGCCGCGCTCGATCACCTTGCCGGACCACACCGGCTCGAGCTTCGCGAGCCCCTCGAGCGTGGTGTCGGGGCGGAAGCCCTCATCCCGCTGCAACCGCACCTCCTCGAGGCGCGTCGCTCCGCTCGCCTTGTCGGTGACGACCTTGCGCGTTGCGAGCGGCACGATCTCCGCCTCGAAGCGCCCCGCCTGGTAGGCGGCCGCGACCCGCTGCTGACTCTGCAGCGCGTAGCGGTCCTGCGCCTCGCGGCTGATGCGGTAGCGTCGCGCCACGACCTCCGCGGTCTCGATCATCGGCATGTACATGTGCGGCGAGCGCGCCAGCACCGCCTCGGACTCGCCGCGGAAGTTGTTGAAATGCTGGTTCTGCGTGAGGCTGATCGATTCCACCCCGCCGGCGATCACGACGTCCATGCCGTCCTCGACTACCTGCCGCGCGGCGGTCGCGACCGCCATGAGCCCGGAGCCGCACTTGCGGTCGATGGTCATTCCGGCGACGGTTTCGGGAAGACCGGCGCTCGCAACCGTGAGGCGCCCGATGTTGTAGCCCTGTGCGCCCTGCTGAATGGCACACCCGAGCACCAGATCCTCCACCTCGGCGCCATCGACAGCCGCGCGGCGCACAGCTTCGCGCACCGCGTGACCCGAGAGCACCGCCGGATCGGTATCGTTGAACGCGCCGCGGTACGCCTTGCCGATCGGCGTGCGTGCGGTAGAGACGATGACAGCTTCACGCATGGTATGGGTCCTGCCGGAGGGAGCTGAGACCTATCAGCATGGCACGGCGGCGCGCTCAGCGCAGCAACGCGAGCCAGTCGCGATCGCGCGGGCCAAAGGCCACGAAAAACGGGTTGAGGAGGCTCTCGTGCGCGTTGTACTCGAGCGCGCCGCCATCGAGAGCGCAGACAGCGCCGCCGGCCGCCACGAGTACCGCGTGCGCGGCGGCGGTGTCCCACTCGCTCGTGGGCCCCAGGCGCGGGTAGACATCTGCCGCACCCTCGGCCACCAGACAGAATTTGAGTGCGCTTCCTACGCCTACGAGCTCGTGCGTGCCGGCCCGCGCGAGGAACGCATCGAGCGAGTCGCCGCGGTGCGAGCGGCTGCCCACCACGCGCAGCGGCGCGCCGGAGCGCGGCGCCACCTGGATCGCTTGCGCGGGCTCCCCGGGACGCTGCCGCCAGGCGCCCGCGCCGGCGATGCCGCGGTAGGTGGTCGCGGTGACCGGAACGTGCACGACGCCGAGCACCGGCGCATGACCCTCGATGAGGGCGACGTTGACGGTGAACTCGCCGTTGCGGGACAGGAACTCGCGCGTGCCATCGAGCGGATCGACCAGCCAGTAGCGGCTCCAGCGGGAGCGTGTGGCGAACGGGACGTGCGCCGACTCCTCGGAGAGCACCGGCAGCTCGGGCGTGAGCTCATTCAGGCGCTCCACGATCAGACGATGTGCGCGCAGATCCGCGGCGGTCAGTGGCGAGTCGTCCGCCTTGGCGGTGGATGCGGCCGCTCCGCCGGCGTACACCTCGAGAATCTCGCGGCCCGCCGCGCACGCAATGCCTGCGACGTGCTCGAGCAGTGCCGGGGTCGCCGCGCTCATGCGCCGCTGATCACCTTGCGAGACTCGAGGTGGTCGATGACGCGCCCGGCCGCCTCATCGGCGCTCAGCGCGGTGGTGTCGATGCGGATCTCGGGATTTTCCGGCGTCTCGTACGGCGAATCGATGCCGGTGAAGTTCTTGAGCTCGCCACGGCGCGCCTTGCGATAGAGGCCCTTGACGTCGCGCCGCTCGGCCTCGGCGAGCGGGGTATCGACGAACACCTCGAAGAACTCCCCCGGTGCGAACAGCTCGCGCGCCATGCGCCGCTCGGAGCGGAACGGCGAGATGAACGACACCAGCACGATCAGTCCGGCATCCACCATCAGACGCGCCACCTCCGCGACGCGGCGGATGTTCTCGACGCGGTCCTGGGCGGTGAAGCCGAGGTCCTTGTTGAGACCATGACGCACGTTGTCGCCATCGAGCAGATAGGTGTGGCGCCCGGCCGCCGCGAGGCGCTTCTCGATGCGATTGGCGATGGTGGATTTACCCGCGCCGGACAGGCCCGTGAGCCACAGCACGCACGACCTCTGCCCCTTGAGCCGGGCGCGCAGCGGCTTGTCGACATCGAGCGCCTGCCAATGCACGTTCTGCGAGCGCCGCAGCGCGAAGTTGATGAGTCCGGCGCCGGCGGTGTTGTTGGTCAGCCGGTCGATGAGGATGAACCCCCCGAGAGCGCGGCTGGCGGTGTAAGGCTCGAACGGGATCGGCCGATCGAGCTCGAGCTCGCACACGCCGATGTCGTTGAGCTCGAGCCGCTCGGCCGGCTCATGCTCCAGGCTGTTGACGTTGATGCGATGCTTGAGCGGGGTCACGGTCGCCGACAGCGTGCGCGTGCCGGACTTCATCAGGTAAGTGCGACCCTGGAGCATCGGCTCCTCCTGCAGCCACACGATGGTCGCCTCGAACTGATCCGCTACCTGGGGCGGCGCATCGGCCGCCGCCAGCACGTCCCCGCGGCTGACGTCGACCTCGGTGTCGAGCGTGAGGGTCACCGACTGCCCGGCGGCGGCGGCCTGCAGATCACCCGCGGCGGCGATGATGCGCGCTACCCGGCTCTCGCGGCCCGATGGCAGCACCCGCAGGCGATCGCCCGGGCGAACGCTGCCGCTGGCGATGAGCCCGGCGAAGCCGCGAAATTCCGCGTTCGGCCGGTTGACCCACTGCACCGGCAGGCGAAACGGCCGCGCGGCGAGCGGCGCGTCGACCTCGACCGTCTCCAGATGCTGCAGCAGCGTAGGCCCGCGGTACCAGGGCATGTTTGTACCCGCAGCGATGACGTTGTCGCCGTGCACTGCCGAGAGCGGGATGGACGTGATGTCGGTGACGCCGAGCCGCGCGGCGAACTCGCGGTAGTCCGCCACGATCGCCTCGAAGGTCGCGCGCGCGTAGCCGGCGAGATCCATCTTGTTGACGGCGAGCACGATGCGGGGAATGCCGATGAGGTGCACGAGGTAGCTGTGACGGCGCGTCTGCACCAGTACACCCTTGCGGGCATCGACGAGGATCACCGCCAGGTCCGCCGTCGAGGCGCCGGTCACCATGTTGCGCGTGTACTGCTCGTGCCCCGGGGTGTCCGCCACGATGAACTTGCGCCGCTCGGTGGAGAAGAACCGGTAGGCGACATCGATGGTGATGCCCTGCTCGCGCTCGGCCGCGAGGCCATCGACAAGCAGCGCGAAGTCGAGCTCGCCGCCGCGCGTGCCGATGCGGCGGGAGTCGGCCGCGAGCTGCGCCAGCTGGTCATCGAAGATCAGCTTCGATTCGTACAGCAGCCGCCCGATGAGCGTCGACTTGCCATCGTCCACCGAGCCGCAGGTGATGAAGCGCAGCAGACTCTTGTGCTCCTGCGCGTGCAGGTAGGCGCCGATGTCGCGCACCAGTCCGAGCTCATCGCGCTGGGCCATCAGAAATACCCTTCCTGCTTCTTGCGCTCCATGGAGGCGGCGGCGTCGTGATCGATGACGCGTCCCTGCCGCTCGGAGGTGCGTGTCAGCAGCATCTCCTGGATGATCGCGGGAAGGGTGTCGGCGTTGCTCTCGATCGCGCCGGTGAGGGGATAACAGCCGAGCGTGCGAAAGCGTACTTTCCTCATCATCGGCCGCTCGCCCTCGCGCAGCGGCATGCGCTCATCGTCCACCATGATGAACGCGCCGTCGCGCTCGACGACCGGGCGCTCGGCGGCGAAGTAAAGCGGCACGATCGGGATCTGCTCGAGCCAGATGTACTGCCACACATCGAGCTCGGTCCAGTTGGAAAGCGGGAACACCCGCAGGCTCTCCCCGGGACGCTTGCGGGCGTTATAGAGCGACCAGAGCTCCGGGCGCTGCTGCTTGGGGTCCCAGCGATGCTGCACCGTGCGGAACGAGAAGATCCGCTCCTTGGCACGGCTCTTCTCTTCGTCACGCCGCGCCCCACCGAAGGCTGCATCGAAACCGTACTGATCGAGCGCCTGGCGCAGCGCCTGGGTCTTCATGACGTCGGTGTGCACCTGGGAGCCGTGACTGAAAGGTCCGATGCCGAGCCGCAGGCCTTCCTGGTTGACGTGGACCAGCAGCTGCATTCCGAGCTGCCTGGCCATGGCGTCACGGAACTCGTACATGGCGCGGAACTTCCAGGTCGTGTCCACGTGCAGCAGCGGGAACGGCGGCAGCGCGGGATAGAACGCCTTCACCGCGAGATGCAGCATCACCGAGCTGTCCTTGCCGATCGAATACAGCATCGCCGGCCGCTCACATTCGGCCACCACCTCGCGCATGATGTGGATGCTCTCGGCCTCGAGCCGCTGCAGGTGGGTCAGCACGGCGGGCGATGCCGCGGGGTGCGGCTGTTCGCTCCCTGGGAGGGCTCGATGCATGCAGTGGGACTCCGGACGGCGTTGATTTAGCAGCCTAAGTTACCATCACCGGGCGAACTTTCGCCCCTCGGCCGCAGTCCAACCCATGACAGAATCCCGCGCCGATGGGATCAGTGGCGGGAAAACTGGGACGAACTAACTGGAGACCTGCCCCGGGGCGTGGTCTACTGTGAAATTGTGATCGGGCGAGCGCTGATGTGCCGCTGCCTGCAGGGTGTCACCCTGGCGGCGTTGTGCGCCTCCGCGGGAGCCCAGGACGCCACACCGGCATCCACGCCCGCGTCGGCATCCACGCCCGCGTCGGCATCCACGCCCGCGTCGACCCCAACGGCCGCTCCTGACACGAGTCCCGCCTCCACCCCCGCTGCGCCGCAGGCGCTCCCGAGTCCCGCCGAGCAGCTCGAGGAAGTCATCGTCCAGACCACCGAGCCACGTTATGTCGCCCCAACGCGGCGCGACCGGATCGGACGCATCTGGGCACCCGTGCTGATCGATGGCAAGGGGCCGTACCGCCTGGTGCTCGATACGGGCGCGAATCGCTCGGCGATCACGACGCGCGCGGCGCAGAGCCTCGGTGGAGCGCCGGTGGCGACCACGCTCGTCACCGGATTCACCGGCAGCGCGGTGGTGCCGTCACTGCACGTCAACAGCCTCGAAGTCGGCGATCTGCTCATCGGGCCCTCCGACCTGCCGGTGCTCTCGGATGTCTTCGGCGGTGCGCAGGGCGTGCTCGGCATCGAGGGGCTCCAGAACAAGCGCATCTACGCCGACTTCGGCCGTGACCGGCTGGAGATCACCCGCTCCCACGGGGAGCGGCCGCAGGCCCACTTCATCGTCGTGCCCCTCACGCTCACCAAGGGTGGGCTGCTGATTGCGGATGTGCGGGTCGGCACGGTGCGCACCAAGGCCATCATCGATACCGGCGCACAGGGCACGGTGGGTAATCTCGCGCTCCGTGATGCGCTTCATCGCCATTGGTCGCGCAACGCCACCCACGAAGAGATCATCGGGGTCACGCTCGATGTGCAGACGGGCGACAACCTGCCCGCACCGGACATCGACTTCGGCGCGCTGCAGGTGAAGGGCGCGCACATCACCTTCGGCGACATGTACCTCTTCCAGCACTGGAAGCTCACCGACGAGCCGACCCTGACACTCGGCATGGATATGCTCGGATCCTTCGACGTGCTGGTCATCGACTACAACCGCCACGAGATGCAGATCCGGACGCGGCAGATGCCCGAGCTACCGTACTCCATGCGGTACTGACGCCGGGTTGCACCCGGCGTGCGGCCTCACGAGACGCCGCGTCCCCTCTGTCCCATGCGCAGGAACCGCCGGCGCTCGTTCCATTGGTGGCGGGCGTGCAACCGCTCGGACTGGTTGGCGGGCTCCGGTGGCAGCGCCTGGAGCGCGCGCAGCGCCGTCGCGTGCGCGATGGCGACTGCGGGATCGGTCTGCAGCAGCGCGCGGTAGTGCTCGAGAAACGCCTGCTCGCTGGCGCCGCCGCCGCCGGTCAACAGCTCGCGGGCGTGGGCGCCGATGGCCGCGCTTTCGCTCGCCGGCAGGTCCTTGGCGTAGGCAAGGGCGTGATCGAGATCGGCGATGAGCCGATAGAGCGGCTGCAGCCAGGCCCACTCGGGACTGGTGGTGATCTGCTGCAGACGCTCGAGCGGCGAGGCCGGAGGCTGGAAGTGACGCTCGGCTTCCAGCAGCGCACCGAGCACGCCCTGCAGCGCGCTGCTGCTCGCGCGCAGCTGGTCCAGCCACGGTTGCTCCGATGACATTGCCTGCTCCGCCTCCGTGCTCGCGCCAAGCCTAACCGCTCAACCCCTCGAGGCGCCAGCGAGCACCGGCAGCGGAACACTCACGAGCTCGCCGATGCGCTCGAGCGTCACATCCGCCGGCGGCCACCTCGCGAGCTCGCGCGGATCGCGGGCGTAGTGTCCCTGGCGGGGAAACACCGTGGTGAGCCGCCCGCCCCAGACTTTCTTCATGGCGGCGAGAATGCGCAGCTTGTCGTCGATCATGACATAACGCTCGGCCGGAAAGCGCTCGGCGACGCTCTGGAGCATCTGTTCCTTGTGCAGGTAGATCAGCACGCGCTGCTCGACCGCAGCCCACAGCCCGGAGCGCTGCACCTTGTGCGGCTGGAAGACCACATCGCCGTCGGAGAGGATCACGGTCGGGCCGAGCGCGCGGCAGTGCTCGAGCGCCGCCAGGGCACCGGGATAGAGGCGGCTCGCAAAGGGATAATCGAGCAGGAAGAAGGAGATCCGCAGCAGCTGCGGGTCGTCCTGATGCTCGAGTCGATAGCGCTGGAGCGCACCGAGATAGTCCGCGTAGCCGAGCTCGGCGCGCAGTTGCTCGAAGATCTCCCAGTAGCGATTGCGGCTTACAAGGCCCACCTCGCGCTCGAGGTGCGTGCTCAGATCGTTCTGGATGGCATCGTTGTCGAGCAGCGTATTGTCGACATCGAAGAGGAAAATGATGCTCTCGGCGTTCCCCATGGCTGTCCGTCCCTGCGCACCCATATACCGCGGCCG
>Ga0306922_10003153_pt1 | contig 15395 bp, 13 predicted proteins | sample sta12Cox44000082_FD_203758 | JGI IMG/M metagenome (GOLD analysis project Ga0306922, IMG submission 203758) | Lab enrichment of tropical soil microbial communities from Luquillo Experimental Forest, Puerto Rico - statoxic.12C.oxic.44.000.082 (v2)... | ecosystem: Environmental > Terrestrial >... | reverse complement strand
CCTGGTTTCGCCATGATATAAGCCGCGCCGCCCGGCCGCCGCGCCGGTGGGCAAGGGGCCGGTTTTCGCATTCGATCTGCAGAAATCGGCGCGCCCGCGGAGATCGGTCGGGCGTCGACGGTGCCCGTTGCGGGCGTGGCGGAACTGGTAGACGCGCGGGATTTAGGTTCCCGTGACGAAAGTCGTGGGGGTTCAAATCCCTCCGCCCGCACCACGTTTGCAGAGGCACCGGCTCTCGGCGCGCCAATGCGGGCGGTCACCAGCAAATGTGATTGTCGATCATGGAAGTCACTGAAACCCTTTCCGACGGCCTCAAGCGCGAATTCCAGGTGCAAGTGCCGGCAGCCGATCTTGAGGCGCGCGTCACCGAGCGTCTCAGCGAGCTCAAGGACCGTGTCCAGCTGCGCGGCTTTCGTCCCGGCAAGGTGCCGGTCGCGCATCTGAAAAAGATTTATGGCAAGGCGGTGATGGCCGAGACCATCGACGCGGTGATCCGCGAGCTCAATGCCAAGATCGTGAGCGATCGCGGGCTCAAGCTGGCCATGGAGCCGAAAGTCACGCTACCGACCGAGCAGACGGAAGTCGAGAACGTCATTGGTGGGAAATCCGACCTCGCCTACACGCTCGCGTTCGAGATTCTTCCGAAGATCGAGCTCGGCGATTTCAAAGGCATCAAGCTCGAGCGCCAGGTGGCGGACGTCATCGACAAGCAGATCCAGGAAGCGCTCGATCAGATCGCCGAGCAGAACCGGCCGTACACGGGGAAAGGCGACGGCGCCGCTGTTGAGAAAGGCGACCGCGTCGTGATCGATTTTACCGGCCGCATCGGCGGCAAGGCGTTCGAGGGCGGCACCGGCGGCGACGTGGGCGTCAATATCGGTTCGGGAACGTTCCTGCCCGGGTTCGAGGATCAGCTGATCGGAATGCACGGCGGCGAGACGCGGCTGGTGAAGGTCACCTTCCCCGCGAACTACCCCAACACCGCGTTAGCCGGGAAAGAGGCCGAGTTCGTCGTCACCGCAAAATCGATCGAGGCGCCGGGCAGCATCACAATCGACGACGCGTTCGCGAAATCGCTCGGCATGGAATCGCTCGACAAGCTCAGGGAGGCGGTGCGCGGGCGCCTGCAGCAGGAGAACGCTAGGCTCAGCCGCCAGAAGCTCAAGCGCCAACTGCTTGACCGCCTCGACGAGATGCACAAAGTCGCGCTGCCCCCCACGCTCGCCGACGAAGAGTTCAGGAACGTATGGAATGCGGTGGAAAGCGATCTGAAAGCGCAGGGCCGCACCTTTGCCGACGAGGACACCACTGAGGAGAAGGCGCGCGAGGAATATCGCGCCATCGCCGAGCGGCGCGTGCGGCTCGGCCTCGTGCTCGCGGAAATCGGCGAGAAAAACAACATCACGGTGACCGAGGACGAGATTACCCGCGCGATCGTCGAGCGAACGCGGCAGGTTCCCGGCCGCGAACAGGAGATCTGGGAGTATTACCGCAAGAATCCCGCGGCGGTTGCCGGGATCCGCGCGCCGATTTTTGAGGAGAAGGTGGTCGACTTCCTGGTCGAGCTCGCCACGGTGACGGAGAAGAAAGTCACGCGCGAGGAGCTCGGCAAGGAGGACGAGGAGGAAAAGGGCGCGGCCGGCCAGACCTGACCGGCGCGCTTCTCACCTGTGCCATGTCGAGCGCGCAACGCCATGGCTGCGCGGTCTGGTTGCGCGGACGAATCGCGGATATATGAGGATGAATAGGCTGGTGAAGCTCGTGGCCGCCGCGCGGGTACTGCGGCCGCGAAGGACGCTCCGCTGCTCGTTCTGTGGCAAGCGCGCCAGCGAGGTCGAGCGGCTTGTGGCCGGGCGATCCGGGTATATCTGTGGCGAGTGTATCGAAGCATGCGTCGCAGTCTTGCAGCAACACGGCGGCTTCCCGCTTTGCCGGTGAGAACAGGTTGAGCCCCATGCGTGACCCCTACGACACCTACATGAACACGCTCGTCCCCATGGTGGTCGAGCAAACCAACCGCGGCGAGCGCGCCTACGACATCTTTTCCCGATTGCTGAAGGAACGCATCATCTTCATCAGCGGCGCGGTCGAGGATGTGATGTCGACCCTGGTCGTGGCGCAGCTCCTGTTCCTGGAAGCGGACAACCCGAAAAAAGAAATCGCGATGTACATCAATTCGCCGGGGGGCGTGGTGACGTCGGGGCTTGCGATCTACGACACGATGCAATTCGTGCGCCCGGCGGTGTCGACCTTGTGCGTAGGGCAGGCCGCCTCGATGGCGTCGCTGCTGCTCGCTGCGGGCGAAAAGGGCATGCGCTTTGCCCTGCCCAATTCGCGCATCATGCTGCACCAGCCGTCCGGCGGCTTTCAGGGCCAGGCCACCGACATCATGCTGCACGCCCAGGAAATCCTGAATCTGAAGAAGCGGCTCAACGAGATCTACGTCAAGCACACGGGTCAGCCGCTCAAGAAGATCGAGGATGCGCTCGAGCGCGACTATTTCCTCACCGGCGAGATGGCGCTCGAGTGGGGCATCGTCGACAAGGTCATCGACAAGCGGCCCGAAGATGCCGCGGCAGCGGCCGCCGCCGCGCTCAAGGCGGTTTGACCGCCGGGAGGCTGTCGTCGGCGAACCTCCGAATCCACCCAGGGTCTTGAATTTTCGACGATTAATGGATTCTTGATCTGGGCTAGTCTAACCTGTCCGGTGCGGTAACGATTTGGGGAGCATGGCGCAAAACCCTGGGAGATGTGTGACATTGGCGCTACGGACTCCGGAAACACCCCCTGTTATGCTTTGCGGGATGCGGAGGGACCGCCTGGGCTGCGGTAGCGCGGCGGAGAAATGGAATGAGCAAGGTCGGCAGTAGCGACTCCAAGAACACGCTCTACTGCTCGTTCTGCGGCAAGAGCCAGCACGAGGTGCGCAAGCTCATTGCCGGTCCGACCGTATTCATCTGCGACGAGTGCGTCGAACTTTGCATGGATATCATTCGCGAGGAGAACAAGTCCTCGCTGGTGAAGTCACGCGACGGAATTCCGACGCCGAAGGAGATCCGCAAGGTTCTCGACGATTACGTCATCGGCCAGGATCACGCCAAGAAAGTGCTCTCGGTGGCGGTCCACAATCATTACAAGCGGCTCAACCACCAGACCAAGCACAATGACGTCGAGCTTGCGAAATCGAACATCCTGCTGATCGGCCCGACCGGCTCCGGAAAGACATTGCTGGCGCAGACGCTCGCGCGCATCCTCGACGTGCCGTTCACGATGGCGGATGCGACGACGCTCACCGAGGCCGGCTACGTCGGTGAGGACGTCGAGAACATCATCCTCAAGCTCTTGCAGTCGGCTGACTACAACGTCGAGCGCGCCCAGCGTGGCATCGTCTATATCGACGAGATCGACAAGATCAGCCGCAAGTCCGACAACCCGTCGATCACCCGCGACGTATCCGGTGAAGGCGTACAGCAGGCGCTGCTCAAGATCATGGAAGGCACCATCGCCTCGGTGCCCCCCCAGGGCGGACGCAAGCATCCGCAGCAGGAGTTTCTGCAGGTCGACACCACGAACATCCTGTTCGTCTGCGGTGGCGCTTTTGCGGGCCTGGAAAAGATCATTTCCGCGCGCGGCCGCTCGACCGGTATAGGCTTCAGCGCAAAGGTTATCGCGCCCGAGGATCGCAAGGCCGGCGAGATTTTCCGCGAGGTGGAGCCCGAGGACCTGCTCAAGTACGGCCTCATTCCGGAATTTGTGGGACGCCTTCCGGTGGTCGCCACGCTCGAGGATCTCGACGAGGCGTCATTGAAGCTGATCCTCACCCAGCCGAAGAACGCGCTGGTCAAGCAATACCAGCGGTTGTTCGAGATGGAATCGATCGACCTGAGCCTGGCGGAAGAGGCGCTGGGCGCGATCGCCCGCAAGGCGATCGATCGCAAGACCGGCGCGCGCGGGTTGCGCTCGATCATGGAAGGCATCCTGCTCGACACCATGTTTGACTTGCCGAGCCTGGAAGGGGTCGAGGAGGTCGTGATTTCGAAAGAGGTCGTCGAAGGTACGGCACGGCCCCTTTACATCTACGCCGACCGCAGCGACCGGGCGAGCGACGCCAGCGCGTAAACGCAGCTCCCACAGCCCAGCCACCGATTCGTCCTCTACAGCTCCGCGGCTGGCGCAGCCCGCTGCCTTCTAATTGCTTGAATTTTCGGGCTTGCTTGACTTCGCCGACACCCGTCGCCACCTATTGTTGCGGAACAAGCACGGGTGGGGGCGCATTGAGACTCTTCGGGAAGGGTCACCCTCCGGTGCGCGGTTCACGGCGAACCGTGATGGCCTTTCCAGCCGAACCCTGCACTCCTCCTTGATGCCGCAACTGCGGGTCAACGGACGAGGGGCACAACGAAAGGACTTCCGGTCATGACCAGCGCAAAACCAAAACCACCGCTCGTCCCAGGCGAAGCCCGGGCCTATCCGGTCCTGCCGCTGCGCGACATCGTGGTCTTTCCGCACATGATCGTTCCGCTGTTCGTGGGGCGCGAAAAGTCGATCCGCGCGCTGGAAGAAGTAATGCGTTCGGACACGTTCATTCTGCTGGCCACCCAGAAGAACGCCTCGGACGATGATCCGGCAACCGGGGCGATCTATGAGGTCGGCACGCTGGCCAGCGTCCTGCAACTGCTCAAGCTGCCCGACGGCACCGTCAAGGTGCTGGTGGAAGGCGCCGCCCGCGCCAAGGTGCAGGGCTACAGCGACCGCGCCGAGTATTACGAAGCCGCCGCGGTCGTGCTAGCGGATTCCAGCGGCGAGCAGGTCGAGGCCGAGGCGCTGGCGCGCTCGGTCATCAACGAGTTCGAGAACTATGTGAAGCTCAACAAGAAGGTGTCGCCCGAGGTTGTCGGCGTGGTCCAACAGATCGAGGACTACGCCAAGCTCGCCGACACCGTGGCTTCGCATCTCGCGGTGAAAATTCCCGACAAGCAGGTGATCCTGGAGACGCCATCGGTCACCGAGCGGCTGGAAAAGGTGCTCGGCCTGATGGAGAGCGAAATCTCCGTGCTGCAGGTCGAGAAACGCATCCGCACGCGGGTCAAGCGGCAGATGGAGAAGACCCAGCGGGAGTATTACCTCAACGAGCAGATGAAGGCGATCCAGAAGGAGCTGGGCGACGAGGAGGGCAAGGACGAGCTCGCCGAGATCGAGGACAAGATCAAGCGCACCAAGCTCTCGAAGGAGGCACGCGAGAAGGCGCAGCACGAGCTCAAGAAGCTGCGCCAGATGTCGCCGATGTCGGCCGAGGCAACGGTCGTGCGCAATTATCTCGACTGGCTGCTCTCGATTCCCTGGAACAAGAAGAGCAAGGTCAAGAAGGATCTGGCGCTCGCGCAGGAGATTCTCGACAACGACCATTACGGCCTGGAGAAGGTCAAGGAGCGCATCGTCGAGTACCTTGCGGTCCAGCAGCGCGCCAACAAGCTGACCGGGCCGATCCTCTGCCTAGTCGGCCCGCCCGGCGTGGGCAAGACCTCGCTCGGCAAATCGATCGCGCGGGCCACAGGACGCGACTTCGTGCGCGTGTCACTCGGCGGCGTGCGCGACGAGGCGGAGATTCGCGGTCACCGGCGCACCTATATCGGCTCGATGCCGGGTAAGGTCATCCAGTCGATGCGCAAGGCGAAGTCGTCGAATCCGCTGTTCCTGCTCGACGAGGTGGACAAGATGGGTGCCGACTTCCGCGGCGATCCGTCTTCTGCCTTGCTCGAAGTGCTCGATCCCGAGCAGAACCACACCTTCAACGACCATTATCTCGAGGTCGACTACGATCTCTCGCACGTGATGTTCATCACGACGGCGAACACGCTCAACATCCCGCCGCCCTTAATGGACCGCATGGAGATCATCCGCATCGCCGGCTACACCGAGGACGAGAAGGTCGAGATCGCGCGCAAGCACCTGATCCCGCACGCGATCGCCAAGCATGGCCTGAAACCCGAGGAGTGGTCGATCAACGATGAGGCGTTGCTGTTGCTGATCCGCCGCTACACACGCGAGGCGGGCGTGCGCAATCTTGAGCGTGAGTTGTCGACCCTGATCCGCAAGGCGGTCAAAGAGCTGACCCTGCAGAAGAAGCAGTCGATCACGGTCGAGGCGAACACGGTCGGCGATTATCTGGGCGTTCCCAAGTTCCGCTACGGCGAGGTCGAGGATGAGGACCAGGTCGGCGTGGTCACCGGCTTGGCTTGGACCGACGTGGGCGGCGAATTGCTCACCATCGAAGCCGCGATGATGCCGGGCAAGGGCAAGATGACGGTGACCGGCAACCTGCGCGACGTGATGAAGGAGTCGATCTCGGCGGCGGCCTCCTACGTGCGCATGCGTGCGGTTGCCTTCGGCATCGAGCCGCCGTCCTTCGACAAGAAGGACATCCACGTGCACGTGCCGGAGGGCGCCACGCCGAAGGACGGGCCATCGGCCGGCGTTGCCATGGTGACGGCGATCGTCTCGGTGATGACTGGCATTCCGGCGCGTCGCGACGTCGCCATGACCGGCGAGATCACCTTGCGCGGCCGGGTGCTGCCGATCGGCGGCCTGAAGGAGAAGCTACTCGCGGCATCGCGCGGCGGCATGAAAACCGTGCTGATCCCGGAAGAGAATGCCAAGGATCTGGTCGAGATCAGCGAGAGCATCAAGAAGGGCCTCGACATCATTCCGGTTTCGCGCATGGACGAGGTTTTGGCGCGGGCGCTGGTGCGCAAGCCCGAGCCGATCGAGTGGGATGAGGAGAAGGCGAAGCCGACCGAGACCTCGGTCACCACCGAGCCGGCGGTCGAGGAGGAGTCTTCCACGCTGACCGCGCATTGACGGCAAGCGGCCGATGCAAACACGACGGCGGTGTCGCAAGGCACCGCCGTTTCGTTTTTGAGGGCGATGCCGGCGCTTGCTTCGCCGCGCTGGACGGCGATAAGGGTGAGATAAGGGCGGTTAGCTCAGCTGGTAGAGCGCCTGCTTTACACGCAGGAAGTCGGCGGTTCGAGTCCGTCACCGCCCACCATCCGATTTTTAACCGACTGTTTCCTCTAGCTTTCCCGGCCTGCCGCCCGCACCTTATGGTCAGGTGCGGGAATAGATGTTGCAGATTCGTTCGCTACCACCAACTTGCCGATTGCCTCCCGCGCCAGCCGCTCACGGTCTGCCGCCTGGGTGTAGAGCGCCGCCATCTTGCCGCCGCTCCAGCCGAAGATCGCGTTAAGTTGCGCCACCGTGGCACCGTTGTTCGCCGCCCGCGTCGCACCGATCTTGCGCAGGCCGTGCGCCGACTTGTTCACCCCCGCAGCACGGCAGGCGTCGGCGAAGGCGTTGCCGAAGGATTCCTTGGTCATCGGCTTGCCATTCGCGCCGCAGATGTAGGCAAGCTCGCCGATCGGTCCCGCGCGCAGCGCCTCGATGAGCGGCGGCAACAAGGGGAGGGTGACGGGAGTCCCGGTCTTTTCGGTGCGCAGCGTGGCGATGCCGTCGCGCACGTACTGCTTGCCAAGCCGAACCGCATCGCCGCGCCTCAGGCCGGTGTAAAGCAGAAGGGCGAGCCAGACGCGTTGCCGCGTGCCGAGCGGCCAGCGCGACTCGTAGGCGGCGACGTCGGACTCACGCCAGACCGGAAAACCTTCGCCGGATTTGAGCTTGGGATATTTAACGTTGCGTGTCGGGTCGATGCGGACGTGCTGCGCCTCGCTCGCCCACGCGAACAGACCGCGCATGGCATCGAGGAAATGTCGCGCCTGGAAGGGTGTATCGCGGCGGCGCTCGCGGCCGGTGACGATAGTCGCTTCGCTAATCCTGGTGAACGGTTCGTGGCCAGCACTGGCAATGACTTGCTTGAAAATGTTCTCACGCTGCCGGCGGGTAGCAAGTGAATAGCCGCGCCAAGCGGACGATTCGCGGTATTGCTCAATGAGCCAATGCAGGCTTCCGGCGCGGGCTTGGCTGCTCCTCGTGGGCGGCTTGCCTTCCAGGGCGGCACGATATGCGGCGGCGAACTCCGGCGAGCCATACTCTGCTGTTAATCGAATGCGCGGACCTTTGCCGACACGAACGAACCAGACCGCACGGCCGTGGCGGGTGACTTCACGTTGCAAATGCGGTGCGCGCGGGCGCGGCATATCCTACCTCTTCATCACAGAACGATGTCTTGAGACTGCTCGGGCGAGCTTTCACTCGATGACGCTGCCGTAAGGCGAACAGTAATCACGCTATCATTGCCGATGCGCACCTCGACCGCGCTGGCACCGGCCTGTTTCGCCGCGCGGATCACACGGGCGACATCAGCTTGCGTTACGGTGCAGGGGCGGCGGGTCACTTCGATTGCTCTTTCCGCGCAGCATCAATCTTCATCAGCGCCTTCTCCGCATGCTCAGCGAAGCTTTGCAGCTCCGGCGGCAAGGCTGCCTGCCACATTGTCGAGCGGGCCAGCATTAGTACCGAAGCCAAGGCACTGCCCCAATGCAGTGCGGCTCCTTTACTGGGATCTGGAGACTGTCCGGCAAGGATGGCGAGGACGGCATCTGTGGCCGCTCGCACATTCTGCGTACTGATCCAATCCTTGTTCCAAGGACCACGCAAACTTTCAATTGCCATCACAAGACGAATTACACGGATTGCATCGCCGCTCACATCGCCACCGAGAAAGCCGGTAGTCAGCAGGTCGTCGTAAAAACTGCGCGATAGCCGGTATTCGATTTCCTCGCTGACGGATCTTTTGGCAGCGACCGCCGCATCCTGGAGCTGCTTGTCCAGCGCACCGAGCAAGCGAAACGTCCTGCTCGCGGCAAGCGGCCGTCCTTCGTGACGAGGCGGCCGCCCGCCCCGCGACTTTTTCCGCGCCATTATGCCCTCCGCTGACCTCTTTTGTACCATATTCCTATTACGAAACCTTGACTAGAGCCAGGGGAGGTGGTTTTGTAGGCTGATCCAGCTACAAAAGTGAGGCCCGATACCATGACCCCCCAGCCCCAGCGACGCGTGCAAATCAGTTTGCACGTGGACGCAGAATTGCGCGCGCAGCTGGAAGAAGCCGCGCGCCGCTCCGTTCGCAGCATCTCGGGCGAAATCACTTACCGGCTACAGCAGTCTTTGCTGAACGAAACCGAGGCCGCTGCGGCCTAGACGCAAGACGCCGCCCACGTTGGGCGGCGCTCGCATTTCAGGAGGCGGCAGGTTCGCGGAGCCCGGGCCCTTACACGCCAATAGCTAGCGCCGGTTCGATCCCGGACGCCTCCACCAAACCGTGGGTTTCATCGGTCGTCCTGACAAGCCCGATGTAGCCCGCCGACAAGAAAGCCGCAAGCCGCGCGGAGCTACATCCATGAGCATTACCAATAGTTCGCACCTCACAGTCGGCCACGATCCAATCACGGCTTGGCAGATCAACTTGTCATGCCCAGGTATGGCGCATTTCGCCGCCACTGGCCCGTTTGGCAGCTGCTGCAAAGACTGCGCCTTCTGGGAGACGCTGAAAAAGCGCCGCCGCTGCGCAAAGTTCGCTCAACTGACCGGCAAGCTCGGCCCGCCAATTCGCGGCGACATCGAGAGTTGCCGCCACTTCAAGCGCGGCGATGAGAAGTAGCCTGCGCGCGCACGCATGCTGCGTGTCCGCCCTGATCACAGACCCGACAGGGCGGCCATGACTGACGCGATTACGCTCCCCAGGCGGAGTCGGGGTCGGCAATCCCCTGCCGCCGAGCAGCAATACGAGCGGGAGCGGAAGGCGTTCTGCGAGGCCATCCTCGAAATCAACTCAGGACTAGATTTCAAAGTCTCGTCCCGAGGCTGGGGGTACATTCTGGAGGAGCACGGGCTCGCCAAAGGCGATTTCGATGCAGCCCAGAGGCTGATCAATAAGTGCCGGAAGGACGGTTCGCTGCCGGTTGACATCTGCGCGGAAGACGAAGGCCGCGCCGTCGATCATCTTGAAAAAATCGATGAGGAGGAAGCCGAGGACTTTGCCCAAGGCTGGGTCGATTACCTTCAAGACGCTCACGAACAGTACACGCCCTATTCCTTCTGGGACGATCTCGACACCTACGTGGAGATGACGGTCGAGAAGATCGATCTCAAGAGCCTATTCGCACCCATCTGCGCAAAGTTTCACGTCGCGACAACTAACGTCAGCGGCTGGAACGACATCAACCGCCGTGTCCAGATTATGCGCCGGTTTGCCCATTGGGAGCGGCAGGGCAAACGGATCGTGTTGCTCCATTGTGGCGACCACGATCCTGGCGGATTGCACATTTCTGAGTTCATCCGTTCCAACCTGGAGGATGTTGCCAAGGCGGCAGGCTGGCATCCCCGCAATCTGGAAATCGACCGTTTTGGTTTGAACTACGGGTTCATCCAGGCGCAACGCCTCACCTGGATCGATAACCTCGAAACCGGAAGTGGAGAGCGGCTCGATGACCCCAACCACAACGATCACTACAAGGATTATGTCCAGTCCTATTTGAACGAGTTCGGCGCACGCAAGGTTGAGGCAAACGCCCTCGTTATCCGCCCAGCTGCGGGCCGCGCTCTCTGCCGTAGTGCCATTCTCAAATATGTCCCTGCAAACGCACCAAAGATTTACGAAGTGCGGCTGCGCTCTGAACGCGAGATAGTACGCAGACATATCGAGCGGCTGATGCGCAACTGGGCGAGGCGGCCGCGATGATTTCCCCGCAGATCGCGCCAAAGCTGAAAAAGCTTCTGCTCATGCTGTCGAGCAACCAGGGCGGCGAAGTCGTTGCTGCGGCAAATGCTATTGAACGAACCTTGCGCGATGCCGGTTGTGGCTGGCACGACCTTGTCGGCGGCTTACTAACAACACCGGAATCGAAACCTCGTCAGCACAGAAATACCGACGGGCCGCGCGACATCGATTGGCACGCAATGCTGCGGTTTTGCACCGCTCGAACGCAGCTGCTGCGCGAGCGCGAGCAGGACTTCATCTGCAAGACTGGCGAGGCAAGCCAACTGACAAACAGCTGGCATGGCTGTCCTCGATCTACACACGACTGAAACGAACCTCGTGAGCTTCGCCGCCTCGGCGGCAAAGGCGTGCGGCGCGCTTCGCCGCTGAAACTGCAACGGAGCTGAAAATGTCTAGTTACGATGACCTGTATGGCAGTCGCTTTCTCGCCGCTGCTGAGCTGAAAAAGCCTGTGACCGCAATCATCACGCAAATCGAGCAGGAAACGTTCGCACGCGATGGTGGACCAACACGCACTAAAGCCGTTTTGTTCTTCAAAGGCGGAACAAAGGGCGTGGTGGTCAACAAGACGAACGCCACAACGCTTTACGCCGCTTTCGGCGACTTCCCCGACTGGATCGGGAAAGCCATCACGATCAAGCCGGAAACCACGATGTTTAACGGCAAGATGGTGAAGGCGTTGCGCCTCTATCCCGTCACACCGAAAATTCCGGAGCCGCCACCAGAAGAAATCGACGACGAAGAAATTCCGTTTTGATCGCCACCAGGACCGGAGCGGGCGGCAACCCGCTCCGGGGCTTTTTACGGCACTTCGATCAATGCACCGTAACAAAGATCATAATAGGGATTTGGCACTGCGGCTCGGCGAAGCTGGGATCGCGATTTTTCCTTGCAACAGCAATAAGCGGCCGGTGCCGTTGATGAAATGGCGCAACTTCAGCTCATGTGATCCGGAAGCCATAACGATGTGGTGGAACCAACATCCTGGTGCGCTTCCGGGCATCGATCTTGCAAAATGTGATCTTTATGTCCTCGACGCAGATAATCATACCACGGGTGTCGATGGCCGCGCGGCGTTGCGAAAACTGCTAAAGCAGCAGCCCGGTTTTGATTGGCACACCACGCCGGCCGCATTCACTCCGGGCAATGGCACGCATGTATATTTTCACCAAAACGGCCATGACTTCGGAAACGCACGCGGCCGACTGCCCGAAGGTATCGATGCACGCGGCTATGGCGGCTATGTCATAGCTCCTTATGCCACACTGCCAGATGGCCGCTGCTATAGCGCGGTCCCCGGCACGCCCGATCTGATCTCGGCATTCAAAAGCAACACGATCCCGCAGATACCGGCGGGGATCATCGATCTAATCCGAAATAGCGATCACGATACCAATTGCGGACAAACCTTCGGCGACGCAACCACTGGCGCACGCAAAATGGCCTTTGCACAAGCCGCGCTGGAGGGTTGCATGGCCGAACTCGCCAGCACCGCCGCAGGCAACCGCAACGAAAAACTCAATGCCATCGCTTTCCGGTTAGGACGCATGATCGCACGCGGCTGGCTCAACCGCGCCGCCGTCGAGGGTGCCCTGATCGGTGCCATGTACGCCAACGGCTACGTTGCCAGTGACGGAATCAAGGTTACCGAGGCCACGTTGCGATCCGGTCTAGATGCCGGTGAAAAAGAGCCGCACCCGGATCTCAACGATCGTAGCGAACCTGCCAGTGCCAGCCCGGAACCGGCAGCGGCACAGGCAGAACCAGAATCATCAATACCGCCATGCACGCTCGAACAAGCACATGCAACATTCCGCAAATGGCTCGGTGACGATTACGACATCGGAACGCTCGATGCCATGCTGGCGGTGGCAGCCTCGGAAAAGCTCTCGGGCGATCCCGCATGGCTGCTGATCATCAGCGGCCCCGGCAACGCGAAAACCGAAACGGTGCAGTCAACCAGCGCGCTCGGCGCTCATATCATCAGCACCATCGCAAGCGAAGGCGCTTTGCTATCGGCCACGTCGCGCAAGGAGCGCAGCAAAGCTGCTACCGGCGGATTGCTGCGCAAGATCGGCGATCGCGGCATCCTCGTCGTCAAGGATTTCACCTCCATCCTCAGCACCGACCGCAATACCAGGACCTCGGTTCTAGCGGCACTGCGCGAGATCCATGACGGCCACTGGGTGCGCAATGTGGGAACCGATGGCGGCCGCACTCTGACGTGGAGCGGCCGCATCGTCGTCATTGGTGCCTGCACCACCGCGTGGGATCAGGCGCATGCCGTGATCGCCGCCATGGGCGACCGCTTCGTGCTGGTGCGCTCCGATTCCAGCACCGGCCGCATCAGCGCAGGCACCCACGCGATCCGTAATACCGGCGTGGAAAGCACAATGCGGAAGGAGCTAGCGGACGCCGTCGCCGGATTGATCAGCCACATTGATCCCGCCCAACCCTGCGAGGTGACGGATGAAGAAGCGGAGCAGATCCTGCTGGCCGCCAATATCGTTACCCTGGCGCGTACCGGCGTCGAGATCGATTACCGGGGCGACATCATCGACGCCCACATGCCGGAGATGCCAACCCGTTTTGCCCGCCAACTGACGCAGGTGCTGCGGGGTGCGCGGGCTATCGGCATGTCGCAGCAAGAGGCCATGGCTTTGGTGATCCGGTGCGCGCGGGATTCCATGCCGCCATTGCGCCTCGCCATCCTCGAAGACATCGTCAAGCACCCCGACTCCCGCATCATCGACGTGCGCCGCCGGCTGCAACGGCCACGCGCCACCGCAGACCGGGCTCTACAGGCGCTGCATGTGCTCGGGCTGCTCACCTGCCGGGAGGAGGAGGAACAGCGCGACGACGGCCCCCGCTTTATCCGCCACTACAGCCTCAGCCCCGCTACCCAGCTCGACTGCCTCTCTGTACCAGAAATGTGAGTAAAGGGAGTATTGGAATAAATAAGAGGTGGAGAAGGGCCGGTTCTACAGGGGTTTGTACGTCCCTACTCACATTCCTGGTACAGGTGCAACCGGCGCTTGCTCCAGGCGTGCCTGCTCGTTATCACCCGGCCATGTATATGCGTTTGCCCGCTGGCTTCGTTCCGCCCTGTCTTCCGACCAAAGCTCAAGAGCCACCCTCTGGTGATGGTTGGTTGGCTGCACGAGATCAAGCACGACGGCTTCCGCGTCATCGCCCGCAAGGACGGCCACCGCGTGCGGCTCTACAGCCGCCCCGGCAATGACCTCACATACCGCTTCCCGCTGATCGTGGAAGCTCTGACATGGGTACGCTCGCAGTCCTGCATCATCGATGGTGAGGCGGTCGCCTGCGACGGCAACGGCATGCCGAGCTTCGACGCAGGGGCTCGCGCCGTACATCGGACCCGACGGGCACACGTACCGCCACAGGGCAGCCGATCCGGACTATGCCCCGCCAAAGGTCCCGCCCGATATCATGGTGCCCGAACGCCCGCGCGTGGTGCCGCGTCAGCGCAAAGGTGTGCCGCCTATTGCCGTAGTCCCACTCGAACCGGCTGCGCCCGAGCCAACACCAACCACGACACCAGCACCAGCGCCGCGGGCACCCATTGAGAGCAAGCCAAATCCGCTCGCTGAATGGTGCAAGGAGGGGGCAAACGCACGCACACCGCTGTGCCGCAATGTAGGATCATCGAGGGTGCAGCGATAACCGACGAAGGCTTACAGCAGGTGGGCCCAATTTCTCCGAGTTGGGCGGCTCAGGCGCCGCGAGTTCATCACGCTGCTCGGCGGCGCGGTAGCCGCGTGGCCGCTGCCGGCACGCGCAGCAGCCGGCGCGCCCGCCGGAAGGCGTACTAATATCGGTTGCTGGCGGTGAAAGCCGCGTTCAGAGCGGATTGAGCGTCCACTCTTCTGCGCCTTCGGCCTTTCTAGCGCCGATGCTCAGCAGAAGTCGCTCGGTCGTGGAGCGGTCGGCGCCGATACTTTTTTCTAGCTGCCCGGTGGAGCGGAATCCCCGCGTTGCACGAGGATCCATCAACATCGCACGCAGCGTTCTCTTGTAGCCCCACTCTCGCATTACGGTCAGCATTCACATCCTCCCAGAATCGACGGCAAGAACGTTATCCGAGGCGTTGCCGGCCGGGAGACGTGACAACTTGTCCTCTCAGATTAACTTTTAGTAATGAATCGTTCGGCAGCGCCGCACAAAGTCGCCGGTGCTGGCCCGAAACAACCGGTCGCTTTTGGAGCTAAGCGGACATGGGGGTAGGTCGCGGGCGTGTCGATCTGTAGCGATTGACCCATCGCTACAGTCGGCAGCCAATTTTGCTGTGACGCACAATGCTGCCCTTTGCTAGGCTTGGTCCTCGAGGGCAGCTTTCAATGAGACGGCGCAACCTCATCGCACTCCTGGGCAGCGCAGCCATCACATGGCCGCTCGCGGCGCGCGCGCAGCAGCCGTCCATGCCGGTGGTCGGGTTTCTCCATGATGGCTCGTCCGAGGGGCGCGCCCATCTGGCGGCGGCATTTCGCCAGGGGCTGACCGAAGCCGGTTATATCGAGGGCCGAAACGTGCTCGTCGAATATCGTTGGGCGGAGGCTCAATACGATCGGCTGCCGGCGATGGTGGCCGAACTGGTCCAGCGTGGCCGCCGCGCTCGTGCTGGTCGTCCTGATGACCA
>Ga0306922_10003149_pt1 | contig 15402 bp, 14 predicted proteins | sample sta12Cox44000082_FD_203758 | JGI IMG/M metagenome (GOLD analysis project Ga0306922, IMG submission 203758) | Lab enrichment of tropical soil microbial communities from Luquillo Experimental Forest, Puerto Rico - statoxic.12C.oxic.44.000.082 (v2)... | ecosystem: Environmental > Terrestrial >... | reverse complement strand
CCCGCCCGCAACAGGCCTGTCTCGACAAAGATGCAGGTCAGCTGGTCGCCGATCGCCTCGTGGAGCAGCACCGCCACGACAGCCGAATCGACGCCGCCCGAGAGGCCGCAGACGACATCCCCATAGCCGATTTGGCGACGGATCTTGTCGATCGCCTCGGTGCGAAATCGCGCCATTGTCCAGTCGTCGCGGCAGCCCGCGACCTTATGGGTGAAGTTGCGCAACAGCTCGGCGCCCTCCGGCGTGTGTGCCACCTCGGGATGAAAGAGGGCGCCGTAAAAGCGCCTGTCGTCGTCGGCGATCGCAGCATAGGGCGCGGCGTCGCTCGCGGCGACCGCACGGAAACCCGCCGGCAACGCGTCGACTCGGTCGCCATGGCTCATCCACACCTGCTCGCGCGCGCCCTTTGGCCACAGCCCGTGGAACAGCAGGCAGTCGTCGAGGATGTCGATAAAGGCCCGACCGAACTCCTGATGATCGCTTAGAGCCACTCGGCCGCCCAATTCGTCGCACATCGTCTGCATGCCGTAGCAGATCCCGAGCACCGGGACCCCGAACCGGAAAACGATCTCGGGCGCGCGCGGCGCGGTGCCCTCGGTCACCGAAGCGGGGCCGCCGGACAGGATGATCGCCCGCGGAGCGAAGTCGCGGACCGTCGCGTCGTCAATCGTATACGGGTGGATCTCGCAATAGACCCCGCTCTCGCGCACCCGGCGCGCGATCAGCTGGGTAACCTGGCTGCCGAAGTCGAGGATCAGGACGCGGTCGGACATGGCTGGCGCTCGAGGATGGCGACAAAGAAGCCGTCGGTGCCGTGTCGTGCGGGTGTCAGCCGCAGATAACGCTCACCGCCCGGTGAGAGGCCGCCGATCGTCTCGTTCCAGACGCGTGCGGCGGGCACCACGGAAAATTCGGGCTCGGCCACGAGAAAGGCTTCGGCTTGCGCCTCATCCTCCTCGCGCAACACCGAGCAGGTCGCGTAGACGAGCCTCCCGCCCGGGCGAACAAGCCGCGCGGCGCTGCGGAGGATCTCCTGCTGTCGGACTATCAAACTGGCGAGATCTTCGGGGGTGACGCGCCACTTGTCACCGGGGTTGCGCCGCCAGGTTCCGGTGCCCAGACACGGCGCATCGATTAATACCCGGTCAAAGTCGCCGGCGTGACGCTTGACCCATTTGTCGCGCTCGCTGGTCAGCGCGCGCCGCTCGGCATTGCCGACCCCGGCGCGGCGCAACCGGCGCACGGCGCGCTCGAGCCGATGGGCCGAGACGTCGCAAGCCACGAGCTTGCCGCGGTTGGCCATACCGGCCGCGAGCGCCAGGGTCTTGCCGCCGGCTCCGGCGCAGAAATCGACGACCCGCATTCCCGGCCGGGCATCGGCGAGGAGTGCGGTGATCTGCGAGCCTTCATCCTGCACCTCGACGAGGCCTTCCTTGAACGCGCTGAGCCCGCCGAGCGGCACCCGCTCTGCGAGCCGCAAGCCCACGGGTGACCAAGGGGTCGGCTCGGCCGCAACCCCTTCGGCGGCGAGCGCTCGGCGTGCTGTCTCCCAGTCGGCTTTTAGCAGGTTGACGCGCAGATCGATTGATGCCGATGCGTTGAGCGCTGCCATCTCGCGCTCCAACCCTTTGCCGAAGACCCGTTCGAAGTAGGGTTCGAGCCAGTCCGGCAGATCGCTCGCCACCGCTCTCGGCATCTCGGGATGGCGTAGGGTGCGCGTGGTAAGGCCGCGCAGCAGCCGATCCTCGGCCTCGGTCAGCGGTGCCGGTCGGAACCGGTCGCCGTCACAGCATGCGGCGACGACTTCGGGACGCCAGCTCTCGGCCAAGACGAGAGCGGCCAGCACCCGGCTTTTCGGCCCGATGTCCACCGGATGTTTCGCGATCCACCAGTCGAGCGCCGAGCGGTGGCGCAGCACGGTGTAGACATGGCCCGCGATGTGCCCGCGGTCCTTCGCACCGATGTAACGCCGACGCCGGAAATAATCGGCCGCGACATCGTCGGCCGGGCGGTCGCCCAAGTCGATCGCGGCCAGAATGTCGATCGCGGCGGCGACCTGCGCGCCCGGTGTCAAATCGCTCCCGAATGTCTGGCCAGAGCGTTTGTATTCGTCGCCCCCGCGCAAGCGGGGGTCCAGAGCCATGCGCAAGGCGTTGGCGTTTCTAGATTCCCGCTTTCGCGGGAATGACGGGTTATCAAGATCAACGGTCAGCCGGGTAGTTCGGCGCCTCGCGGGTCATCGCGATGTCGTGGACGTGGCTCTCGCGCAATCCGGAGGGAGTGATCCGCACAAAGGTGCAGTTTTTCTGCATCTCCTCGATCGTGCGGTTGCCGGTATAGCCCATCGCCGCCCGCAACCCGCCGATCAGCTGGTGAATGATGTTGCCGACCGGTCCCTTGTGCGGCACGCGCCCCTCGACTCCTTCGGGCACGAGCTTCAACGTGCTCGTCACTTCCTGCTGGAAATAGCGGTCGGCCGAACCGCGCGCCATCGCTCCGACCGAGCCCATCCCGCGGTAGTATTTGTAGCTGCGGCCCTGATAGAGAAACACCTCGCCCGGGCTCTCGTCGGTCCCGGCAAAGAGCGAGCCGAGCATTGCGCAATCCGCCCCGGCGGCGATCGCCTTGGCGAGGTCGCCGGAGAATTTGATGCCGCCATCGGCGATCACCGGCACACCCGCCTTGCGGCACTCGGCGACGGTGTCGGCGATCGCGGTGAATTGCGGGACGCCGACCCCGGCGACAATGCGGGTCGTGCAAATCGACGCCGGGCCGATGCCGACCTTGATGGCATCGGCACCCGCCTCGATCAAGGCCTTGGCGCCCTCGGCGGTCACGACATTGCCGGCGACGAGCTGGGTGTAATTCGACAGCCGGTGGATTTGGTTGACCGTCTGCAACACTCGCTGCGAGTGGCCATGCGCGGTGTCGACGACCAGCACATCGAGCCCCGCGGCAAACAGCGCCTCGGCCCGTTCGATACCGTCGGCGCCCGTGCCGGTCGCGGCGGCGACGCGCAGCCGGCCGTGCTCGTCCTTGCAGGCGTTCGGGTAGCGCTGCGCCTTCTCGATGTCCTTGACGGTGATCAGGCCGGTGCAGCGGTAGGCCTCGTCGACGACCATCAGCTTTTCGATGCGGTGCTGGTGCAGGAGCCGCTTGGCCTCTTCGCGCGAGACGTTCTCGCGCACCGTGACGAGCTTGTCCCTGGTCATCAGCTCGGCGACCGGCTGATGCGGATCGGTGGCAAAGCGGACATCGCGGTTGGTTAGAATCCCGGCGAGCCGGCGCGAGCCGCGTTCGACCACGGGAATCCCCGAGATGCGGTGATCGGCCATCAGCCGCAATGCATCGGCGAGGGTCTCGTCGGGGTGAATCGTGACGGGGTTGACGACGATCCCGGCCTCGAATTTCTTGACCTTGCGGACCTCGTCCGCCTGCGCGGCGATCGGCATGTTGCGGTGGATCACGCCGATCCCGCCCGCCTCGGCCACTGCGATCGCCAGCGCACTCTCGGTCACCGTGTCCATCGCCGCCGAGATCAGCGGGATGCCGAGCTCGATTTCGCGCGTCAGCCGCGTGCTGGTATCCGTGTCGGCCGGCAGGACCGCGGATGCCGCGGGGACCAGCATCACGTCGTCGAAGGTGAGCGCTTGCCGGATTTCCATCGGCGCCTCCTTTCCGATGGCGGCGCACTATACACCAGGACGCTCTGCGGAAAAGCTTGCCGGCGGAGCACAGCACTTATCGGCCGCCGCGAAACCCGGTCGCGACGACATAGGTCTCGGCCGATTCGGCGCGGCTCGCCGGCGGCTTGGCATGGCGCAGCTCGACGAAATCGCGCTTCAGTGCGGCGAGCAACGGACCCTCGGCGCCGCCCTGGAACACCTTTGCGACAAAAGCCCCGCCCGGCTTCAGAATTTGCGATGCGACGGCGAATGCGTCCTCGGCGAGAGCCACGATCCGCAAATGGTCGGTCGCGGCGTGGCCGGTCGCCGGCGGTGCCATGTCGCTCAAGACGATATCGGCGAGGCCGCCCAGCGCAGCGGTGAGCGAGGCCGGCGTCGCAGGATCAAGAATATCGGCGGAAAGCAGGGTGGCGCCCGGCAGCGGCGCGGTCTCGGCGACATCGATGCCAACGACCCTGCCGCGACGGCCGACGCGCGCGACGGCGACTTGTGCCCAGCCACCCGGTGCGCAGCCGAGATCGACGACACACCGACCCGGCCGCAGCAGACGAAAGCGTTCGTCGAGCCCGATCAGCTTGAAGGCGGCACGCGACCGGTAACCGAGCCGGCGCGCCTCGGCGACATAGGGATCGTTCAGCTGGCGTGACAGCCATCGAGTGGAGGACGCCTTGCGGCGGCGCGTGCTGCGCACCTTGACCACCGCGAAGCGGTGCCCTTCCGGACCGCGCCGACGGCCGCGGTCCCTCGTCATGTCAGCCCTGCATCAGGTCGAGGAGAATGCCCTCGCGTACACCTCGATCGGCGACCCGCAATCGACCGACCGGCCAGGTCGCACAGATCGCGTCGAGAACGGCGCAACCGCTCAGCACCAGATCGGCGCGCTCGCGGCCAATGCACGGGTTGGCGGCGCGGCCGTCAAAGTCAAGACCGGCGAGATGGGCCGAGACAGCGGCGATCTGCTCGAAGGTGAGCATGCTGCCGTCGACGAACGCGCGGATATAGCGCGGCAAGGCCAGGTGAATGCCGGCCAATGTTGTCACCGTGCCCGAACTGCCAAGCATCTGTACTCGGCCGTCGCGAACGTGGCGCAGAATGCGATGATTGCGCTCGAACGGGACCAGGGCCGCCGCGGCCTCGGCGATCATCAGGCGGTAGGTTGCCGGCGAGACCTCGGCGCCGCCAAAGCGATCGGTCAGGGTGACCACCCCGAACGGCAGAGAGACCGCGCCGAGAATATGCGGACGTCGCCGCCCGTCGGGTCCGCGCACGAGCCGCAGCCAGACGATTTCGGTCGAGCCCCCGCCGATGTCGAAGACGATGGCGTTCGGGATGCGGGGATGCAGCAATGGGGCGCAGCCGGCGACCACGAGGCGCGCCTCTTCCCGGCTCGAGATGATCTCGATCTCGAGCCCGACCTCGTCGCGCACCCGGGTGAGAAACGCTTCGCAATTGGCCGCGCGGCGGCAGGCTTCGGTTGCGACGTAACGCCCGGCAGAGACTTTGCGAGCAGCAATCTTTGCCGCGCACACTCTGAGCGCATCGAGGGTGCGCGTCATGGCGGCATCGGAGAGCGCGCCGGTCGCGGCGAGCCCCTCGCCAAGCCGGACGATACGGGAAAAGGCGTCGACGACACGAAAGCCCGCGCCTACCGGCCGAGCTACCAGCAGGCGACAATTATTCGTCCCGAGATCGAGGGCAGCGAACTGGCGAGCGAACCCATCCGCCAGGGCCGGCGCAGGGCTCGCTCGGAGAAACCCTTCGGGGGCGGCGCGGTCGGGCCGCAACGCGGCGACCGCACCCCCGACCAGTCCCCCGCTGCTGAGTGCCTTCTCCACGGCCGGCTAACCATCCGATCGAGTTCGACCAGCAATGCTAACGCAGGCCTGCGGCAAATCAAAACCCCGCTCGATGGCGGATAGCGCCGCACTTTGAAATTCGAGCGAGCAAAGCCCGCGCCACACCGGAGCGGCACGGTCGGTATCGCAACCGAACCGAGGCAGGATCGAGTCATGACAAGTCTGGTTGGGTTTAAGCGAAGTCGCCTTCGGCGCCAGAAAAGGCTTCGACGCAGAGATGTCGTGACACCATTCCCTGGTGGACGGGAAAATAGTGGGAAACAGCCGATTCCGACCCGTCGAACGCCCCAGCATCGATCTCTAAGTGATTGATATCCCGCCACACCCGAGATCGAATTCCCTACACGGCCGAACAGCGAGATAAATCGGACGATCAGGGAGACATGTTAGGTGAACAAGGAATTAAATCCATCGAGCAGGGAAGGCTGCCGGCAGGTCGTCGCCGACGGCTTCGACATCCGCTTGAAGCCCGGCACTCCCGCCAGCGTATCGAGATCGCCGCCGGTGATCGCCGGGATGCCGTCGAGACCGGGCAATACGCGCAAGATCACCAAGTGCCAGGCGATCGTCACGCGGATGGTCAACAACTTCGCCAAGGCCGATCTGCACGCGACCAAGATGCCGTTCGACATCACCAAGAAGGTCGAGCAGAAGGCCGGCGCCACAGCGCCGCCGGCGCCGGCCAAATTGACGCCGGCGGACAAGGAGGACGTGGAGCAGATCATCGCGCGATTGGCGCCGGCAGATCGCGGCGGCGGCCGAGGCCGCCGCCGATCCGTGCCGTTGACCGGACGAGCCGGCCGCACCGGTGCCGATGGCTGCTGTAATGCCGCGCCCCGACCCCTACACAACGGTGCGCCAGTGTGGTATCGGGGTGATGGTGTCGCCGGGTGCGCCGATGCCCCGACGATTGAGGCCCCGCGGATGGGGGATCGTCTAACGGTAGGACAGCGGACTCTGACTCCGCCAGTCTAGGTTCGAATCCTAGTCCCCCAGCCAATTGACTTCGTTATATTTTTAGGCTCAGGCCGCCTCGAAAACGGCCTATTTTTTGTCGCAGAACCTCGCAACAAGAATCAAGGATTTCCGCCATTTTCAAACCGCTACCAAATCCTTCACGCGACAAGAACGCGACATAACGCGATAAAGAAAGACGGCTTCGGCCGCCCTCACCTCGGCCGTCGATCCTGGCGCGGCCGCCGGCGGGGATCGCGTTCCTCGGGTGTCGGTGGTTTCGCCGGTGGTGGTGCCGTCGGTGACTTCGCTCGGATGGCGCGTAGCAACCGAATTCGCGGCGACAGCGGATAGCGAGCAGCACTCACACCAAGCGTCGCACCGACGAGTCGATCGAGGTTCCGTCCTGCGCTTGAGAAGCGGCTTCCGGTTTTTAACGATCGCCTTATCGTAGCTTCACGATCCTCGCCAGAAGCTTTTTTAAACCTCGCTCGTTCGTTTGCAATTTAATATCCTGGTCGCGCCTGAAACTAATTGCGCAATATCGCGTGACGGTATTGGGACTATCCGAGTCCGGCCCCAAACAGGTTCTTGAATACCGTTGGAGGCTCTGAGTTTTTGCGGACCGATGGACCGTTTCATTCTGGCCTCTAAGCGCAACATACCCGGCGTGTGGTGGCGCTCGTCAAGGCCGGCGCATGGGCCTTTAATACAGCTGTATCGCCGTGCGTTTGTCTAGGAGTAAAGCCAGGGAAATAGCGGGCCTCGTTCGGGGCTGGATCGGAAAGAATAAAGCGCGCTGTTTCCACCCTGACGGCACTACCAAGGATCTTGTCCACTAAAAGCAGACCAACATCGACCCAAGCCAAGAATCCGCCTGCGGTGATGATATCGCCGTCGTCAATCATGCGCCGATTTGTGTCGACTTTAATCTCTGGAAACCGTTTTGCGAGCGCTTCTGCGCAAATGCGGTGTGTCGCAACCGAACGCCCGGCGACGAGACCGGTTGCGGCGAGGATGAAGGCGCCTGAGCACACAGAAACCAGCTTGGCACCTGCTGCATGACGGCTCTGCAGCCAGGACACTACGCCGGCGGGTATGTCAGGATTTGGAAGGCCCACCATTGTTGGCGGTATGATAAGGATCCGCGGTTGTGGGTTTCCGTGCGGATCGCTGTCATACAGGCACCAAAGCTCGGTATCGTGGCCATGCGCTGGCTGCCAGTGCGTAACGCGAAGCGGAAATCGACCGTCCGGCTGTTGATCGCGCGCAACGTTGGCGGCGATCTCGAATAGATCCGTGAGACCGAGGACACTAGCCGCCTGCACGCCCGGGTAGAGCACAATCCCAATTTCGTTGGTAGCGACCGCCGCCGCTGTTCCTCGCTGATGCCGCGGATGAAGAACTGTCGCGTTTCCCTGTCCCGTTCTATGCATCGCTCGCGCTCCGCCTCGCTGTCCCTGGCGTAAACGTTCGGCACGGCATTTTGTCGCTTGCGGTCAAGACTTTGTCCCTCGCGGCAATTGTGGAGTGCCCACGGGTGGAAGACCTTACCAAAAGTCAGGGACAGCCACACCCTGCTCGACCGATTGAGGGTGATTGAGGGTAAATGATGGAAGCCGCGTCGACCGATCGTGCAGTGCAGGCGGTCAGCCCGGGCCGGCTGGAGCTGACAAAGAAGACATTGCAGCCTCCGGGACCGGGCAAGGTGCGCATCCGCGTCGAGGCGTGTGGGGTGTGCCACTCGGATTCCGGCACGGTGGAAGCTCTGTTTCCAATCGAATGGCCACGCGTTCCGGGCCATGAGGTCGTCGGGCGGATCGATGTGCTTGGTCCCGGTGTCCAGGGCTGGGAGATCGGTCAGCGCGTCGGTGTCGGGTTTCTCGGCGGGTCTTGCGGCTATTGCGAGTTCTGCCGCAACGGCGATCTCGTAAACTGCCGGAACCAGGAATATACCGGCATTCATCATGACGGCGGCTATGCCGAAGTGATGATCGCGAAGGCCAGCGGCCTGGTGTCGATCCCGACGACCTGTCGTCGGTCGATGCAGCGCCGCCGCTGTGCGCGGGACTGACGACGTTCAGCGCTCTGCGAAACGCACCAGCGAAGGCCGGTGATCTTGTCGCTGTGGTCGGTATTGGCGGCCTGGGTCATCTTGCTGTGCAATATGCCCGGCACATGGGGTTCGAGGTCGCGGCGATTGCCCATGGCGCCGACAAGCTGGGATTAGCGCAGAAGCTCGGCGCCCACCATTACATTGACAACGCCGCTACCAACCCAGCCGAAGCTCTACAGGCGCTCGGCGGCGCCAAGGTTGTCCTAATAACGGCGTCCGGCGGCAAGACGGTCGCTGAGACCTTCAAGGGCCTACGTCCCAGCGGTGTCTCGATCCTCCTCGGCGTCGGGCCGGAGCCGATCGAGGTCTCGGGCATGGATCTCATATTTGGGAGCCGCAAGCTCGGGGGTGCGCTGGCGGGCAACCCCGCGACCGGTGCCGAAACACTCCGTTTCAGTGTGCTCAGCGGCGTTTCCGCCATGATCGAGACGGTCCCGCTCGAAGGAGCAGCGGATGCCTACGCGAAGATGATGGCTGGGAAGGCGCTATTTCGCATGGTTCTGACGATGACCTGAGCGCCCCGTCCGGCCGCGGTTCTCTGTCCAAAGGTAGAACGATGAGCGACGACGCACCCCAAGTCCCGGACACGCTGACGGGCCGCTGCATGTGCAGCGCGGTCACCTACAAAATCACCGAAAATCCGATGGTGGACGGCCTTTGCCACTGCAACCGCTGCCGGCCGCAATCTGGGAGCGCCTTCTCAACCATCATCTTCATCCACCGCAGCGCGATGACGATCACCGGGGAGACGGCGGTCTTCGACGACATCGGGACGAGCGGACTTAGGGTCTTGCGCCGCTACTGTCCGCGCTGCGGTTCGCCGCTGACCACCGAGCCCGACCTGACCCCGGATCTGATGATGGTCAAGGTCGGGACCCTCGATTCCAACGAATGGTTCCACCCGGTGTGGGAGCTGTTTGTAGGCCGGCGCAGGTCCTGGGTCAGCCCGGTTCCCGGCGCGAAGCAATTCGACGGCAATCCAGACATCTAGGCGAGGCCACCATGAATCGGTTCCAGGACATCTTCGACGCCCAGAAGGCGCTCTTCGCCACGGGGGTCACACGCACCTACGAGTGGCGCGTCGAACAACTCGACCGTATGGCCCGCATGATCAGGGAGAACGAGCGGCGCCTTCAGGAGGCGATGGCTAAGGATTTCAAGACTGCTTCGCAGGAATATATCTTTGAGACCCAGGCGTCGGCGGGTGAGACCCAAGTCCAGAAGAGCCAGCTGAAGGAGTGGATGAAGCCAGTCGAAGCGCCCATCCCCCGCTTCCTGGCCGAAACCGGCCACAAGGGGATGATCTATCGCGAGCCATATGGCGTGGCGTTGATCATTGGCCCGTTCAACGGACCCTTGCTCTTGCTGATCCGTCCGGCGCTCGCGGCGCTCGCGGCCGGCAACACCTGCATTCTCACACTGAGTGAAGCGCTCACGGCGACGAACAATGTGCTGCTCGAGCTTGTCCCGAAGTATTTCGATCCGAGCGCCGTGGCCGCGGTGCCCGGCGGTAAGGAGCAGAATACCGAACTCCTGAAACTGCCGTTCGACTTCATCTTTTTCACCGGCAGCACCTTTGTCGGTAAGATTGTCGCGCGGGCGGCTGCGGAAAACCTCACCCCCGTCCTACTCGAACTCGGTGGGATGAACCCGGCGCTGGTGGACGAGACCGCAAACATCCCCGACGCTGCGAAGAAAATCGTTTGGGGCGCGATGGCTTGGGGCGGTCAATGGTGCACCTCGCCGGGCTACGCCTATGTCCACGAGTCTGTCGCGGACGCCTTCGTCGCCGAGGCCAAGACGGCGCTGGTTGAGCTCTTTGGTGATGACCCGAAATCCAATTCTGACTATTCTCGCATCATCAATGCGCATGCGGTTGATCGGCTGGCCTCGCTCATCGACCCCGCCAAGGTGATCGCCGGCGGCAAGTCAGATCCGGAAGCGCACTACCTCGATCCCACGCTTCTTTATCCCGTCACCTGGGACGACAGGGTTATGGAGGACGAAGTCTTCGGGCCGATCCTACCGATCCTGACCTACAAGTCCCTCGACGAGGCGTTCACGCGGATTGCGGCGACGCCGCGTCCACTCTCCGGCTTCGTGTTCAGTCGCGACCAGAAGACCATTGACCGCTTCATCGGCGAACTGTCCTTCGGCGGGGGCGCGATCAATCAGGTCAATATCCACCTTTTCGTGGAGACGATGCCGTTCGGCGGCGTCGGGCCGGCCGGCATGGGCCATTACTATGGAAAATACGGCTTCGACATGCTGAGCCACGCCAAGTCGATGCTGATCTCGCCGCCGGATGTCGCGATCGACCATCTCTTCCCTCCTTACACACCGGAGAAGAATGCCGAGCTCAAGCTGTGGTTCGAATATTGACCTGGTCTTGGTCAGCCGGTCGGGATGGTCGGAGCACGTCCCGCCGGACTGGGATCAGTCGGGCGGGAAGCCTTGCGGCCTCCGGGACCAGGGAAGTGCGCATCCGCAGCCTCGCGTACCCTGATTCCGGGGTCGAGCATGCTTGCCCGGTGGCCTCCATGGCCATGTAGGGCGCTTCTCCCTATTGGTCCGCCAGTGCAGCGGTTGAAGCTTTCATGCCCAGGCTCCTTCACTCGCTTGCTGGTCGTCTCGCGCGACGTCGGCCGACAGAAGGAGGTCGATTGCTCTTGGGCAACTTAGCCGCTGGAGATTCACGTGAGAAGAATCGTCCACCACGAACTCGGAGAACCGGCGCGAGTGCTTCGGGTCGAAGACGGCCCCTCCGCCCCGCTCGGGCCAGATCAAGTTCGCGTCCGCGTATCCTACGCGCCGATCCATCCAGGCGATCTTCTCGGTATCGTGGGCTCGCCAGCATTCGGAACGCCGCCAACGATCGCGTCCGGTGGGCGGGTACCCGGATTTGAAGGCGCCGGCGTCGTGAGCGGGATCGGCTCCAAGGCCGATCCGGCTCTCGGGTTGCAAGAGGGCCTCAGAGTGGCCTTCTTCCCGGCATCGGGCGCCTGGAGCGATGAAGCCGTGGTGCCGGCCAGTTCCGTGGTGCCGTTACCGGACTCGATTCCTGACGAAGTCGGCGCGCAGATGCTGATCAACACAGTCACGGCTCTCACGGTAATCCGCGCGGCACGCGACTCCCTTCCCCCTGACGCGCGTACAGGGGTCGTCACCCTGCTCACCGGAGCAGGGTCCGCAGTCGGGCGCCTCATCGGCAAGGTTCTGGCGGAGCGGGGCGTGAAGGTCATCAGACTGGTCCGAAGCGAAGCTAGCGCAGTGAAACTCACCGGGGCATTGCCAGGGTCACCGGTTTTCGCGACGGAAGTTGGGGGCTGGAAGGGCCGCGTTACGGCCGCCGCCGAGGGCGCCAAGATCCACGTCGCAATCGACAGCGTTGGCGGGCGTCTGTTGGGCGACGTCGCGGATTTGCTGGCTGAACGGACCGGGACCGTCATCAATTTCGGCTCGCTCGGCGGGGAAATGAGCGACATCCGTCTATTTCCGCCCCACTCCCTCACGCTCAAGGGCGTGGTGCTCGGCAGTCAGCCACCGGAGCAGCGCAAAGCCGATATTGCGCTCGCGCAGCGGCTCGCGCACGAGCCCGGAACTCTGTTCGAGGTTGCCGAACGCTACGCGCCATCCCGGATCGCCGACGCCGTTGCGCATGTCAGCCAAGCAGGTCGGGCCGGCGTCGTTCTTATCGATTTCTCGAAAGATTAGGAGGCCGGATCATGAAGTTCGGAGCGATCGGCGCTGGCACGGTCGCGCTTGCGTTCGCGCGAGAGGCCCTGGCGGTTGGCCATGAAGTGGTCTTGAGCAGCCGGCGTGGTCCGGAATCGCTTGCCAGCAAGGTTACTGAGCTTGGGCGCGGCGCGTCCGCCGCCGTGGTCGAGGAGGCCGCAAGCCTCGACTATGTCCTGCTCGCCGTGCCCTGGCCGAATGTCGAGGACGCGCTACGGGGCCTGCCAGCGTGGAACGGCCGAGTACTCATCGATGCAACAAATCCGTTCATCCAGACTAGCCCCAAACTCGTGCTGGCCGACCTGGGCGGCAAGGGGGCGAGCGAGGTGGTAGCCGCCCTGGCCCCCGGCGCCCGGGTCGTGAAGGCGTTCAATTCGATCGTCACTGCGCGCTTCAATGAAGGGCCCATAAAGAATGGTGGCCGCCGCGTCATCTTCGTCTCCGGCGATCACCCGGAGCCGACCGAATTCGTCAGAAGCGTGATCGAGAGCCTCGGCTTCGTGGCGGTCTACCTTGGCGGTCTCGCGACCGGCGGCCGCCTGCAGCAGGCGGGCGGCCCGCTCGCCGGTCGCGATCTCGTCGATTTCGGCAGCCACTGAGTCAATGGAGAAAAATCACCAATGCGGGCAGTGCTGATAAAGGCCTTTGGTGAACCGGCGGAAGTGCTCGAGCTTGCCGACGTGCCGGAGCCTTCGGGACCGGCTGCGGGTGAGGTGTTGGTCGGTGTCGAATACGCGCCGATCAATATTAACGACTTGTATGTGATTCAGGGCGCATTTCCGGTTCGACCTTCGCTGCCCAGCGTCGTCGTCAATGAGGGCGTCGGCCGTGTCTTGGCGGTTGGGAGCGGCGTGGAGCATCTAAAAGTCGGCGATCGCGTCCTCATCCCGCTCTATGCCTTCAGTTGGCGCGAACGGTTGGTCGTGCCTGCGACAGGTCTATTCAGCCTCCCGGAGGCAGACCCGCAGCAATTGGCGATGCTGGGCATCAATCCACCCACGGCGTCTCTGCTCCTCGACGAAGCGTCCGATCTCAAGCCTGGCGACTGGGTCGTCCAGAACCCGGCCAATTCAGGTGTCGGCAGGTCGCTCATCGCAATCGCCAAAGCGCGGGGCATCAAGACGATCAATCTTGTGCGTCGCCCGGAGCTCATCCCCGAGCTGCAGGCCATCGGCGGTGACCTCGTGGTCGTGGATGAAGACGGCGCTCTCGACCAGATCCGGGCAGCAATCGGAACCGGCCGCGTGCCGCTCGCTGTCGACGGAGTTGCGGGCAAGAGCAGCGCTAAGATCGCCGGCGCGCTCAGCGAGCATGGGATCTTCGTTGTCTATGCTTTCATGGGCGGAGGCCCGGTCGTGATCGACCTGATCGTCAAGCGCGTCGTCGTCAAAGGATTCTTCCTAAACCATCCCGACATCGAGCCGAAGATTCACGCGGCGTTACGTGAAACCGCACCTCTCGTCGCTTCCGGCGCGATCCAGGTGCCCATCGCGGCAACCTATCCTCTGTCCTCATTGCGCGAAGCGGTTCTTCACGCCCAGCGGGGCGGAAAGGTGCTTCTCGATCTTCGCGGAACGACCTGAGCCGAAGTCGCACGCGTGATGCTCGGACAGATCCCCGTTGCTGGCGTTTGATGTGGAGCGCAGTACGCCGCCATGCGGGCCGCTTGCACGCCTGGGTAGAGCACAATCCCAATTTCGTTGGTGGCGCTTTCATGCATCGCTATCTGTCCCTTTCGGCCAAAACTTTGTCCCTTGCGGCAATTGGAAAGTACCGACGGGTCCAACCACGTTAGTAAACGTCGAGACCCTGCTGGTTGTGACCGCACGGACGCTTGGGCGGGGCGTCCGCAGGTGGGAAGCCAGCGGCCTGCGGTCGGGAGGACCAGAACAGCCGAGTATACCGCCGGAGCAGCTCCGCTACAGAGCTCAACTCGAGGTAGTGTATGAGCGCCAAAGCCTTAGACCGCGCACCGGGGCAAGATTGGATTGCGGTCGTCCGCAAGAACGGCACAAACGAGTTCGCGACGGCGTTCGTGCCACAACCGTTGCTGTGTGCGTCGGTGCTGAATGCCCCGTGCATTGGCGTTGAGCCTATTGCCGCCTTCTTCGCTGCCACCAGTGGGATGTACGACACCATCGCCTTCACTCATGAAACGAAGGACGGTTCAAAGACCTGTCTTGAGTGGGAAGGGAAAGTATTCGGCCAAGACGTCGGAGGTACGACGATCCTCACCCGTGATGACGCCGAGCTGATCGAAAGTGTCCAACTATACCATCGGCCGCTTCATATCCTTGTTCGCTTCTCGGCCGAGCTGGGACGTCGTCTTCAAGGAAAGCTCGACGCCGCGCTCTTTGATACTCCCTATTGATCAATAGAGCAGACGACCTGAGAGCTGAAACAGCCTGAGGAGAGGATGCTGATGTCCAATGACACGCCCGAAACCGCCAGCACGCAGTTCGTTCGGGTCGGAGACGTCCGGTTCGCGTACCGGCGCTTCGGTCGGCCCGGCGAGCTTCCCCTGCTGTTTCTGAATTACTTCGCTGCGAATATGGACGACTGGGACCCCAAGGTGACGAACGGCTTCGCAGCCGAGCACGAAGTCATTCTGTTTGATAACGCTGGCGTTGGGAGCTCAACCGGTGACACGCCGTCGACCGTCGCAGCGATGACCAAGGACTGTGTCGACTTTTGTCGCGAGCTCGACCTCAAAAGCCTTGATGTCGTGGGGTTCTCGCTCGGCGGCATGATCGCTCAGCAGCTGGCGTTTGAACACCCGGAGATGATCCGGCGGATGATCCTGCTCGGTACGGGCCCACGCGGCGGAGAGGGCATGACCTTCACCGAACTCTCGGCCGACGCCTTGGCCGACCCAGTGGCCCTGCTCATGTCCGCGTTCTTCACTCCAAGTGAGGCCAGCCAAGCTGCAGGGCGAGCTTATATCGAACGGTTGCAGCTTCGCGCCGCGGATCGCGACGGGCCAATATCCATGAAGGCCGCAGGCGCTCAATTGGCGGCGATTCGAGAATGGGGCTCCATTCCTCCGACAGACCGC
>Ga0306922_10003145_pt1 | contig 15406 bp, 18 predicted proteins | sample sta12Cox44000082_FD_203758 | JGI IMG/M metagenome (GOLD analysis project Ga0306922, IMG submission 203758) | Lab enrichment of tropical soil microbial communities from Luquillo Experimental Forest, Puerto Rico - statoxic.12C.oxic.44.000.082 (v2)... | ecosystem: Environmental > Terrestrial >... | reverse complement strand
CTCGATTTGATGCGTAACCTCGTCAGCGAGTTGGGATTGGCGGCCATTGTGGTGACGCACGATCTCGCGGTCGCGCGGCTGCTATCGCACCGGGTGATGGTGATGAAGGGCGGCGAGGTGATCGAGACCGGGTTGACCGACCAGGTGCTCGACGATCCGCATGAACCTTATACGCAACTGCTCGTCTCATCGATCCTGCCGCCATGAGCACGCCAATGTCCGTAATGATAGAAATGACCGGGGCCGAAAAGACCTTCACCATGCATTTGCAGGGCGGAGTAAGGTTGCCGGTCGTCCGCGGCGTGACCTTCCAGGTCAAGGCCGGCGAGTGCGTGGTGCTGTCCGGGCCGTCGGGGGCCGGGAAGTCGTCGATCCTGAAGATGATTTTCGGCAATTATCGCTGCGACGGTGGCCGTATCGGTATTCGGCACGAAGGCGCGATGATCGATCTCGCCAATGCAGAACCGAGGGACATCCTGAGCGTTCGCCGCGCAACGATCGGATATGTCAGCCAGTTCCTGCGTGCCATACCCCGTGTGCCGACCATCGATGTCGTCGCCGAGCCTCTAATCGTGACCGGAACCTCACGCGCGGACGCCCGCCAGCGGGCCGGACATCTGCTGCGTCGTCTCAACATTCCCGAGCGACTGTGGACGCTGCCGCCCTCGACCTTCTCGGGCGGCGAGCAGCAGCGCGTCAATATCGCGCGCGGTTTCATTTCCGATCATCCGGTCCTGCTGCTGGATGAACCGACCGCGTCGCTCGATGCCGCCAATCGCGAGGTGGTCGTCGATCTGATCGACGAGAAGAAGTGTGCAGGCGTCGCCATCGTTGCCATCGTGCATGATGATGAAATTCGCCGCTGGATCGCCGACCGTGTGGTCGATGTGACGGCCTTTGCGGCCGCGGCATGACATAAGGCAAGTGAGATGATTTCGACGAAATTTGAAACCGTCATCGGCAACGCCAGGATCGTTCTGGCGGACCGGGTGATTGAACGCGGATGGATCGCCTGCGCCGACGGTCGTATTGCCGAAATCGGCGAGGGGAACGCTCCCTGCAGTTTCGAGGATGCAACCGGCGATCTTGTCATGCCCGGCATGATCGAGCTGCACACCGATCACCTCGAGGCGCATTATGTGCCGCGGCCGAAGGTTTTCTGGGACCCGGTCGCAGCCGTCGTCTCCTATGACGGACAGCTTGCGACCTGCGGAATCACCACGGTGCTGGATTCGCTGCGGGTCTGGCGCGAGGATGGCCTTGACCGTGATGGCCGGGTCGGCGTGCTGGCGGCCGCGATCGCCAGCGCGCGCGAGGCCGATTTGCTCCGCGCCGATCACTTCCTTCATCTGCGCTGCGAAATCCCCATGCCTGACGTTGTCGACGACGCCAGGCAGTTGATCGACCGTCCGGACGTGCGGCTGATGTCGTTGATGGATCACACGCCGGGGCAACGGCAATTCCGCGACGAAGCCAAGCTGCGAGACTATTATCGCGGCAAGGGCGGCGGCATGACCGACGCCGAGCTCGACGTGCTGTTCGAAAGGCGCTCCGCCTATCAGAAGGCCTATGCTGCGGCCAATATGCGCGACATCGTCGCACTGGCGCATCAATACCGCATTCCGCTTGCGAGCCACGACGATACGACCGAGGAGAACGTCGGTGATGCGATCCGTGATCGCGTGGCGGTTGCGGAATTCCCCACCACGATCGAAGCCGCTCGTGGTCTCCACCATGCCGGCATCGACATCCTGATGGGCGCGCCCAACGTGGTGCGCGGCGGCTCGCACTCCGGTAACATCGCAGCGGTCGATCTCGCACGCGAGGGCCTGCTGGATATTCTGTCGTCCGACTACATCCCTTCGAGCCTGTTGATGGCCGCGCTGCAGCTCCCGCAGCGCGTCCCCGCCATCGATCTGGCGTCCGCGGTGCGGACCGTCACGAAGACGCCGGCCGAAGCCGTTGGTCTCAACGACCGGGGCGAGATCGCGCCGGGCAAGCGTGCCGACCTGATCCGCGTGCATGTTGCCCGCGACGTTCCCGTCGTCCGCAGCGTCTGGCGCGAAGGGCGCCGCGTCGCATGAGCGAGATGCCGAGCTTGACGGCGCGCAATCCGGCCGGCATCGGACCAGGCCGGCTCATTCTGGTCATTGGCCCGAGTGGCGCCGGCAAGGACACTTTGTTGGGTCTGGCGAAATGCGCCTGCGCAGACGATCGTAACGTCATCTTTCCGCGTCGCGTGGTGACGCGGGAGTCTTCGTCGTCGGAAGACAACGATCAGCTCTCGCCGGAGGATTTTCAGGCCGGGCTCGAACGCGGTGAGTTTGCCGTGCATTGGGAGGCGCACGGCCATTGCTATGCGCTGCCGCGTTCGGTCGAGCATGACATCCGCGCCGGCCGCACTGTGGTCGTCAACGTCTCGCGTATGGTGGTCGACGCGTTGCGCCAGGTCTATGCCGACGTCGCCGTGGTCTGCATCACTGCGCCGCCGCAAGTGCTGGCCGAGCGGCTGGCAATGCGAGCGAGAACCAGCGACGGACGGATCGAGAACCGGCTTCAGCGCAGGGTCGATGAGGCCGCACCGGATATGACTATCCTCAATGTCGGCCGCGCCGAAGATCATGCGCGGCGCCTGCTGCGGATCATTAGAGGCGATTGAGCTCACGCGGCGAGGGAGGTGCATGTCAATGATCGCTACGATAGAGCAACTGGAAGCGATCTACGGATTCCCCGGCGAAGCCTCGATCGTGAAGGTCGCCGACAGGGTCACAGCGTCCTATCGCGTGCTGATCGAAAAATCGCCGTTCGCAACACTGGCGACCTCGGGGCCCGAGGGCCTCGATTGTTCCCCGCGGGGAGATTTGCCCGGCTTCGTCCGCATTCACGATGCGAAGACGTTGATGCTGCCGGACCGGCGCGGCAACAACCGGATCGATTCCTTGCGCAATATCGTGCGCGATCCCAGGGTTGCGCTTCTGTTTCTCATTCCAGGCTCCGGAAACACGCTTCGGATCAACGGTCGTGCCCACGTTTCCGCAGATCCGGCGCTGGTCGCGTCCTTCACGACGGACGGCAAAGCGCCGCGCACGGTCATCGTGATAACGGTGGACGAGGTCTATTTCCAATGCGCGCGCGCCATCCTGCGCTCCGATCTCTGGAATCCCGACAAGCGCGTCGATCCCAGGATACTGCCGACGCCGGGGCAGATCCTGGCCGAGATGAGCGAAGATCGCGTCGGCGGCGAGGACTATGACCGCGCCTGGCCGGAGCGGGCGCGCCAAACGCTGTGGTAATCGCAGTGGCGATCTTGAATCCCGAAAGGGAGCTTAGGCCGCGACGTCCCAGAGCCGCGACGATCCCCTGATCAGCACCTTGCGTCCCGAAGGCGTTATCGAGGGTGCGCCATCGCTCATCGCGGCGAGGCCCAAGGCCATGAGCTGATCGAGAATGACGCGATCGACGGCGGCGCGTTTCGGCGCGGGAATCCGCAGCACCTTCAACGTTTCCCATTGATGCGGCGTGAGGTCGTAATCGAGTTCAATGGTCATGCGGCCTCAAGGGCGTTCAATTTCGTCGTAGGCCTTTTACATGGGCTGCGTGAAGGGGATGCGACCATATTGAGTCCGGCTATCGACCTGCGCTTCAACTCTGACATCGACAAGTTAGCGGGACCAGTTACGCAACTGTCACATCTACGTGTCAATCAATCAGCCGGTTCCCTCGAATCAGTCGCCGGACCGGCGAGGCCGATACTCACGAACTGGATCAGCGTCCTGAAACTCGATTGGCTGCAAGACAAGATCGGGGGGAGTGCCCGGATCAAAGGCCTAAGCGGCGCAATCATCAGCGTCGCAATCGGCACGGGGGCGATATTTGCGTTAACTCACGCGCTCAAGAACGTCGATTACAGCCAGGTCTTCGAGATCATTTGGGCGACCGATTTCAGCGTCATCGCCATGGCGCTCATGCTGGTAACGGCCTCCTACGGCAGCATCACGCTTTATGACTGGCTGGCGTTGCACACGATGGGCCGCAAGGATGTGCCGTACCGGATCGCGGCGCTTGCAAGCTTAACGAGCTACCCGATCGCGCACGGCATCGGGGCGGTGGCGCTGGTATCGCCGGTCATTCGTTATCGGATCTATTCGGGCAATGGCCTTGGCGCCCTCGGCGTTGCCAATATCTGTTTTCTGACCGGGCTGACATTTTGGCTCGGCAACATGACTGCGCTCGGCTTCAGCCTGCTTTATGAGCCCAACGCCATCAGCGTCATCGATCATCTGTCGCCCGCGATGAACCGATTGCTGGCGCTGCTCCTGTTGTTCGGCGTCAGCGTCTTTCTGATATGGAGCTGGCTGCATCCCCGGAATATCGGGAGAAGCCGCTGGTTGGTGCGGCTTCCATCCGGTCCCCTGGTGCTCCTGCAGATCGTGGTCGGCCTGCTCGACCTGACGGCAGCCGCAGCCTCAATGTATGTCCTGATTCCGCAAGGGCTCGACGTCGGGTTGTTTCGGCTGATGGCGGTCTTCATTGCCGCTACGTTATTGGGCTTCGCAAGCCATGCGCCCGCCGGGCTTGGCGTGTTCGATGCCACCATTCTCATTGGGCTCGGCAGCGAGGACAGGGAACAACTGCTTGCGGCTCTCCTGATGTTCCGCTTCCTCTATCACCTGGTGCCGCTTTCGATCGCACTTGCCTTGTTCGGCGGCGTCGAGGCATGGCGGAGCCTGCGCAAGCAAGCATCGATCGCGGATGGCGGGTCAGACCGGCGAATTGAGTTTAAGCCCAACCATCCCGGCGACGATCAACGTGAGGCAAACGATGCGGACCGGATCAGTCGGCTCGCTGTAGAGCAGCATCCCGACGATAATGCTGCCGACGGCGCCTATCCCGGTCCACACCGCATACGCCGTGCCGAAGGGCAGTGATCGCAGCGCCAATGACATCAAAGCAAAGCTGAGCACGATCGCGGCCACAGTTGCCATGCTTGGCCAGAATCTGGTCAGCCCGTCGGAATATTTGAGCCCAAGCGCCCAGGCGACCTCGAGCAGTCCTGCAGCGAGAAGTGCGGCCCAGGCGCTCATGGCGCTCTCCACGCACGCGCAGACATGTCGCGATCGACGCGTCGGAACCCGAATAAAATCTGTGGATCAGTGTGCGTAGCGCCGCCTCGCGTGAAGCGGAAGGGGCTGGCTTTGCCGTCAGTGACCGCGCGAGTTCCGATGGAACCCGGCGTATTTCGCGGCACTTCGATGCCGCGGAAGTGTGCGGCCTGCAAGGTATCGATCCGATCTCGGGTTTCAGGGCCGATGTCGAAAGGATGCGCCGACATTCAGATCATCTCTTGGCGAAATCTCTTGGTGAAGTGTTCGCTCCCTCCTTGCGTTGTTCGCGCGACAAGCATGTGACAAGGGTTCACATCCTCATCCCCTGTGCCTGGCGGTTGTCGCAAAACTGAAGTGCACGAGCGTTAGCCTCGTCGGATTGTTGATTCGAGGCTCTGATGAATACGCAGTTGATCGCTGATGCGATGCGCGAGGGCACAACGGAAGATGAATCGACGATTTGGGACAGGATTTATGCCTTCTGGCTGCGTCGCCTGGTCTACACCCAGATCTGGGAAGACCCGGAGGCTGACCTTGCCGCGCTGCAATTGCCTTTGGGGTCGACCATCGTCACCATTTCATCCGGCGGCTGCAACGCGCTGTCGTACCTGACTGCGCAGCCGGCCCAGGTCTACGCAGTGGATCTCAACGAGGCGCATCTCGCGCTCCTCAAGCTCAAGCTCGCCGGTATCCGCGCTTTTTCGAATTATTCCGAATTCTGGCAGTTCTTCGGCGAGGCGGCTTCGTCCTCCAATGCGCAACTCTATCGCGACCGGCTGCGGCCGTTGCTCGATCAGCAGGCTCGTGCCTATTGGGACAAGCGGAGCGTCGTCGGCCGTCCGAGGCATGCCCATTTCACGGACGGATTTTATCGCCATGGCATGCTTGGCCGTTTGCTCGGGCTCGGGCACATCGTGGCGAAATTTGCCCGGATCGACCTTGCCGCGTTGTTGACCGCCGAACTCGATGCACCTGAGCGTGCCCAGGCGTTGCAGCGACTGCACCGGCTATTCCATTCGCGCCTTGTCCGGCTGATCACGCGCACGCCGGCCCTGCTGTTCGGCCTCGGCCTTCCGCCGCAACAGCGCGCACGGCTGGGACGCGGCGCGCCGCTCAACGAGGTGCTCCATCAACGGCTGTTGCGTCTCATCAATGGGCATCCCAGTGACGCCAATTATTTTGCCTGGCAAGCTTTGCGCCGCGCTTATCGCGGTCCGGGGGATCACTGCCTGCCGCCTTATCTGCAGCGCAGCCAGTTTGCGCGCATGCGTAACGACGCCGGCCTGATCATCCCGGTTCACGCAAGCTTGCGACAATTTCTGGACGGACTGCCGGCGCGCGAGGTCGATGCGGTGATGCTGCTGGATTCTCAGGACTGGATGGCGCCCGAGGAAATCCGCAAATTGTGGAATGCCATCGATCGCACCGGCAGCGACAATGTTCGTGTGATCTTCCGAACCGCCGCTCCTGAATCGCCGCTCGAGAGTGCGGCACTTTCATCCTTGAAAGGTATTTGGCGGCGCGACGATGAGCGCAGCGCAATAGGCTACGAACTGGATCGATCGGGCGTCTATGGCGGGTTCCACTGCTATGTGCGGTGCTGATCGAAGGAATTTCTATTCGAGATCGCGAGTCCAGTGGTCGTGTTGCGCTGCGATGTCTCGCGCGTTCGCAACTGCGTGATGCCGGCCGGTTTTGCACAGGCGGCTGAGACACTCTGTTGCAAACCTGCTAGGTTCGCCGCCGTTAATGGACTTCACCTCGGGAGTGGGGGTCATGAACAGGCTCGTGGAGATACGCAGTCAGGAGCAGATGTGCCGAGAGCGCGCCGCGTTAGATTCCGAGCATAGGATTTTTTGGCTCGCACAAGCCGAAGAGTGGGAACAGCGCGCGCTGGACGAGATCGCGTATCACTTCAGAGAATGCAATCTCGACTACTCCGACCCGGAACAGCGCACCCACTAGAAAAGCGCTGGATCGCATCAAGCTGCCTTTACGAGATCTGATCATTGCGCCCGCGACGCGATGAACTCCTTTGCGCGCGAGATCAATCGGGACGATCCGCTCTACGTGCGGCTCCCGGCCATGGCGGGATTGCTCGGTCCGTCAGTGCTGCCACTGCGGTTTGATAATGGTCTGCCTCACCTCTGCGCCGCATTCCGAGCACTCGTAGATGAAGTCGATCTTCGCCATGGTCCAATGCGGCTCGACGTCGCGCACATACATCGGCAACGACCCTGCGCAGCCGGGGCAGATGACCGGCGCCATCTCGATGTCGTGAAGGTGGGTATAGGCAGGCATTCGGTTCTCTCCTCGCCGCGAGAAGGAAGAAAACGAATCACTACCCCAAAAAAGATTCTACGCTCAGATGCGAGATGCGCGTCATTAACTCTGCTCGAACGGACATGGAACGGCGGGATATTGTTCGCCCATGTTGCGTTCCTGTAACGGTCATACCGTCACCGATCCCTCTGTGAGGGAGCAGAGGGAATTCATCGGTGTTTCCGGCAATGCACTTCGCGACTGTCCTTCAACGCAGGAAACTGAGCGCAAGCGCGAGCAGCACCGCACCAACAAGACCGCCGAAAAAAATCCAGCGTTTGAGCGGTGTGTCCAGAATAATCTCGCCGCCGCGCGCCTTCTCGGCTGGATAGGGTTCCTGCTCGGCCTGAGGCGGGGGTCGTGCCGGATCTTCTCTGACCATGTTCATGGGCCTCTTTATCGTATCGCGATGGAACGTCCTGCGCCCTCCGGGGTTCCTGGAGCACCCACCCGTAGCGCGCCGGCTTGCGCGAAAGGGCTGAATCAACAGGCGGTGAACCGGATCGAGCGGCTCGGCACTTACGCGGGATTATGCTAGGAACCTTCAAAAAAGCCGCTGGGACGGATGACGAGGTCGAGAGTAATCGGGGCCATTCTGGCTGCGCTCGTTGCGGGCGGCGCGGCGACCGCTTTTGTCATTGCATGGCGGCCTGCGTTCGCCGCAATCGACCCGCCGCAGCCGCAATCCTTCGACGCGGCCCGCGTCAGGCGGGGCCGGGAACTTGCCGCGATCGGCAATTGCAGCACCTGTCACACGTCAGTGGGTGGAAAGGACTTCGCGGGCGGCGTTCCAGTGCCGACGCCGTTCGGCACGATCTATTCGTCCAACATCACGCCTGATCCGGAGACCGGCATAGGGCGGTGGTCGGAAGAGGCCTTCCGCCGTGCCATGCGCATGGGCGTCGATCGGGAAGGCAGGCATCTATATCCGACATTCCCCTACGATCACTTCACGCATGTCAGCGATGAGGACGACAACGCGCTCTACGCCTATTTGATGACACGCGAGTCCGTTCGTGCACCACAGCGCGAGAACCAGCTTTCCTTTCCACTCAATCAGCGCTTTGTGATCGCGGGCTGGAAGCTGCTGTTTCTTCATCGCGGGACCTATCGGCCCGATGCGACGAAGAGCGCGGAATGGAATCGCGGCGCCTATCTGGTCGAGGGTCTCGCGCATTGCGGCGCGTGCCATACGCCGCGTAATGCGCTGGGCGCGGAGCGCGCCAGCGCGGCATTTGCCGGCGGCAATGTCGATAACTGGCAGGCTTACGCGATCAACGCGCAATCCCCATCGCCGGTGCCTTGGGATGCCGAGGCGCTCTACGCCTATTTGCGCAACGGCTGGCATCCCGATCACGGCACGGCGCGCGGACCGATGGCAGCGGTGGTGAGCAATCTGTCGGCGGTTTCGGCGAACGATGTGCGGGCGATTGCGACCTATGTGGCCGACATGTCGGGCCAGCCGGCGCAGAGCCGCAAGGTCAGGGGCGAGGCGGCACTTGCACAGGCAAAATCGACTCCCGCAGTGGAAACTCCGGCCTCACCGGGCGCGGCGATCTATGCTGCAGCCTGCGCGACCTGCCACGAAAGCGGCAGGCCGCCGCCTTATGGAGGCATCAACCTGGGGCTCAGCACCGCAATCAGCGGTTCTGATCCGCGCAATCTTGCCAATATCGTGCTATCCGGTGTGGCGCCAGTCGAGGGCGAGAGCAGCCCGATCATGCCAGGTTTTGCCAGCACCATGAATGATGCGCAGATCGCGGTGTTATTACACTATCTGCGATCGCGCTTCAGTGATCAGCCGGCCTGGAGCGACATCGAAAGGACGATCGCGGAGGCGCGGCGTACCCAGACCGCATCTTTGAACACGGGGGCCGGCGCGCGCCCTGCCTCCCCCGATCAAGCGCAGCGAGACAAGCGATGACGACATTGAAGGTCAATGGTCGGGAGCATCAGGTCGACGCAGAGCCGGATACCCCGCTGCTCTATGTGCTGCGCGACGATCTCAAGCTGAACGCCGCCAAATTCGGCTGCGGACTCGGGCAATGCGGCGCCTGTACGGTCATCGTCGACGGCAAGGCCGTGCTGTCCTGCGTAACGCCGCTGGTGCTGCTCGAAGGCAAACAGGTGACCACTCTGGAAGGCCTGGGGACGATCTCGGAACCGGCGCCGATCCAGCGTGCCTTCATGGAGGAGCAGGCCGCGCAATGCGGCTATTGCATAGCCGGGATGATGATGCGGGCGCAGGCGCTGCTGCTGCGGATCCCCAAGCCCACCGACCAGCAGATCCGCGCCGAGCTCGCGCCGAACCTGTGCCGCTGCGGTACCCACATGCGCATCTTGCGGGCGGTGCACCGTGCTGCACGGCTGATGGAAACGGCCGCGCTGTCGCCGGCAGAGAAGAGGAGCGACAAATGAACGCGCCGGTCATCCTCGATCGCCGTCACGTGCTGAAAGGCGGCGGCGCGCTGATCATTAGCTTCTCTTTGACGCGCGCTTTCGCGCAAGATCAGACGGTCCCCGCCGCAGCGCCTCCGAGTCCGCCGGGGAGCCTGAAGAACTCACCCTATCTCGATTCCTGGATTCGCATCGATGCCGACGGCGTGATCACCGTTTTCACCGGCAAGGCCGAACTCGGGCAAGGATTCAAGACTGCCTTCCAGCAGATCGCGGCCGAAGAGCTCAATGTGCCCTTCGCCTCGCTGAAGGTGGTGACCGCCGATACCAAGCTCACTGCCAATGAGGGCTACACCTCCGGCAGCCATTCGATGCAGGACAGCGGCACGGCAATCCAGAATGCTGCGGCGCAGGCGCGCGAGCTTTTGCTCGCCGAAGCCGCCAAGCGGCTCGACGTCTCGATCGACACTTTGCAGTCCGAGGACGGAGTTGTGATCGCGCCCGATGGACGGCGCTTGAGTTACGGCGAACTGGTATCGGGCGACATGCTGCACGTGCAGGCACAACCCTCATCGAAGCTGAAGGACCCATCGACGCTCAAGGTAATGGGGCAATCGATCCCGCGCGTGGACATTCCCGCGAAAGTGACGGGCGGGGTCGCCTATGTACAGGACTTGCGGCTCTCCGGCATGGTGCATGCACGCGTGGTGCGCCCGCCAAGCTATGGAGCACAACTCGTCGACTGCGACGTTGCCGCGATCGAAAAAATGCCGGGCGTCGTGAAAGTGGTTCGTGACGGGAATTTTCTTGCTGTGGTCGCGGCCAAGGAGTTCCAGGCAATCAAGGCGATGAACGCTCTTGCGAACGCCGCGAAATGGCAGGAGGTCGCGCAACTGCCGAAACTGAACGATCTGCCATCGGTGCTGACGAACTTGGCGTCGCAGGATTCGGTCATTTTTCAGCGCAGCGATCCATCCGTGTCCGGCCAGCGGACCATCGAAGCCACATATACGCGCCCCTATCAATCGCACGGCTCGGTCGGGCCATCCTGCGCGGTTGCCCAACTTGCGGATGGGGCGATGACAGTGTGGTCGCACACGCAAGGGGTCTATCCGGACCGTCAGGCCATTGCAGACATGCTACGGATGCCGCCTGCGAGTATCCGCGTGATCCATGTCGAGGGTTCCGGTTGCTATGGCCACAACGGCGCCGACGATGCTGCGGCGGATGCCGCAATGATCGCCCGTGCATTGCCGGGCGTGCCGGTCCGCGTGCAATGGACGCGCGAGCAAGAGCACGCCTGGGAGCCTTACGGGCCGGCCATGGTCACCAGGCTGAAGGCCTCACTCGATGCCGCGGGCAAAATTGCCGACTGGAATTTCGAGGTTTTCAGCAACACGCATTCGATGCGGCCGGGTGGCGCCGGCTGCCTGTTGGCTGCCCAGCATATGGCGCAGCCCGTTGCGGTACCGCCTGCCAAACCCATCCCGCTTCCGGAAGGCGGCGGTGATCGCAATGCGATCCCGATCTACACGTTTCCAAACGCGCATGTCGTGCATCATTTTATCCCGACGATGCCGATCCGGATTTCCGCGATGCGGGCGCTCGGTGCTTACCACAATGTATTTTCGATCGATAGTTTCATGGATGAGCTCGCAGCGCTTGCGGGAGTCGATCCGGTCGAATTCAGATTGAACCATCTCGACGATCCACGCGGCCGCGATGTGATCGAGAAGGCCGCGCAGGGCTTTGGCTGGCGCAAAGGGCAGGCGGCGTCTGACCGCGGCTTCGGTTTTGCATTCGCACGCTACAAGAATCTCGCAGCCTATTGTGCGATTGCGAGCGAGGTCGAAGTGAACCGCGAAACCGGCCGCGCACGGCTGGTGCGTGCGGTCGCTGCCGTCGACAGTGGTCAGGTGGTCAATCCGGACGGGCTGATCAACCAGATCGAAGGCGCGATCATCCAGTCGACAAGCTGGACGCTCTATGAGAGTGTGACCTTCGACGCGACCCGGATCACCAGCATCGACTGGCAGACCTATCCGATCCTGCGCTTCGATGCGGTACCCGAATCGATCGAGGTCCATATCATCAACCGCCCCGGAAAGCCCTTCCTTGGCAGCGGCGAGACGGGGCAGGGGCCGGCTGCCGCCTCGGTCGCCAATGCAATAGCCAATGCCACGGGCATTCGGCTGCGAGACCTGCCCCTCACGCGCAAGCGCATCAAGGACGCGATCGACTCGTGAAGCAGCAGGCCGTTACGGAAACATAGCCATTCGACCATCATGCAACATCAAATCAAGGGAGCAACGCCATGACGCATGCCATTCGCTTTCACAAACCCGGCGGTCCGGATGTTCTGGTCTGGGAAGAGGTCAATGTCGGCAAGCCCGGCCCCGGTCAGGCTCGCATTCGCCACACCGCGGTCGGCCTGAATTTTGTCGACATCTACAATCGCTCGGGGCTCTATCCTTTGCAGTTGCCGAGCGGGCTTGGCGGCGAGGCCGCGGGCGTCGTCGAGGAAGTCGGCCCCGGTGTCACTGACCTGAAGCCAGGCGACCGTGTCGCCTATGGAGCCGCGCCGATCGGCGCCTATGCCGAAGCGCGGCTGATCCCCGCCGACCGCCTGCTCAAATTACCTGACAGCATCGACGACAAGACCGCGGCGGCGATGATGTTGAAGGGTCTTACGACGCAATATCTGATCCGCCAGACTTATCGCGTCAAGCGGGGCGATACCATTCTGCTGCATGCTGCGGCCGGCGGCGTCGGGCTGATCCTCAGCCAATGGGCGAAGCATCTGGGCGCAACCGTGATCGGCACCGTCGGCAGCGACGAGAAGGCGAAGCTGGCGAAAGCCCATGGCTGCGCGCACACGATCGTCTACACCCGCGAAGATTTCGTGAAGCGCGTGGACGAGATCACAGAAGGAAAGAAGGTGCCGGTGGTCTATGACTCCGTCGGCAAGGACACCTTCCTGAAATCACTCGACTGCCTTGCGCCGCTCGGCGTCGCTGCGCTGTTCGGCCAGTCCTCGGGCAGCGTCGAGCCGCTCAACCTTGGTCTGCTTGCGCAGAAGGGATCGTTGTACGTGACCCGTCCAACGCTCAATACCTATGCCGCCAAGCACGAAAACCTAGTCGCGATGGCCAAGGAGCTGTTCGAGGTGGTGCAGTCGGGCGCGGTCAAGATAGAGGTGCGTCAGACCTATCCGCTGAAAGACGCAGCGAAGGCACATGCCGATCTTGGCGCGCGCAAGACCACGGGATCGACCGTGCTGTTGGTCTGAACTGCCGGATCGGAACGGAGGGTCGAGACGCCGCCGATCGCTCCGGGGCTACCCCGGGCCGGTCGGCATCGCGTCGTCACGCGCGCTCATGCTTGCGCAGGTCGCGCGCATGATCAAAGCGGGCGGCCTGCAGATCGGCACTGTCCGCCGAAATTTCCGGAAGCACCGCCTCGGCCAGGATCTCCTCGGTCACATCCTCGACGGACCGATCGGCTTTTCGTGAATGAAGCTGATGTTCTTGTATTCACCCGACGCCACGCGCGAGACCACTTCGCGTCGGGTTATTTCCGGATCGACCACAGCCTCGCGACCGCGGCGGCCATAGTCGATCATGACGACAAAATACTGCATGCGGGGAGATGATCTCCTTGTTCCCGGCGAAAGAATCAAACAAGGCGGCATTGTTTCCGAAAACGTCAAGATTTAATTTTGAAAAACAGAAATATGGAAGATGAAGCGGCTTCCCGGTCGGCGGCCGTCTCATTTCTCCGTCTGACGGCTGCCGTGCCTGGCCTTGCGCGCTCGCCCGGCCGTCTTCGCCCGCAACCGCCCGATCTGGCCCCTGGGCAAGGTCATGCAGATCTCGCCGATCCATTCCAGTTTCACGCCGTTGATCGGCTTGGCGTTGAAACTCGTGAGGTTGACCATATTGGCGGACTTCCCGCGTTCGATCGTCTTCAGATAGCGCTCGCCGGTCTTCAGGCGCACCGCAGCCTCCTCGCCATAGAAGCTTGCGAGCGGATGGCGCTGTTCGCGATAGACCACGATAACGTCGCCATTCTCGTATTTCGGCAGCATGGAATCGCCGGCGACCTCGAAGGCGATGGTTTCCTCGGAGATCGGGAAGGGCAGTTCGACCTCACCCAGGCCTTCGGGAGGAATCTGCTCGTTCTCCGGCTCGATCACCGCGCCTGCGCCGACACATCCCATGATCGGCACCGAATTCAATCCGAGATATTCGGTGATTGGCGCGATCTCGGAGGCCTTGATCAGCCGGATTCCCGACAGAATCTCCGATACGGCGCCGGGACGCACGCCCATCGCCTGCGCAAGACCCCCCTTCGACTTGCCGGTTCTCTTGAGCGCCCGCACGATCATTGCAGCATCAAGCATCACGATCCTCCTTCCGATTCCCGTAATCATCCTAAGATTACGATTATCATAAATCAAGCTTGACTTTCATTTCTGAATATCGGAATGTGATTTGCCGGCGATGCGACCTCGCGCCGCCGGCTGAGGCGCCAGAACGCCAAGAAAAGGCAGACCATGGAATCGTTCAACTGGCCGGCGGAGCACTCCGAAGCGCTCCGGCAATATATGGCGCAGGGCATGTCCTATTCGGCAGCAGCCGACGCCATCAACAAGAAATTTCATACAGCCTATACCCGGAATGCCGCGATCAGCCGGGGCAAGCGAATGGGGCTCACAAGCGCCAATCGCCCGCACGAACCTCCAATGAGACTTTCCCGAACCGTAAAGCCGGGCGCATCGCGATTGCGAAGTTGGCGCGCCGACGAATTGGCTTTGCCGTGGCCGCCTTGCAAGCCTGCCAAACGGGTCAAGCTTCGTTGCGTCGGCGTCAAGCCGCGGCTGCTCGCGTTGGTCGATCTCGAAGCCGGCGATTGCCGCTATCCGTATGGCGGCGACAAGGATGGCGAGGCCATCACCTTCTGCGGCCATCCGTGCCTTCCGGGCGTCAGCTATTGCGCAGCGCATTTTCATCTGACGCGCGGCGACGGCACCGCTTCGGAACGCGCGGCGGCGCCGATCGTGTTGCGGCTGGTCGCCGTGGCCTGACCGCCGCAGGCAAATCATTTCCAATCTCATGCGAAAGGGGGCACCGTGGCACGGGCCAGGCGCAAGAAGTCATACCGTCTGTCAAAGATTCACGATCGGCGTTCCCGCGATCTGCCGCACAACGCGGAAGTCGCTCCCATTGAGGTCGACGATCCCATGGCGCTGGAACCCGGCGACAAGATCGTCGCCTTGCGCTCGATCCGCAACGATCCGCTGGCGCGGCTGCATTCGCACCGGCAGATCGACGAAGCCCAATATCGAAGCGGTCGCGCGTTTCAGAACGATTGGGAACGGGCCGAACGCGGACCGCAGGCCGTCGATCCCACCCGCGAATATGTCGATGGCGTGCGGACCCGCGAGCCAATCACCGAGGGTCAGCGCAGGGCAGTGTTGCGGCTCAACCGCGCCGAGCGGGAGCTGGGTGCCGATGGATCGGCGCTGATCCATGATGTCCTGATCAAGGGCATGACCATGGCGCAGGTCGGACAGCGCCGCA
>Ga0306922_10003143_pt1 | contig 15410 bp, 9 predicted proteins | sample sta12Cox44000082_FD_203758 | JGI IMG/M metagenome (GOLD analysis project Ga0306922, IMG submission 203758) | Lab enrichment of tropical soil microbial communities from Luquillo Experimental Forest, Puerto Rico - statoxic.12C.oxic.44.000.082 (v2)... | ecosystem: Environmental > Terrestrial > Soil... | reverse complement strand
GTACGGCAAATTGCGCGGAGGAATGCTGCGGGTCAATCTGCCAAGTGGATGTGGCGGCCCCGGCGGGCAGAGTGAGCCCCACGGTCATGCCAACGATCACCGCGATTCGAGAGACGTACCGGTTCATCTTGTTTCCCCTTCCTTGTTGAATTGGAGTCGGTAAGTGTATCCGCAAGTGGTTACTCCGGCTTGGCAGCGCGGATCTCTTCCAGCAGGTCATAAAGAGTCTTCAACCGCGCGCCGAGCATGTGCCGGAACTGCCGCTTGTGCAAATCCCGCATCGGCTGGTCCAGCGGCTTCAGGAGTTGCAATCCACGAGCCGTAATGCGTGCCTTCACCACGCGCCGATCGTCGATCTGCCGCTCGCGGATGATCAAACCCTGTTTTTCCAAGCGGTCCAAAAGCCGCGTGATGTCTGGATCGTGGGTGATCATCCGGTCGCCAACGCCGCGGCAGGCGAGGCCTTCCGAACCCGCTCCCCGGAGGATCCGCAGGACGTTGTACTGCGTGCCCGTCAATTCCGCGGTGCGAGTCAGTTGCTCGGCCTGTTGCCCCAGAGCGTCGGCGGCCTGCAACAGGGCGAGAAAGACGCGCTCTTCGAGGGGGCCGGGAGGATGCGCCGGCTTGCTCTTGGGATTCACAACCGCATAATAGTCGTGTACACGACTATTGTCAAGAGGCAAATATCGGTTCTGTGAATCGACTCTTTTCGTCTAGGCCTTGCGCAGCGTGCGCAATTGAATCTCGCTCACAAGGCTTCCCGGCCTTTGCGTCACAATCGCTTCCACGGCGTGCGCCACGTCCTCCGGGCTTAGCGCTTTGGCCGGCCGGCTGCCCGAAAACTCCGTTGCCACGCTTCCCGGGCAGACCACGCTCACGCGGATGCCGTGCTCGCGCAGGTCTTCCATCATGCAGCCTGACAAGCCCATCAGCCCCCATTTGGAGGCGCAGTAAATCCCACCGCCTGCAAAAGTGTTTCTCCCCGCGAGCGAGCTGATATTAACGATGTCTCCCGAGCCGCGCCGGATCATCGAGGGAACCACCGCCCGTGAAACCAGAAAAACGCTCTTGAGATTGGTATTCACAACGCGGTCCCAATCCGCCTCGGTTTTTTCGTGCGCCGGGCCAAACAGACCGATCCCTGCGTTATTCACCAGGATGCTAATCGAACCGAGCGCTGCTTCCGTTTCCGCGACCAGTTCGGAGACTTGACTGGCCTTGCTTATGTCGGTCAAATGAAAAAAAGCACGGGCCCCCAGTCTTTCGAGGTCTGCCGCGGCACTTTCCAAGGCCCGCCCCTCCCTGCCGCAAATCGCTACCGAAGCGCCGAGGCTTGCGAGGCGATGAGCGATCGCGCGGCCGATGCCGCGGCTCCCTCCTGTAACCAGCGCGACACTTCCGGCGAGCTGTTTTTCCTTCGGCCCGTCATTTGTGTTATTTATTCCGGTCATGAGAATTCTTCCTCGCACGGGCCACTCTTTTTATGCGAAACTCATCCTATCACCAGAGGTTTCTGCGGTGGCGTTCGTCCCGTTCGCTGCGGCGGAAATGAGTGAGAAGCGGCCCCGCGGCACCCAGGTAAGATCATCAGCAGCTCGGTCGAGGATAACGGCTTGCGGATGTAGCGCGGCTTTACCTATAATCCCAACGTTTCCGAGACAGAATGATTCCCGGGTAAGGAGATTCCGGGTCGCACCGGAATACAAGAGGACGCGCGGCATCTCAGCTGAGGAGAAACCGGAATGAATGGAACACGGAAGTGGGTGGGCATTGCGCCTGTGGTGACGCTTTGCCTGATTCTTGGGAGTTCGACGAGCCTGCGCGCGCAGACGCCTGCGGCCGGGCAGGATAGCGCAAAGGCCCCGGCCTACACGCTTGTTGAGTACAACGCGGAGCAAGCATGCGCGGCGGAGAAAGTGCCTGCGACGCAGGTCAAATGCCTAGATGACTTCGTCGCGAAATATCCGAATTCCGCGCTGCTGGTTTACGTTTATCCCCTCTACGTCAATGCTTACAACCAACTGAAGAATCCGCAAAAGGTGATCGAGTACGCCGACAAGCTCGTGGCGCTCGGCGAGAAAGCAGAAGCGGTGGTCCGCTACCAGATGCTTTATGCCCGAGCCCTGGCTTATGCCACGCAAAGCCAAACCGACCAGACGGCGGGCGCGGCGAAAGCTCGGGACGCGGCGTTACTTGGTCTAAAGACGCTAGAGGAAGTCAAGAAGCCAGAGGGTGTATCCGAGGACGAGTTCAAGAAGCAAAAGCAGCAGCCCACCATTCTCTTCCACTATACGGCCGCCAATGCAGCCATGAACGCGAAGGACTATGCGGCAGCCGTGACGTCCTTCAAGGCCGTATTAGCCCATGATCCTGACGATCTCAGCACCAATTACAATTTGGGGCGCGCTTATTTGGCCATGACGCCCCCTCAGCAAATGGACGCCTTCTGGTATTTCGCAAAATCGGTGACTTCTAAGAAGGCCACGCAAGCGCAGGCCGATAAGGTCAAGAAGTACCTCAAAGGCCTCATCGCCAATTACCAGGGCGGGAACGTGTGCGACAGCTTAACCGATGGTCAGTTGAATGAGCTTCTTCAGCTCGCCGCCAGCTCTGCTGATCGGCCCTCCACGTATTCCTTGCGGAGCGCTGCGGATATTAGCGCGGCTCAGAAGGACATGACCATCGCTTCAGTCTTTGCCGATTTAAAGACAGGAGGCGACAAGAGCAAATTGACGTGGCTTGCCGCCTGCGGCCTGGAGTTTCCCGAAGTTCCCGGCAAGGTCATCGAAGTTGTGCCCGGCGATCCGCTTGTCCTGAAGATTGCCTTCGTGACTAGCGATGCGGAATTCGATGCCGCGACTACGCCGAACATGGATGTTAGAGTCGTTGGCCAGCCCGATGCCGCACGCGTCGAAAAAAACAGCGCCGTCCATTTCACAGGAACTTTGGTTTCTTACGACCCTGATCCTTTCTTTCTGCACTGGGATAAGGCCAAGGTAAAGGCAGAAGACATTCCCAAAGAAAAAGGCCAAAAGAAGCCTCCCGCGCATCGGCCTACCAGGAAGCCGAGCGGTTCCCACTAGCGCTCCATCTCGTTAAACACCAGAGGACGGCTCTCCCTGAAGCATGGGGAGCCGTTTTCCTTTTCCCGGCAAGAAACTTGCTTCTCTAAAAAGAGAGGTCAGGAGACGATCTGGCCCATGCTCTTAACAAGGGAAATACAGCCAACCAGCCCTTTCGGCAGCTTTGGCTGCGCAAAGATCAAGGTAGAAGACCAAGAGCGAACGACGGACCAGGAACCAAGACAAAAACTCGCTTTCCGGGAAGACAAAGCCGGGCCTCTTGTCTAAGGACTCTAAAACTGGCCATTCGAAACCTAGGACTCGATCAACGCGAGCGCCGCCGATGACCGTTGGTGTCCAACTTGTACTCTTCGATTTTCCGGCTGAGTGTGTTGCGGTGAATGCCCAGGAGCTGCGCGGCGCGGGACTGGTTGCCGTTTGCGCGGTCCAACACGCGCTTAATGAACCGTTTTTCGAACTCTCCTATCGCCTCGTCGAAGTAGATTCCCCGCTCTATCATTTGATTGACGAGCCCTTCCAATTGATCTTTCACGATGACACGCTCCGCTGGAATGTTTGTGCTTGAGGCCCGGTTGCTACGTCAATTCACGGCTGGTCAAAATGCGGTACGCCTCCCGGTACTTCTCTCGAGTGGCTTCGACTACCTCCGGTGGCAGCTCCGGTCCGGGCGGGGTTTTGGGCCAGCGCATCCGTTCGAGGTAATCCCGCACAAATTGTTTGTCAAAAGAAGCCTGCGGCCCGCCGGGTGTGTAATATGCTGCGGGCCAAAAGCGCGACGAGTCCGGCGTCAGGGCCTCGTCAATCCAAATCAGTTTGTCATTCAACAGGCCGAACTCGAATTTTGTGTCAGCGACGATAATTCCTCGTGGCTCCGCATGCGCCGCGGCGCGCCGGTACAGCTCCAGGCTAACGGCGCGCACTTTCCCGGCAAGTTCTTGGCCGATCAGCTTCTTCGCTTGCTCAAAAGAGATATTTTCGTCGTGCCCGCTCACTGCTTTCGTCGCGGGCGTGAAAATCGGTTCCGGCAACCGTCCCGATTCGAGCAGCCCGTGCGGAAGCCCCATCCCGCAAATTTTTCCGGTCGCGCAGTAATCCTTCCATCCCGAGCCCGAGACGTATCCCCGCACCACGCACTCAATCGGCAAAGGCTTGGTCTTCTCTACCAGCATCGACCGCCCTGCCAGCTCGTCTCGGAACTTGTCAAAAGGCCCGGGAAACTCCGTGGCGCTGATCACATGATGGGGTATGACATCTTTCAGCAGGTCAAACCAAAAAAGGGAAAGCTGCGTAAGCACGCGTCCTTTATCGGGGATCGGTGTCGGTAGGATCACATCGAACGCCGAGAGCCGGTCCGTGGCCACTATCAGTAGCTTGTCGCCCAAATCATAAATGTCGCGCACTTTGCCGCGTGCGCTCGGCGACAAACCGGCGAACTGAGTTTCCCTCAGGACTTTCATGGCTGGAGCTGCAGACACCGAGAAAATCTCCCCGACTTGGTGCTCCGCATTCTAGCGCACCGAATCGCGAAGTCAAACCCGTAGGCGGTGGAAAATTGTGCGAAACCCGATGATGCGCAATTCCACAAAAAGGTTTTGCCCAAACAATAAGCAAAGCGCTGAAAGGTTTTCAGAGTTGCCTACCCTGTTTTCGTTTTTTTGGCGGAGGATTGCGCGGGCTTCTTACGCGGCGGAAGCTGCAGCCGCATGGGCGTTGGGGCTTTCGTTCCCCGTTTCTTCCCAGCGCACACTGACCAGCTTCGATACCCCGGGCTCCTGCATGGTTACGCCGTAAAGCACCGGTGCGATCTCCATGGTCTTGCGGTTGTGTGTGACGACGATGAATTGCGTCTGGCTGCTCATCTCTCCGATCAATCTCGTGAACCGCCCCACATTCGCTTCGTCCAGCGGTGCATCCACTTCGTCCAGGATACAGAACGGACTTGGCTGATAACGGAAAATCGCGATGAGCAACGCGAGGGCCGTCATGGCCTTCTCGCCGCCCGAAAGCAGCAGCACGTTTTGCAGCCGCTTCCCAGGAGGCGAGGCCACAATGTCTATGCCCGCGTCGCCCGAACTGTCCGGTTCGGTCAGCCGCATCTCCGCCATGCCGCCCCCAAAAATGGCGTGGAAAGCATCCGAAAAGCTCTTGTTGATCGCCTGGAACGCCTGCTCGAACTTCTCCTTCGTAGCCTGATCGAGCTCCACGATGGCTTGCTGCGTGTCCGCGATTGACTTCAGCAGATCATCCCGCTCTCGCGTCAGGAACGTGAACCTCTGCTCGCACTCGTTGAATTCCTCGAGCGCCATCATGTTGACCGCTCCCATATTCTCGATCCGCTGTTTCATCTCGCGATAGTTCGTTTCCGCCGCGGCTAGTTCTTCGCCGCTCATGAACGCCGTTTCCGTGGCAATCAAATCCTCTGGCTGCGCGTTTACTTCGCTTAAGCACGTTTCGCGCAAATGCCCACGGTCGGACTCGTTTTTTGCGCGTTCCACTTCGGCATGATTGCGCTGTTCGCGCAACTCTTGCAGCCCTTGCCGCGCCATTCGCAGATGATCTTCTGTCTGCGTCACGCGCGTGCGCGCCGACTCCCACTCCTGCTCGAGTTCCTTCTGTCGCGCTTCCAGCCGCTGCTTTTCCGTGCGTAGCCCTTCCAGTTGCTGGGTCAGCTCTTCGCTTTGCTTCGCCAGGCTCGCGGTTTCATCGCCGATGGACATCACCTGCTGCTGCAGTCCCGTCTCGCGGCGTTCCATCTCCGTGCGCTCTTCGCGCAGCCGCGTCGCCAACGCTTCTGCAGCGGCCAGCCGCTCATTGATCGCCGCCAGCCCCGCACGTGCCGTAGCAAGTTCCTGCTGGTCGCTTTGCACCGACCCGCGCAGCCCAACTAGCTCTTCCACCAGCCGCGTGCCTTCGGTTTCCGCCTCGGCGCGATTCAGCGCCGCCGCGGTGTGCTCGTGCTTGGCGCGTTCCGCCCGCTGCCGTGCGCCCTCTGCTTCTCTGCGTACGCGCGCCAGTTCGCCTTGGCACACCGCCAGCTCCGCTCCCAGCCTCGCCAATTCGGTTTGCATGTGGCTGTGGCGGTGCTGCACGGAAATCACCTCGCGCTCCACGTCACGCTGCTGCGCATTGGTTTCATCCAGCACCTGTTCCGTTGCGCGCAACTCCGCCGCCGCCGCTTCCAGTGCCGCCTGCTTTTCCTTCATCCGCTGTTCGAGCCGCAGCAGTTCGGCATTCAGCGTGCGCAGTTCGCGCTTCATGCCCAGCGGCCCGGCTTCGTCGGGACGTCCGCCCGTCACCATTCGGCCCTGATAACACGTCCCGTCCGGCGTGACGAACGCATATTGCGGATTCTCCCGCGCCAGCTTTTCCGCTGCCGCTGCGCTATCTGTCAAAAACGCCGCGCGCAGCCTCGGCAAGAACTGTTTCGCCGCCGCGCCAAGCGGATCGCGAAATTCCACGAGCTTGTCCATCCGCGAAATCACGCCGTCGTCGGCATGGAAATTCGCAACCGGCTCGAACTCGTTTTCGGGCCGCAGATTGCGCAGGGAATCCACGAAGAACGTCGCCCGGCCACCTACTTCATCGCGCAGCATGGAAATGCCCGTGCGCGCATGGTCGAATGTCTCCACGACGACGAATTCCAATTCATCGCGGAGGAACTGCTCGATCGCAGCTTCGTGCTTCTCTTCGACTTCCGCGTAATCGGCCAGCACGCCCACGGCCCGGAATTGTTGTCGGCCGCCTTTCTCGTTCGCTGCAAAAAGTTTTTGCACGGCTTCTGCCGTGTACGACCGGTCGTTCAAAATCTGCGTCAACGTCGAATGCCGCGCCCGCACGCTCGCCAGCGCATCGCGCAGCCCGTCCGCTTCCTCTGTCAACCCCTCGCGCTGCTTACGCAATCCGTCAATCTTCGCTTGCAGCTCCGCCGCCTTGTGCTTCAACGCGCCAAGCTGCTCTGAAACCGCTTCCAGCTCACGAGCCGCGCGCTCGGCGTCATCACGCGCCCGCATAGAGGTTTCCAAGACCTCGTGCTCGCTCCCTTCCAGTTTCCTCAGCGCTTCGGTTTGGTGCGCCAGCGCCTCTTCCGCCTGTTTCTGCTCCCCGTGCAGCCGCAGCAAGCTCTCGCCGGCCTCTGACGCGCGCAGCCGCAGCGCCTCAATCCTCCCTTCGGCATCCCGAATCTGCGTCCCGCGTTGCTCCACGCGCTGCAAAAGCTCCTCGACGCGGCCGTTCAGCACACCGGACTCCCCGCGCAGCAGCGTCACTGCCTGCACCTGCGTCGCGCTCCGCGTTTCCCATTCCGCCGCTTGTGCCCGCGCTCGCTTCAACTCCGCATCCATTTGCGCCTGGCGCCCCGCCAGCTCCTCGGCCCGCTGCCGGTTGAACGCAATGCGGTTCTCGCTACGGTCCACTTCCAGCGTCGTCAGGTTCAGCACGTTCTGCTTCTGCCGGATTTCCGCGTCCAATTCGTAAATCCGCTGAGTCAGCCGGTCCTGTTCGCCTTCCATCTGCTGGATGGCCGTTGCGCGTTGGGTTTCCGCGGCGTTCAGCTCTTCCAGTTGTTTGCCTATTCGCTCCGCTGCGGCATCCAGCTCGCGCGCCTTGCCCGCCAGCATTTGCCGCACAATTCCGCGCATCTGATCGCGAATCTCCGAATACCGCCGCGCCTTAGCCGCCTGCCGTTTGAGCGAGCCGAGCTGCTTTTCCACTTCGACGACGATGTCATTCACGCGCGCCAAGTTCAGCTTCGACGATTCCAACTTGGCTTCCGCCAGCCGCTTCTTGGTTTTGAATTTCGTCACCCCTGCGGCTTCTTCGATGATCGCGCGTCGCTCCATCGGCTTGGTGGAAAGGATCAGCCCGATGCGCCCTTGCTCGATGATGGCGTACGAGTCCGGTCCCAGCCCCACACCCATGAACAATTCCTGGATGTCGCGCAGCCGCGCCACGCGCCCGTTGATGAGGTATTCGCTCTGCCCGGAACGATACAGCCGACGGCTGACCATGATCTCGCCCGGCTTGGTGGCCAATGTCGGCTTCTCTTCGTTCTTTTTCTTTCTTTTGAAGACCTTTTTTAATCCGCCGCCCGACTCTTCCGTATTCTCGGCTGCCGGGGTCGGGCCTGCGGTATCTTGGCTCAGCGGATCACCCGTCGGTGCCGCGGTTGTGGCATCTCCTTCAAACTGAGTCTTCTCGGTGTTCTCTGGGGTGAAGTCTTTCTTTTCTTCTGCAGCGGCCCCTTCCAACACGAACCGCGCCGCCTCCGCCAACTCCGGATCTTCCATCGTGATGGTCACCTCGGCCATCCCCAGCGGAGGCCGCTTCGTCGTTCCATTGAAGATGCAGTCCGCCATGCGCTCCGCGCGCAAAGACTTGTGGCTCTGCTCGCCGAGCACCCAGGAGATCGCGTCCACCACGTTCGATTTCCCGCAGCCATTCGGTCCGACGATGCACGTCGTCCCCAAGCCGCTGAACGTCACCACCGTGCGTTCGCAAAACGACTTAAAGCCGACGATCTCGACTTTTCGCAGCTTAAGCAAAGTGTCCCCTTCTTCGTCTCATCTCGCCTTGCATCTCGCTTCTCATCCTGCTTTTAAACCCCCTTGTCAGCCTCGGAGTTGCTCTTCGCGTGCGATCCCGTCCTGCTGCACCTTCCCGCTGCAATCAAATTCAAGAATCAGCTTGCAATAAGAGACGGCTTTATGTTCCTCGAGGGAGGGTCTTTTGAGCGTCAGATCAGTCCCACACACGGGGACCGCCCGAAAAGCGAGCCGCGTAAACGGCCGCCTTGAAAACGTTGGCAGGTTCCTGTTCAGAGCCCAGCCGCCTGGCGCAGGGATGGCGGTACGGGAAAAAACCTTAACACGATGCTTTTGGCGTGTCTAGCCCTACGCTACTCGTGTGGCCCTTTTGTTACCTCCACAATCCAGCGGTTTTTCACTGGCGGTTCTGGCTCCGTGCGTTCTCTAGCCCTAGCTTATTCCCGTCCTGGCCTTTCCCCGGGTTCATCCGTTTTCGCGACTTGCCTTTTTCGCTGCGAAAGGCAGCAGCCAGAACGCCCGTCAGTCGCTTTAGGAAAACTGCTCATGACCACGTGCCGCAGGAAATGTATCCCCCGCTGGACCAGCCGCTATGTACGTCCTCCGATCTTCAACGAAGCCCCGGTCGCCCCACTAGTAGCTCTCGATCTCATTCGTATCGCAAAACCACCACTGGATCCACGCTCATTGCACGGCGCGCCGGGACGGCGCAGGCCACAAGCGCGATGCCACCCAGCAAGGCCATAACCCCCGCCAACACCAGCGGATCGAACGCCCGAATCCCATAGATTTGGCTGGCCACTGCTTTGTGTAAAGAAGCCGCGCCGGCAATCCCCAAAACGAATCCCGCGGCAACGAGCTTGAAACCCTCCCTCAAAACCAGCCGGAGAATACCCGTTTGCGTGCTGCCGAGCGCCATGCGAATACCGATTTCGCGCGTCCGCTGTGCAACCAGATACGCCAGCACGCCATAAATGCCGAGCGAGGCCAGAAACAAGGCGACGCCTCCGAAGGCATTGGCCAGAAGCATGGATGTGCGGCGTGAAGATAAGGAAAGGTCAATCCGCTCCGGCATGGAATGGATGTCGAAAAGCGCCAGGTCCGGATCGACACGCGAAATTTCCGTACGCAGGGCGCGGACCACCGAGGCGGGGTCGCCTGCGGTTTTGATGGCAAACGTGAAGGTGCTGGCGGGCTGCTGTGCGTTGCACAAATAGTACGCTCCGACGGTTGCGCCGGAATCATCCAGGTTTTCGTAGCGCAGCGTGCGCGCCACGCCGACCACCGTAAACCAAGCGGTATGTTCGTCGATTTTTAGCAAATCCTTCCGGTCGCTGGGAAAATACATTCGCCGGCCGGTCGGATCGCGGTTTGGCCAAAAATGGCGCGCCAGGCGCTCGTCCACGATGATCGCTCGGGGCGCGGTTTCATCGTCGTGGTCAGTGAACGTGCGTCCCCCTACCATAGCAATCCCCAGGGCTTCGAAGTAGCCGGGAGTCACGGTGATATTCAAAGGGGAGATCAGGGATTCGCCTGGCTTCATCTGGTAGCCTTCGGCAAGAATCACGCTGTCATTGTGATTGCCGCCAAGGGGAATCGCTTCCGTCGCTCCTGCGTAGGAAACTCCAGGGATAGCACGAATAGTCGGAAGGGCACGGTTCATAAAGTCGCGCAACGCCTCAGGCTTCGAATATCTGGCGCGCGGCAATGCGATCGACGCGGAGACTACCCCGTTAGGATTAAATCCCGGATCAACGTGCAAGAGCAGGCGAAAGCTCGCAAGAAGCAGTCCCGCGCCCATGAGCAGGGTGAAGGCAAATCCAACTTGCGCGGTGACCAGCAGTTGACGCACGCGGCGGGATTTTTTCCCACCAGTACCGCTGCGGCTTTCCTCCCGCAACGCGTCGCTGATGCCGATCTTAGCAGTCCCGGCGAGGGGAAACAGACCGACAAACAGCCCGGCGCCGAGGGACAGCCCTAGGGAAACGAGAATGGCTGTGCCATCCATATGAACTTCCCCGGCTCGCGGAAATTTCTCGAGCCCAATGGCGTTCAGCGCCCGCAAAACGACCGCGCCCAGGGCAATCCCGGCCATGCCCCCGAGCAAAGCGAGCCCTAAATGCTCCAGAAGCAACTGGCGCACCAGTTGTGCGCGGCCTGCGCCCAGCGCGATCCGCGTGGCGACCTGTTTCCGCCTGGTGGCCAGCCGGGCCAGCGAGAGGTTGGCGATGTTGAGTCCGCCAATCAGAAGAACCAAAAAAGCACCGCCCCATAACAAATAGAGAGTCCCTTTCACCCCGGCGATCAGCAAGTCTTGAAGAGGTTTCACAGTGGTCTGAAACCCTGCGTTGATCAGGAGTTCCTTCATCTCCGGAAAGCGCTCTAAGTTCTCTCGGTTTAGCGCATTGACCTGCGCCTGAGCCTGCTCCAGCGTCGCGCCGGGCTTCAAGCGTCCAATGTGGTACCAACTATTGCTGTGATGAACAGTCTTTTCTTCGGCCGTGAACGCCAGCGGCATCCAGAGGCGGATCTCCGGCTCGATAAAATCAAAGTTGGGCGGCATCACGCCGACGATGGTAAAGGGGCGCCCGCTGATCCGCAGTGTGAGGCCGAGAACCGCTCTGTCGGCGGCGTACAACTGCTCCCAAAGTCCGTGGCTAAGGATCACTTCCTGATCGCTGCCGACTTCGCCTTCTTCTTCGGTGAAGGGCCGCCCCAGCACGGGCGCAACGCGCAAGAGGCGGAACCACGAAGGCGTAACCGACATCCCGCGAATCTGTTGCGGCGAACCATTCAACTCCACGGTTTGATTACGCGAGCGGAACAGAGCCTGGCTCTCAAACACGGTCATTTCCTTGAGTCGGTCGTAATAGTCGCCGGAGGCGCTGCGATTGCCGCCCGTGACTCCGGCATTGGGGTAATCATTCGACATAATGAGGATGGCGTTGGCGTCCGCCACCGGTAACGGACGCAAAATGACCGAGTTCACGATGGCAAAAAGAGCAGCGTTGGCAGCGATGCATACCGCAAAGGTAAGTAGCACGGTAAGCGCAAACCCTTTGTCGCGCCACAACGAACGAGTGCTGTATTTCAGGTCGAGGAACAAGGTATCCATGCTTTGCGCTCCCTCATTTATTCATGCCGTCTCACAAACTCTCAAGGGGAGGTCCGACGCTGAGGCCATGGAAAAGCCGGGCTTCCACCGGGCTTCCAGCCCCTAAAAGTCATGCAGCGAAATCCCGCCATAACGCCAACGTTCCGGCGCACTGCCCGAGAACCAGTACGCATCGTCCAAACCCAAAGTTCCCAGCCCGCAATGCCTATTCAGCTAGGGTTTCAATAGCTCACACACTCGTCCAGTTTATGTGTGCCATAAGTCCTTTGTTTAATGCTGCTTATGAAGACTCCGGGGCTGCTCTGTTTCTTTCCGATCTGGAACGACGCTTGGCCCTTCACTCGCTAGCCAGACCTCGTGTGAGGCTAGTTGCCAAGTCTTGGGCCCGCTTCCGCATTGCTCCACGTCAAATTCCTCGGATACAATCCAATGCTTCGTGAATCGTCAGGAAAGAACACCGGGCGCCGATGGCCGAAATCCAACTCCACAACACTCTGTCCGGAAAACTCGAACCCTTCGTTCCGCAAAACCCGGGCGAAGTGCGCATGTATACCTGCGGCCCCACGGTCTACGACTACGCGCACATCGGCAACTACCGCACCTTCGTCTTCCAGGACATTCTCCGGCGCTTCCTCAAGCTGCGCGGCTTCCAGCTCAAACACGTCATGAATCTCACGGACGTGGACGACCGCATCATCGCTAACGCCGCCGCAGCAGGAAAAAATATTCGCGAGTACACGGAAAAATTCGCGCAGGCTTTCTTCGACGACTGCAAAACGCTCAGTATCGAAGCTCCCGAACACTGGATTCGCGCCACCGACCACATCGACGACATGGTTCAGCTCATTCAGAGGCTTCAGGAGAAAACTTTCACGTATTCGAGCGAGGGTTCCATCTACTATCGCATCGCCAAGTTCCCACGCTATGGGAAACTCTCCAAAATCGACCTCACCGGGATTCAGCCCGGCGCGCGCGTCGACAACGACCGCTACGAAAAAGAAAGTGCGCGGGATTTTGCACTGTGGAAAGCGCCGAAACCTGGCGAGCATTTCTGGGAGACGGCCATCGGCCCCGGCCGCCCCGGCTGGCACATCGAATGCTCCGCCATGGCCATGAAATATCTCGGCGAAACGCTGGACATTCACGCCGGTGGCATCGATCTCGCTTTTCCGCATCACGAAAACGAAATTGCCCAGAGCGAAGCCGCCACGGGCAAGCCCTTCGCGCGCTACTGGCTTCATGCCGAGCATCTGCTTGTCGAAGCCGAGAAAATGTCCAAATCGCTGGGTAATTTCCTCACCCTGCGCGATCTTTTCGCTAAAGGCCACAGACCCTCCGCGTTGCGGTTTGCTTTGGCCAGCGTGCCCTATCACAAGCAGCTCAATTTCACCTTCGATGGATTGACGCAGGCCAAGAATTCCGTCGAGCGGCTTCGCAATTTCGCGGCTCGCTTACAGCAAGAGAAATTTCCCGCAGGTAAGCAGAAAGGCATGATCGAACGCATCTCCAAGGCTCACGCGGAGTTCGACGCCGGCCTTTCCGACAACCTCAACACCGCGCGTGCCTTGGCCGCTGTCTTTGATCTCATCCGCGATGCCAACACCGCCATGGACAAGGGCGAATTCCGCGAGGGCGACGTCGACGCAACCGAGCAATTCTTGGCCACATTCGACGAAGTCTTCGCCGTTCTCGAAGACAACGATGGGCAAAAGCTCCAAGCGCTCGGTTATGCCACCGCCGAAGCTGGCCTGAGCGACAAGGAAATCGAAAAACTCGTCGCCGAACGCAATGCCGCCAAGAAGACACGAGACTTTGCAACCGCCGACCGCATCCGCCAAGAACTCGCAAATCGTGGTATAATTTTGGAAGACGCAAAGGACGGCAGCGTCCGCTGGAAACGCAAGTGACCTTGAATTTCAAAACTCGACTACCGTACCGCTCGGGTTGCTTCCCGCCGGCCGCTGCACGGCCAAACCTCTTCGGCGTTGACTTAGCTTAGTTGCTTGGCAGGCGGTTTCCGGACTCTTCCGAAAGCAAGCCACCGTTTTTCACGCCTGCGGTGTACTCCTTGCAGTTTTGATTCACTCCAACTTGATTTTCTTCTTGGAGGAAGAAATGCCAACGACTTTGGAAGCTAAAACACCTCGCCTCATCACGGCGCTGCCCGGCCCGAAAGCGCAACAAATCATCGCTGCCGATGCCAAGTTCATGTCGCCGTCGCTCACCCGCGAATACGCGCTGGTGGCCAAGAAGGGCCGTGGCGCCATCGTCGAAGACATCGATGGAAACTCATTTCTGGATTTCGCCGCGGGCATTGCCGTGTGCTCCACGGGGCACTGCCATCGCAAAGTTGTCGAGGCCATCCAGAAACAGGCGTCGGAACTGATTCACATTTCCGGCACCGATTTCTATCACCAGCATATGCCGGAACTCGCCGAGAGGCTTGTGGCGACAATGCCGGGAAGAGAAGCGAAGAAACTATTCTTCGGAAATTCCGGCACCGAAGCCGTCGAAGGCGCGATCAAACTCGCCCGCTACGCAACGAAGCGCGACAAGCTCATCGCGTTTTACGGCTGCTTCCATGGACGCACGCTCGGGTCGCTCTCACTGACGGCTTCGAAAAATACGCAGCGCAGGAATTTCGGCACGCTGCTTGGCGGCGTCGAGCACATTCCGTTTCCCTACGCCTACCGTTGCCCGCACGGCCACACTGCGGAAACCTGTGGCACTGAAATTCTGGAACTGCTCGAACAGCAAATGTTCAAACGGTTGTTCGCCCCGGAGGAAATTGCGGCCATCATCATCGAACCGATTCAGGGAGAGGGCGGCTTCATTCCCGCTCCAGCTTTTTTCCTTCAGGAATTGCAGCGCATCTGCAATCGCCATGGCATCCTGCTGATTGTGGATGAAGTGCAATCGGGTGTCGGCCGCACCGGAAAGTGGTGGGCCTACGAACATGCGGGAATCGAACCGGACATCGTTTGTGTCGCCAAGGGCATCGCCAGCGGAATGCCGCTCAGCGCGTTTGTCGCCAGGGAAAGCGTAATGACCTGGAAAAAGGGGTCCCACGGCACAACCTATGGCGGCAATCCGGTGTGCATCGCGTCGGCGATGGCAACACTCGATCTCATCGAACACGGCTACCTGGAAAACGCGCGCCGGATGGGCGACTACATCTTCGGGCGTACCCACGATTGGCCCAAGCGCTTCAACATCGTCGGCGATGTGCGCGGCAAAGGATTGATGATCGGCGTCGAAATTGTGCGCGATCAGAAAACCAAGGAGAAGGCAGGTGACCTGCGCGACGCGGTGGTCAGCAAAGCGTTTCACAAAGGATTGCTGACCCTCAGCGCCGGCGAGAACACGATTCGCATGTCACCGCCACTGCTGATTGACGAAGAGCAGGCCGACTTTGCCATCGCCACGCTCGAAGACTGCTTCCGCGAAGCAGAAAAAGCGCTATAGCCTCGCGGCATTCCACCACATAGACCTTTTGTAAGGAGTAAAGTCTCGGTGATCGGGGCGCCGGAGCGGGCGGCGGGAGGCGATCGTTGACGACACGCGTCGCTCACCCCGACTGAGGCACGCGTGTATTTTGCAAGCGACTTTTCTTCCGTCGCCCGACAAGTTTACGTGCGACCCTCCGTATCGGTCAGATTTGCATAATCGTCT
>Ga0306922_10003140_pt1 | contig 15424 bp, 15 predicted proteins | sample sta12Cox44000082_FD_203758 | JGI IMG/M metagenome (GOLD analysis project Ga0306922, IMG submission 203758) | Lab enrichment of tropical soil microbial communities from Luquillo Experimental Forest, Puerto Rico - statoxic.12C.oxic.44.000.082 (v2)... | ecosystem: Environmental > Terrestrial >... | reverse complement strand
GATGATGCCGAGCCGCGCCTGGGCCCGCGCCAGCCCCGCCTCGAAGTCGAGGTACTTCTGCACGCGGTTCTCGTCGGAAAACACCCGCCGCATCGCCTCGGTCGTAAAGATATCGCGGAATACGGAGGAATCGATCAATGACGTGGGCATGGGCAGAAGTCTCCAAGGGCGGGTGCGCCGGTGGTCTAACAAAATGGATTTGCCAAGCCCATCCCCCTAAAGTGGCGCCATGAGCGAGCATCCCATGCATCCGTCCGGCCTTCATCTCGCACCGCCCTTGCAGGCGCTGCTCGATGCTGAATACCCACGCTTCAGTGACGCCGAAATGGCGCATCGCCGCGCCGCCATCGAGAGGCTGTTGCGGCAGGAGGGGCTCGATCACCTGGTGTTCTGCGGCGCCAACCGTTTCGGCTCGGCGGTACAATGGCTGACCGGCTGGCCGGTCACGACGGAAGCTGTCGGCGTGCTGACGCCGGGCGAGGCGGACGCGATGTTCGTCCAATACGTCAACCACACGCCTATGGCGCAGCGCTTTGCGCATCGCGCGGCGGTCCGCTGGGGCGGCGGCTCGTCGATTGCCGCCGCGGTCGCCGTCTTGGAGAAGCGCGGCGCGCGCGCCGGCAAAGTCGGCGTCATCGGGCCACTGACTTTCGAGCAGCATGGCGCGCTCACGGCGAAGTTCGGCGCCGCCGCCAATCTCAATCGCGCTTATGTGCGGCTGCGCCAGGTCAAGTCCGCCGAAGAGATCGACTGGATGCGGATCGGCGCAGCCCTGACCGATCGCGGCATGTTGGCGCTGCGCGACAATTTGCGGCCGGGCGCGAACGAGCGCGAGCTCGCCGACTGCGTCGAGCGCGGCTATATCGCACTCGGCGGCACCACGGTCATTCACTTCGTCGGCGTCACGCCGATGGCCGCACCCAATCTCGGCGTGCCGACCCAGTTCGTCGGCAACCGCAAAGTCTCCAGCGGCGATATCGTGTTCGCCGAGATCAGCGCCGCGTTCTGGGATCATCCCGGCCAGGTGCTGCGCAGCTTCGCCGTTAGCGACGAGCCGACGCCGCTTTACCGCGACCTGCACGCGGCCGCCGATGCCGCCTTCACCGCCGTCGCCGCGATGCTCAAGGACGGCGCCCTGCCGCACCAGGTGGTCGAAGCGGCGGGCGTGATCGAAGACGCCGGCTTCACCATCATCGACGACCTGTTGCACGGCTATGGCGGCGGCTATCTGCCTCCGATCCTCGGCTCAAAAAGCCGGCCGAGCGCGCATGTGCCCGACGAGCCGTTCCGTGCCGGCCAGATTGTTGTCATTCAGCCGAATGTGGTGACGCAGGACGGCAAGGCCGGCGTGCAGACCGGCGAGATGGTGTTGATCACCAAGACCGGGATCGAGCCTTTCCACGCCGTCCCGCGCGGCTTTGTCCGCGTCTGAGCGTTACTCGGCCGCACGCGTCGCCGCCGCGACATCGCTGCGCGCCCAATAATCGGGCCGCTCCTTCGATGCCTTCAGTGCGTCTATGGTCTCGAAGCCCGGCGCCATGGAGGCGTCGGTTCCGGCCATGACCTGGTGGTGCTCGATGTCGAGCGTGCGCAGCCAGCGCTGCTGACCCATGGTCAACGCGACGAAATAGCCGATCTCGACAAGCTCCGGCTCGCTGAAGTGCCTGCGCAGCCGCGCCCAGAAAGCGTCGTCGACCGGCAGGTCCCAGGTGATCGCCTCGGCGTAGGATAGCGCGGCCTTCTGGCGCTCGTGGTAGTGCTTGGAGGATTCGAAGTTGATGAGGTCGCGGTAGTCGTCCTCGATCAGGCCCTGCGCCGCTGCCTTCATCGAGCGCTGGTTGCCGCAGAATTCGCATTTCACCGAGCGCGACACGTAGACGCGGCACAGTTCCTTGATGTCGTGGTCGGCGACGCCGTTCTTGAATACGTCGCGCCAGGAATTGGCGAACGACCAGAACACCGCCGGCACGTGGGCGCGCACCGCCTGGCTTTCCGGTCGCGGCGTGCCCTCGCGGGCGCAGCGCTCGAACTCGGCGAGCATCGCCTGGTCGGTTACTTTTGCCGGGTCGACGTAGCTGATGCGCGGATTGTTCATCGTCTTTTCCTCCTTTACGCACGGCATGCGTGGCGCGTCCTTAATAGTGTCCTACCGCATTTCGTTAAATGCTGCACGCGTCAAGTACGATATTCTTAGTGGGAATTTGCCCACGGAAAAGTGCCTGACTCTACGCATCCCCAAGCACGCTGCGCCCTCCAGCAAAACGTCACGGCGCATATTTCATAAACGATATCCCTTCACTTCAAATATGGCGGTACACGCCGCGTAAAGAATACCGCTTCAAGCAATCTTCAGCATAGGCGAAATCGCGCGTATTACTTCACCAATTCCATACTACCGGCGGACCAATCTTGCCGCGACGAAACAAGAATTTCTGGCGTCAAACAGGGGACTACACGTGCGCAGCAGCACCTTCGTCATGATCGGCTTTGCCGTCTTGTTCGGACTGCTCGCTGTTTTCTTGGCACAAGTCTGGCTCAACAATCAGGCCGACGAGCGCCTGAAGAGCATCGAAGCGCAGCACAAGGCGCCGCCGCCGTCGCGCACCGTCGTCGTGGCGGCGCGGCCGCTGCGCTTCGGCGAGGAGCTCACGTCGTCGGCGCTGCGCGAAGTGCCGTGGCCGGAGTTCGCGCTGCCTGCCGGCGCGTTTGGCAAGATCGCCGAACTCACCGCGGCTAAGCGCGTCGCGCTGCTACCGATCGACAATAACGAGGCGGTGCTCGCCTCGAAGATCACCGGCCCGGGCCAGCGCGCCACGTTGTCGGCGATGATCGGCGACGGCATGAAGGCCGTCACTATCCGCGTCAACGATGTCGAGGATGTCGGCGGCTTCGTCATGCCGGGCGACCACGTCGACGTACTGCTGACGCGGCCCGGCGAGAAGAACAACGCCATCAACGACGTCGTGCTGCAGAACGTGCGCGTGCTCGGTATCGATCAGATCGCCGACCAGCGCGCCGAGAAGCCCGCCGTGGTCAAGGCGGTCACCATCGAGGTCGATCCGACCGAGGGACAGAAGGTCGCGCTTGCCGCCACCGTCGGCACGCTGTCGCTCCTGCTGCGCAAGGCCGGCGAGGTCACCGCGAGCAATACGCGGCGCGTCACCGCGCGCGATCTGATGACGACGGCGACGGTGGACTCGCATTTCGTCACCGTCGGCGTGATGCGGCCGGCGCGCGGCGAGCGCATCGACTACACGGTGCCGGTCGAGGAGGGCAGCGGCTCGTCCGCCGCGCTCGCCACTCACGCACCGGCACGCAACTAAGACTGAGCGACCGCGGATACGGAGCGATCGGGTTTTTGGAAGTTTTGGGGACAACGAGGAGAGCCGGGGAGGCCGAAGTGAAACACCAGTACGATATGGCAAGCGTCGCCGCGAAAGGCCGGCGACATTCGGACAGGGGCAATCTCGCAAGCGCGCTGCTGCGGGGCGCCGCGATTTGGCTGGCGCTGGCGTTCACGATCATGGCGACGCTGGTGCCGGCGGCACACGCGCAGAAGAACGTCACGTTCGCCAACGCGCGCACCACCAGGGTGACGGTGACGGTCGGCAAGTCCGAGGACGTTCGCACCGACCAAAGCTTCGTCGACATCATGGTCGGCGATCCCGATGTCGCCGACGTCAACCCGCTGACCGACCACGCGCTGTCGATCCTCGGCAAGAAGATCGGCACCACGCGCGTCACCGTCTACGGGCCGGAGAAGAAGGCCGTCGGCATCTTCGACGTCGAAGTGTCCTACGACGTGTCGCGGCTGTCGGCGGAGATCGCGCGCTTCACCGGCGGCGGCATCACGGTCCATTCGATTGACGGACGCATCATGCTGAGCGGCACTGCGCCGGACGCCGTAACCCTCGACAAGGCGGTGACTATCGCCAAGCAGTTTGCGCCTGACGTCATCAACACCGTGCAGGTGATGCAGCCGCAGCAGGTCATGCTGGAGGTGCGCTTCATCGAAGCATCGCGTTCGGCGAGTCGCGAGCTCGGCGTTCAGTGGAACATGTTCGGCAAGCGCATGCTGGCCAATATCGGCAACCAGACCCAGCCCGGGCAGCTGCCGATCACGGCGCCCGGCGGCTCGTTTCAGCAGCCGAACCTCGGGGTCGGTGGTCTCAACGTCGGTCCGGCCGCGACCACGATCTCGCCGGTCGTGGCTGCCGGCATACTGTCGGGCGCCTCGCCATTCGGTTTTTTGATCGGCCGCCTGATCGGCGGGCAATTCCCGCTCGACGTCGAGCTCAACATGCTCGAGCAGAAGGGCCTCATCCGCGATCTGGCGCAGCCCAACCTGGTGGCGCTGTCGGGTGATACCGCGAGTTTCCTGGCCGGCGGCGAGTATCCGATCCCGGTGCCCGGCTCGCTCGGCCAGACCGCGATCGAATACAAGAAATACGGCGTCGGCCTCGCCTTCACGCCGACCGTGCTCAAGAACGGCCAGATCAACCTCGTGATCAAGCCGAACGTGAGCCAGCTCGACCCGACCCACGGCGTGTCGATCACCGGCGGCGTCTCGGTGCCGGCCCTGATCGTGCGGGAGGCCTCGACCACGGTGGAATTGCGCGACGGCCAGAGTTTCATGCTCGGCGGCTTGTTGCTCAACACCAGCCAGGCCAACCAGGACCAGCTGCCGTGGATCGGCGACGTGCCGGTGCTCGGCGCGCTGTTCCGCAGCGCCGCCTACCAGAAGAACGAGAGCGATCTCGTCATCCTGGTAACGCCACATGTCGTTAAGCCGCTGACGCCGAGCGATCCGGTGCACACGCCACTCGACTCGACGCTGCCGGGGAACGACGTCGACTTCTTCCTGATGGGCCAGGCGGAAGTCAGCCCGTCGCTCGCCCGGCTCGCTGTCGGCGCGCTGAACCGGCCCTATGTCGGCCATGTTCTCGACCTGCCGAAGAATGGAGGCGTCTATGTCACTGCCAAGGATTGATCGCGCTCGACTTGCGGGGGCAAGCCGCGCAGTCATCGCCGCAGCGCTGCTCAGCGCCCTCGTCGCCGGCTGCTCCGACCCCGGCCTCTACCTCGACCGGCGCGACACCATCGCGCTTGGCGGGGGTGATGCGGTGGAAGGCAATCAGATCGCCCAGATGGTCGATCCGTGGCCGGCGCACGTCAACAACAAGAACCTGACGTTCGATGGGGAGCGTATGCAGCGTGCGATCGAATGCTACCGCATCGACAAGGTGACGCCGCCGGTGGATCTCGACCCGTCGACTGAGACTGCGGCTCCAGCCGCGGCGGCTTCGGGCAAGTGTGTCGGCCAGATGACACCGGGTAGCGCGCAGCCCGCCGCCGGTACCGCGATCGGTGGCGCTATCACCACCGGCGCCTACAAGTAACCGCGTCGGTGAGCTTGAGCCCGCACATGCGAAACGGTCGAACCAACGCTCCGGGAATGCAGGCGAAGGTGGTGGTGCTCACCGCCGACTCTGCATTCGAGGATTCGGTGCGCTCGACGTTCGGCGCCAGCGCGCAGATCGGCCTCGACGTCATCCGCGGCCAGTTGGCCGACGTCGACGTCGCGGCGCTCCAGGACGTCACCGTCGTCGTCACCGATCTCGATGCCGGCGACGCCGGCGAATTGTCGGCGCTAGAGCGCATGATGGCGCGCCTTGGCAATTGGCCGCCGGTGGTGGCGATCACGCAAACCTTCGAGGAAGGCGTCGCCCGTAGGCTCATGCAGATGCGGGTGGCCGATTTCCTGGTCAAGCCGGTGTCGCCGCTGGAGCTGGTGCGCACCTGTGCGCGTGTCGCCAAGTCACCGGTGGAGTCGGAAACGACCGAAGCGCAGATCTTCACCTTCCTGCCCGCGGTCGGCGGCGCCGGCGTGACCACGCTTGCGGTGCAGACCGCGATGCTGCTGCTCCACAGTGGCACGCGCGGCAAGAGCTCGACCTGCCTGGTCGACCTCGATTTCCAGCACGGCGCCTGCGCCGACTATCTCGACATCGAGCCGCGGCTCAACCTCAACGAAATCGAGCCGCGCCCCGAGCGGCTCGACCGCCAGCTGCTCGAAGTCATGCTGTCGCAGCATCCGTCCGGGCTTGCGGTGATCGCCGCGCCGAACCGGCCGGCGGAGATGCGCTCGTTTGATCCCGACGTCGTCACGCGGCTGCTCGATCTCGTGTCGTCGCATTTCGACTACGTGGTGTTCGACATGCCGCGCACCTGGTTCTCCTGGACCGACAGCGTGCTGCTCGGCTCCAACAAACTGTTCATCGTCAGCGAGACCACGGTGCCGGGCTTGCGTCAGGCCAAACAGCTGGTCGAAGCCATTCGCGAGCGGCTCGAGGGCGTCGAGCCGCGCGTCATCATCAATCGCCACGTGCAGAAAGTGTTTTCGTCCGGCTTGCGGCGCGGCGATATCCAGCAGGCGATCGGCGACGCGTACCTCACCAGCATTCCCAACGACTATGCGCTGGTGCGCGAGGCGATCGACCGCGGCGTACCGCTCGAAGAGGTCAAGAAGGGCAACAAGATCACGCTGCAGCTCAAGAAGATCATCTTGCCGCAAGGCCAAACCGCTGCCGCGAAGGACGCCGCCGGCGCCAAGAAGAAATTCAAACTGTCGTGGGCGCGTTCTTAAGGCGCCGCCGCGCGCCGCGCTGAAGCCGCCGTAGGACGTAGGCATGATAGGCCGTTTCTCAACCCATCGGGTCGCCGCGCCACCGCTTGCGCCGGCCGTCGAGGAGACCGTCGTCGCCGAGGCGCCGGCGTTTGCGACGCGGCCCACGCCTGAGCCTGCGCCGGAGCCGGCGGCGCCGCAGTCCGCCAATCCGCTGCTGACCGAGAAGCTGCTCGACGCCAAGGTGCGGCTGCACCGCAGGCTGATCGAGGAGATCAATCTCTCGGCGTTGGAAAAGCTTCCTGAAGAAGAGATGCGCAATCACGTGCAGCAGCTCGTCGCCCAATACGTGCTGACCGAGCGGCTCGCGCTTAATGCCCAGGAACTCGTCGATTTCGTCTCCGAAATCCTCGACGAGATGACCGGATTGGGCCCGCTCGAGCCGCTGCTCAAGGACCCGAGCGTCAACGACATCCTGATCAACGGCCACGAATGCGTCTATGTCGAGCGGCTCGGCATCCTCGAGCCGACCGCAGTTCGCTTCAAGGACGAGGCGCACCTTCTTCGCATCATTAACAAGATCGTCTCCGCCGTTGGTCGCCGGGTCGATGAATCGCATCCGATGTGCGACGCACGCTTGCTCGACGGCTCGCGCGTCAACGTCGCAGTGCGGCCGGTCGCCATCGACGGCCCGCTGGTGTCGATCCGCAAATTCTCCAAGAAGCCGTTCAACCTGAACAAGCTGGTCGACGTCGGCGCGCTGCGGCCGCAAATGGCGGAGTTGTTGGCGGCGGCGGTGCGAGCCCGCATCACCCTGATCATTTCCGGCGGCACCGGCTCGGGCAAGACCACCATGCTGAACGCGCTATCGGCGTTCATTTCCGACAAGGAACGCCTGCTCACCATCGAGGACGCCGCCGAGCTGCAACTGCAGCAGCCCCACGTCGGCCGCATGGAAACGCGGCCGCCGAGCATCGAAGGCAAGGGCGAAATCCGCCAGCGCGACCTCGTCAAGAACGCGCTGCGCATGCGGCCCGACCGCGTCATCCTCGGCGAGTGCCGCGGCGAAGAAGCCTTTGACATGCTGCAAGCCATGAATACCGGCCACGAAGGTTCGATGGCGACGGTCCACGCCAACACGCCGCGCGACGCGCTGTCGCGCCTGGAGCAGATGATCGGCATGGCCGGCCTGCCGATGACGGTGTCTTCGATCCGCGGCCAGATCGCCGCCGCGATCCGCATTATCGTGCAACTATCGCGCCTCTCCGACGGCAAGCGTCGCGTCATGAGCATCGCCGAGATCACCGGGCTCGAAGGCGACATCATCCAGATGCAGGAAATCTACAAGTTCGTCCGCACCGGTACCGCGCCCGACGGCAGCGTGCAAGGCCACTTCCAGGCGAGTGGCGTGCGGCCGCGCTTTCTCAATGAGCTCACTGCCATGGGCATCAAGATCCCGGGCGCCTATTTCGACCCGTCGCAGCCGCTGTGATCATGGATTTCGAGGTCAACCCGCTTTATCTGATCTGGCTGTTCGTCGCGGTCTCGGCGGGGCTCGCCGCCGAGGCGGTCTATCTGTCCTGCTATTCGGCGGCGTCGTACCGCAGCAAGATCAATCGCCGGCTGATGCTGTCGAAGGACAGCGCCAGCCGCGAGAACGTGTTGATCGAGCTTCGCCGCGAGCGCGGCCTGACCGCAAGCGGCGATTACCGGCTCGGCCTGATCGCGCTCAACCGCTTGATCCTGCAGTCCGGTACCACCATCGGCTTTAGCCAGCTCATCATCGTCGCGGTCTTCGTCGGCCTTGTCGCTTTTGCCGCCATCATGGTCATTCGCGGCAGCATCGTCGAGGCGGCGGTTGCGGGGCTTATTGGCGCCATCGCGCTGCCCTATCTCGCGCTGCGCTTTCTGCGCTCCCGCCGACAGAAGAAATTCGGCGCGCAATTTCCCGATGCGCTCGACATCATCGTGCGCAGCCTGCGCGCCGGCCATCCGGTTCCGATTGCCATCGCCATGGTGGGTCGCGAAATGCCCGATCCGATCGGCAGCGAGTTCGGCATCGTCTCCGACGAGATCACCTATGGCGCGGACCTCGAAACGGCGCTACGCAACCTCTACTCCCGCCTTGGCTCCGACGACCTGCCGCTGTTTGTCACCGCGGTCGCCATCCAGGGCGCCACCGGCGGAAATCTCGGCGAGATCCTGGAGAACCTTTCCGGCGTCATCCGTCAGCGCTTCAAGATGCGGCGCAAGATCCGCGCGCTCGCCGCCGAGGGTCGCGCCTCGGCGATGATCCTCTCGGCGCTGCCGATCGGCCTGTTTATCGTCATTCAATTCATCGCGCCCGACTTCTACTCATCGGTGTGGGACGAGCACCTGACCAAGGTGCTTCTGGTCTGCGCCGGCGTGTGGATGCTCATCGGCAATCTCATCATGTTCAAGATGGTCAACTTCAAGATTTAAACGATGGATGCGAATACCCCTTTTGCCGTGTTCGGCGACAGCTCCTCGGCCTTGCTGAGCGCGCTAGTATTTCTCGCTGCCGGCATGCTCGCTTTCGCCGTCATGCTCGGCGTGCGAGCGCGCGAGGCAGTGCGCCGGCGCGCCGCGCAGGTCAATGTCGACGACGCGGCGGTCGGCAGCCGGCGCGCGCTGCGCTATTCCGGTGTGCGCGCAGCCCAACGGCTGATCGATTACGCCACCAAGCATTACTCGGCGGGCGACAGCCGGGACGTGAAGATGCTGAAGGCGCGGCTGGTGCAGGCCGGCGTCTATCATCCAAACGCCGCGGCTTATTTCTTTCTGGCGCGCGGCGTCTGCGCGCTCGCGCTCGGGCTCGGTGCGTTTTTCGTGCTGTCGATGCTGGGGTTTGAAAAGCTGTCGTTCTGGCTGTTCGTGATGGCCGCCGGCGTGATGGGCTATCTAGCGCCGAGCTTCTATCTCGACCGCCGCATCAAGGGCCGCCGCATGGAGCACCAGGCGGGCTTCCCGGATTTCATGGATCTCCTGGTGGTGTGCGCGGACGCAGGCCTTGCCATGGAGGCTTCGCTCGACCGGGTCGGGCGCGAGCTTGGCGTTTCGTATCCGTCGCTTGCCACCAACATCCACATGGCCAATCTCGAAATCCGCGCTGGGCGCGCCATGACCGAAGCGCTGGAGCATCTCGGCGACCGGCTCGGCCTGGACGAAGCCCGCTCGTTCGCCACCCTGATCCAGCAGTCGGACGAGCTCGGCTCCAGCGTCAGCGACGCGCTGCGCGTCTACAGCGACGACATGCGGCACAAGCGCCTGTCGCGAGCCGAGGAAAAGGCCTACAGCCTGCCGGCCAAGCTCGCTGTGCCGATGATGGTGTGCATCTTCCCGGTGCTGTTCATCGTCATTTTGTGTCCGGTCATCGTGCGGCTGGCGACCGGAAATTGGTAGCTCCCACCGCGTTTTCGCGACAAAGGCGGCCAAAACCGCCGGCAAGGACTTCCTTAACCGTTCGTAGCCTAGCTTTGTCTGTCCGGTGCTGTCCCGCCCATCGCTGTTGGCATGGGGGGCGGTCCATTCCGCGCGTGGGGCGGGGAAATCCGGGCGGGCGGATCGCTGTCCGGAGCGCCTAATGAGTATCCGAGCGACGCGGATCCTGACGGTCGGGGCGGTGTGTGTGCTCTGCCTGGCCGGCTGCTCCACCGCGCCGAAGCCCGCTGACGAGACCTCGAGCGTCGCGCCGAAGGACGGCGGCGTCACCGGCATCCTCAGCGATTTCATGAAGTCGCGCAGCGCCAGCACGGCCGCGACCGTGCCCGACGGCGACACCACCGGCACGATCACCACTCAGCCAGCCGAGCCCGGACCGAGCGGTGAGCCGGTGGCACCGTTGTCGCGTCCGGGCCTTCTTGGCGACGACCCCCACGACGACCTGCAGCTCGGCAAGCGTTATTTCCGCAGCAACAATTTCGCGCTTGCCGAGAAAAGCTTCCGCAGCGCCGTGCAGAAGCGTCCGAGCGATGCCGAGGCCTGGACCGGGCTGGCGGCCTCCTATGATCGGCTGCGCCGCTTCGATCTAGCCGACCGCGCCTACGCTCAGGCGCTTCGCATCGTCGGCCCGACCGCGGAACTCCTCAACGACCAGGGTTTCTCGTACATGCTGCGCGGCGACTACGTGCGCGCCAAAAAGAAGCTCGAAGAGGCCCGCGCCAGGGATCCCGCCAACCCCTACGTTCAGGCCAATCTGCAATTGCTCGAACAGAGCTATCGTAGCGGCAAGGCCATCCAGTAGTAGCGCTGAGACCGCGTCTCGACTAGCATCCCCGGCAATCCGGCCTTAGACCGGATCGTATAAGCCCGGGGGATTCTGTAAATGGCCAGTTCCGTGAACGCCGGCGCGCGGCTCGACCGCCTGCCGGTATCGTCGTTTCACTACCGCATCTTCTGGCTGGTCGGCGCCGGCATGTTCTTCGACGGCTATGATCTCTATGTCGCCGGTGGGGTGCTCGCCGCGACGATCCAGACCAAATTCTCCACGCTGCCGCAGAACTTGCAGTTCCTGTCGTTGACCTTTGTTGGCATGACGCTCGGTTCGCTGATCACCGGCTTCGTCGGCGACAAATACGGGCGGCGCTTCACCTATCAGGTCAATCTCCTGGTGTTCGGGCTTGCGTCGTTTGCCGCCGCGTTCGCCCAAGACATGCCACAGCTGATCATCTGCCGCTTCGTCCAGGGCCTCGGTCTCGGCGCCGAGATCGTGGTCGGCTACTCGACCTTGACCGAATTCGTGCCACCGGCGACGCGTGGGCGCTGGCTTGCCTTCATGGCATTCCTGACGGTGTGCGGCTTCCCGGTCACCGCCATTCTCGGCTACCTGATCATTCCGACCTGGGGCTGGCGGCCGATGTTCGTCATCGCCGGCATCGGCTCGCTGATCGTCTGGTACTTGCGCAAGAACTTGCCGGAATCGCCGCGCTGGCTCGAAGCGCAAGGCCGCACCGCCGAGGCCGAGGCCTTGATGCAGGCGATCGAGAAGGACGTATCGGCGACCGCGGGCGCCTTGCCGCCACCGGCCGTCGCCGCGCCGGTCCCGCAGCTTTCGGCCGCGGCCATGTTCAAGCCGCCGATCCTGCAACGGCTCCTGGTCGGAAGTTGGGTCCTGATCACGATAAACACGCTGATCTTCGGCTTCGTGATCTTCCTGCCGCAGTTCTTCCTGCGCCAGGGTCTCACCATCACCAATTCGCTCGGATACACGGTGGTGCTAGCCGGCGCTTCGCTGGTCGGTTGCGCCTGCGGTGCCGTTTTGTCCGATACTGTCGGACGACGCTGGAGCATTATCGGCGCGTCGCTGCTCACCATCGTTGCCGGCTGGTTCTACGCCCGTTTCAACGCGGCGTCCGATCCCGCATTGGTCTTAAGCGTCGGCGCGATTCTGATCATCGCGATCTACATCCAGACCGCGCTGCTGTTCGGCGTCTATACGCCCGAGTTGTTCCCGACCGAGATCCGCCTGCGCGCCAACGGCATCTGCAATACACTCGGCCGCGCTGCCACCGTGGTGTCGCCGTTCGTGGTCGGCTATCTGATGGTCAATTCCGGCCTGCCGGGCGTCATCGGGTTGATGATCGCGCTGCTCGTGGTGCAGATCATCGCAGTCTATTTCTGGGGCGTTGAGCCGGCGCGGCGCTCGCTCGAAGGCCTCGATCCGAAAGCCGCATAGCGCGCCCGCGGAAGCGGGCTTGAACGGGCCGCTTTACGCCGCAATATGGAAGTGTAATTGAGGCCACGGATACGGCGTCCGCGCGGATCATTTCATGTTCGAATCGCTCAAGAGCTTCATCACCGAATTCGTCGAGGGCGAGAAGCATCCGGGCCAGTTCTGCGAGGATGACTATCGGCTTGCGGCCGCGGCGCTCCTGGTGCACGCCGCAGCGATCGACGGCGAAATGTCGCAAAGCGAGCGCGATAAACTGCATGCCGTCATCAAGCTGCGCTTCGCGCTCGACGATGCCGCGACCGACGAGCTGATCACCAAGGCAACGGCGGCCGAGCACGAGGCGGTCGACCTCTATCACTTCACCCATCAGCTCAACCGCACGCTCGACGAGCCCGCGCGCGCCAAGATCATTGAGATGATGTGGGAGATCGTCTATGCCGACGGTCAGCGCGACGAGCTCGAGGACAATCTGATCTGGCGCGCCGCCGACCTGCTCGGCGTTTCGACGCGCGAGCGGGTTGAGCTGCGCCGGCGCGTCGGCGGCGACGAGCTATGAACCCGGTCGCGCTGATAACCGGCGCCTCGGCCGGGATCGGCATGGAGCTGGCGCGGGTCTTTGCCGCGCACGGTCACGAGCTCGTCCTCGTTGCTCGGCGGGTGGACCGCCTGGCGGCGCTCGCCGAAGAGATCGCGGCGACGGGCCGGCCGCGGCCGACCATTCTGGCACTCGACCTGGAGCAGCGCGACGCGGCCTCGCATATCGCCGCCGAGCTTGCGACCCGCGAGCTCGAGCCGGCATTCGTCGTCAACAATGCGGGCTTCGGGCTCTCCGGTCCGGCGGCGGCGTTGTCCCGCGACGAGCAGCTCGGCATGATCGACCTGAATGTCCGCGCGCTCACCGAACTGTCGCTCGCCTTTGTCGACAGCCTGGCCCGTAATCGCGGCGGCATTCTCAACGTCGCCTCAGTCGCCGCCTTCCTGCCTGGCCCGGGCGCGGCCGTGTATTACGCCAGCAAGGCCTTCGTGCTGTCGTTCAGCGAGGCGCTGCATCGCGAGCTTGTCGGCCGCGGCATCCGCGTTACCGCGCTCTGCCCGGGGCCGGTGCCAACCGAGTTCCAGGCGCGTGCGGGCATGCGGCTCGACCGTGCCGCAGCCTTGCTGACGTTGCCGGCCGACAAGGTGGCGGAGATCGGCTACCGCGGCTTCATGGCCGGCAAGCGCGTGGTGGTCGCCGGCTTCGGCAACAAAATCGCGGTCTTCCTGGTGCGGCTTATTCCGCATGCGCTATTACTGCGCCTAGTCCAGCGCGGTATGCGCACGCCGCGCGGCGGTTCATAGGTCCGCCACGCAACCTTCAAAAATGCCGCCGGCCGCGATAGAAAATTCGCTCAATCGCGCTCGAATCGCTCGCGGCATGCAACACTCGGTCCTGATCGTTCTACACGGGGAGCATTCGACGCCTGGCCGCATCGGCAATGCGCTGCGCGACCTCGGCTACCGCCTCGACGTGCGCAAGCCGCGCTTCGACGATCCGTTGCCGCAGTCCATGGCCGAGCATTCCGCCGGCATCATCTTCGGCGGCCCGATGAGCGCCAACGATCGCGACGACTTCATCCGCCGCGAGACCGACTGGATCGACGTGCCGCTCCGCGAGAACAAGCCGTTCCTCGGCATCTGTCTGGGCGCGCAGATGTTCGCGCGGCATCTCGGCGGCAAGGTGTTTCGCCATCCCGAAGGTCATGCCGAGATCGGCTATTACCCGATCCGGCCGACCGCGGCGGGCTCCGCGCTGGTCGAGCAGTGGCCGGAACGCGTCTATCAATGGCACCGCGAGGGCTTCGACCTGCCGGGCGGCACCGAGCTCCTGGCCGAAGGCGACACGTTCGAAGTCCAGGCGATCCGCTACGGCTCGGGCTACGCGCTGCAATTTCATCCCGACGTGACCCACGCCATGATGCATCGCTGGACCACCCGCGGCCACGAGCGCATGCAGCTGCCGGGCGCCAAGCCACGCGACAGCCATTTCGCCGACCGCGCGGTTTATGACTTTAGCGCGCGCGCCTGGCTCAGCGTCTTCCTCGAGCGCTGGCTGCGTAACGGCTAGTTCCCGGCGAGCTGCGCAGCGAAGGCGGCGACCGTCTTGGTGTAGACCTGCGACGCGTTCCATTGCAGCAGCACCTGGAAATTGGGCGTGCCTTCGCCCCAAGGCTGGCCGTGCTGCCAGCCGTAGCCTTTCAGATAATTCGCCGTCGAGGCGAGCGCGTCCGGCGCGCTGTGAATGAGATCGCGGCGGCCGTCGCCGTCGTAGTCGACGGCGTATTTCAGATAGGACGACGGCAGGAACTGGGTCTGACCGATCTCGCCGGCCCAGGCGCCGTGCATCTGCGCCGGCGCCATGTCGCCGCGATCGACGATTTTCAACGCGGCAATGAGCTCGCCGCGAAACTTGTCAGGGCGGCGGCAATCGTAGGCCAGCGACGCCAGCGAGCGGATGGTCGAGAAATTGCCGTTGTCGGCGCCGAAGTCGGTTTCCAGTCCCCAAATGGCGACGAGGACCCCGCCGGGCACGCCAAACTGCTGCTCGATCCGGCTCAGCGTTGGACCGTACTGCGTCATCATCTTGGTGCCGCGGCCAAGCCGCGGCGGTATCATGCGACCGGAGAATTGCTCAAAACTCTGCCGGAACACGCCCTGGGCGTGGTCGCGGGCGATGACTGCCGGGTCGTACGTCACGCCGGTGAGCCCCGCCTGGATGGCGCGCTGGGAAACGTTTTCACCGGCCGCGTCTTGTTTGACGCCTTGCAACCAGGCGCCGAAATCGCCGCCGCACGGCGTCTCGGCATAGGCCGGCGCGGCAAGTGCGAGGAGCCCAAACGCTAAGCTCGGAACCAGCAATTTCAGTCGCAACGCAATGGCGCTCATGGGGTCGTCCCTTCAGGTGCCCCGGCCATGAAGCAGGCTATTTGGTCGCGATTGTGTTCGCTCGGCAAGAGGCTGACGGTTGAATTTACGCCGCTGGTTATGGCGGCCTCTGGGCGGCTAGCCGCAATCCTTGGGGTAGGCGAGGCCGAGGAGGACGAGCAGATCGTCGCCCAGCGCCGCACAGG
>Ga0306922_10003138_pt1 | contig 15425 bp, 11 predicted proteins | sample sta12Cox44000082_FD_203758 | JGI IMG/M metagenome (GOLD analysis project Ga0306922, IMG submission 203758) | Lab enrichment of tropical soil microbial communities from Luquillo Experimental Forest, Puerto Rico - statoxic.12C.oxic.44.000.082 (v2)... | ecosystem: Environmental > Terrestrial >... | reverse complement strand
CTAGTGCATGGTTGCAGCGCGTGGTCTACCCGTCGATCGGATCTACATTTCAGGCGGGTGCGGAGTACGCCAGTGCCGGCGAGATGCAGCAGGGCTGGACCGACATTCCGTACGATCTGCCGAACCTGCGCGTCGAAAACGGGCCGGCGCCGGCGCACGTCCGCATCGGGTGGTTTCGTTCCGTGGCGAACATCTATCAGGCCTTCGCGGTCCAGACGTTTACGGATGAGCTTGCAGCCAATGCCAATGCCGATCGAATCCAGTACATACTCGAACTCATCGGGCCAGGGCGGAGGATCGACTTCAAAGCTATGGGTGTGGAGTACCCGAACTACGGCGGCTCGCTCGCGGATTATCCGGTGGATACAGGGCGCATGCGAATTGTCATCGAGCAGGTTGCCGAAAAGTCGGGATGGGGAAAAGAGAAGTCCGGCCACGGCGTGGGTTACGGGTTTGCGATGCATCGCAGCTTTCTGACCTATGTTGCATGCGTGGTGAAAGCCGAGGTCAACGCCGACGGCGACATTGCGATTCCCCAGGTGAATTATGTCGTCGATGCGGGCCTGGTGGTGAATCCCGATCGCACCAAGTCGCAGTTCGAAGGCGCGGCGGTATTTGGCACGAGCATTGCGCGCTATGGCGAGATTACAGCGAAACATGGGGCCATCGAGCAGTCGAACTTCCACAACTACCAGGTGACACGTCTCCCGGAGGCGCCGCGGCGAACGAACGTCTACATAATTGAGAACGATGCCCCGCCTGCCGGTGTAGGAGAGCCGGGAGTTCCACCCTTCGTGCCGGCGTTCTGCAACGCGATTTACGCTGCGACGGGCAAGCGGGTGCGCGAACTACCGCTGTCGAAGATGGACTTCAGTAAATCTGCGAAGAGCTGAGTCGGTGGGTCGCAGGACTTGCGGATCGCCCCGCATCGCAGGCAGTCGTGGTGGTCTGACGCTCACCCGCGGGACGGCTAACGCCTCGCTGGACTCTGCCATTCGTCTTCGTTTCCAGTGCTTTCATCCCAATTCTCAAGCTGTGCATCATCGTTTCTTTGTGACGAGTGGAGGCAATGCGTTGCGAAGTGCGGCGCCGTCACTCTGAAATGCACCTTAAGGCATGGAATCGAGTGCGCTTCCTTCAGTGAACCAGCAGCGTCGATATACGTAGAGATGATTTGAGGCAAGGAGTGATACCAAGCGCTCTTTGCCCGTGGAAATTGCGCAGTTGCGCTTCGCCCGAAACTGGTGGCTCCGGCGAGGCGCTTCGCGGGACAGTTTTCGCGTCCCGTTCCTGTTGAATTTCGATGTTGTGAGAAGTGCAACGAAGTGGGGCCGCCGCAACTGACTTCCATCAGGAGATTGATCAGATGATTCGAAATGCAGTTCGTTTTACCCTGCTTGTACTTGCCCTCACAGTTTCGATTAGCGCATTCGCTAAGTCGAAGTCGGAAAACATTTCGCTGTTCCAGGACGTGACGGTGAACGGAACAAACGTCCCGGCCGGCGATTACGTCATAAAGTACGACATCGATGGAAACAACGCGCAGGTGAAGTTCACACAGCACGGTAAGGAAATCGCCAGCACGACCGGCCAGGTGAAGACGCTCAACAAGAAGCCAGTCCAGAACCAGGTTCTGTTGAACACCAACGGCGATACGCGCACCATCAGCGAAATCGATTTCGGTGGTAAGGACACAGCGATCACCTTCGAGTCCGCGGGCACGGGAGCAGGGAAGTAAAGGGCGATAGCAACGTAATACCTCCAGGAACAGAGCATGACGGAAGGGTGCGGCGCTTCGGCGCCGCATTCTCTTGTCTAGTTCGCCTATTTTCCGCGCCAGCTCCGAGATCAACGCTGGCTTACGGAGAGAATGTTGCCGTCGGGATCTTTAAACCACGCAACTTTGGCACCGCCGGGCGCAGTCCAGACCCCAAGCTTCTGGTCCTGCACAAACGGATATTTCTCCAGCGCGACACCGCGGTCCCTGAGCCAGCTTACGACCGCCAGGATGTCGGTTACCTCCCATCCGAGGACGGTGCCTGGCCGCGGCGTGAAGTTGGGAATCTTCGAAATGCGAATGCTGTGTCCCCCCACTCGCATGACCAGCGCATACTGATCCAAACTGACGAATTCGAAACCCAACTTGCCCTCGTAAAACTCTCTTGCCTTGTCGTAGTCGGTTGTTGCAAGAAATCCGGCAAGCTTTCCTGATTCCAGCATGGGAGCCTCCTATGGAGCCCTTTTATCGTAGGGAGATGAAGCTTGCCAATCAGAATTCATCGGCTAAAGTGACAAGATCTTGCCCGCTACAACAGCGCAAGTGCATCTATCGCGGTATTCCGAAAGCAGCTCGCAGACACGTGGGCGCGCTGTCTTCTGGAGGCTGAACAGCCGAAAGACGATCACCGCAGCAATCATCGTCGGTAACCAGTCCGACGTGACGCAGCTTTAACCGACATCCCGCCGCAACAATCCCGCCGGTACCGCCGCAACTGTCTTGACTTTTCCATGCCGGTACCCCAGAATGCAGCGCGGAGCGAATATCGTACGCTTCTGCCCCTCGGATTCCTGGCCAACGTCTCAAAGGAGCCACTTATGAGCACCACTCAAGCGCCCGCACCCGCCCTCGACATGGATAAGCTCAACAATTTTATCGGCAAGTTCGTCACCGACCTGGGAGCAGCCGTTCACACGGGTATGGTAGTCATCGGCGAAAAGCTCGGGCTTTACAAAGCCCTAGCCGAGGGCCCGATGAGCTCAGCCGAACTGGCTGCCAAGACGCAGACCGATGAGCGCTACCTGCGCGAGTGGCTGGCTTCGCAAGCGGCGGGTGGCTATATCACCTTCGACGAGACAAGCAACAAGTTTAGTTTGAGTGAGGAGCAGGCTTTCACCTTGGCAAAGGAAGATAGCCCAGCTTATTTGCCGGGAGCATTCGAACTGGCTTTGGGATCATTGGCCGCGGTTCCGCGCATCGCCGATTCTTTCCGCAGCGGTGCCGGAATGGGCTGGCACGAGCACGTGGACGGCGTGTTTCATGGATGCGAAAAGTTCTTTAGACCTGGGTATGCCGCGAATCTGGTCGCCAACTGGATCCCCGCGCTTCAGGGTGTAAAAGACAAACTTGAGTCGGGCGGGCGGGCAGCCGATGTTGGCTGCGGAAAGGGAGCCTCGACGCTGCTGATGGCGAAGGCGTATCCGAAATCGCAGTTCTTCGGCTTCGATTACCATGACAAGTCGATCGAAGCTGCCCGTGAATCGGCGAAGAAGGAAGGCGTATCCGACCGCGTCAGCTTTGAGGTTTCGAAGGCGAAAGAATACCCGGGCAAGGACTACGATTTCGTGGCGGTGTTCGATTGCCTGCATGACATGGGCGATCCGGTTGGAGCAGCGGCCCATGTCCGCCAGTCGCTGGCCAAGGATGGCACGTGGATGATTGTGGAGCCCTTCGCCAATGACCAGCTGAAAGACAACCTCAATCCCGTCGGCCGAGTGTACTACTCGTTTTCGACGCTGCTCTGTACTCCTTGCTCGCGTTCCCAGGAAGTTGGGCTTTGCCTGGGTGCACAGGCGGGCGAGTCGCGCATTCGAGATGTCGTCACCAAAGCTGGATTCACGCGTTTCCGTCGAGCTACCGAAACTCCGTTCAACATCGTCTACGAAGCTTGCCCGTAGACGCGCGCTTGCACAGTCGATGATTGGGTAAGTTCCTACGCCGTCATTTGTGCCGGTTCCTCGTGGAACCGCACCGACACCAGCTTCGAGACGCCCGCTTCCTGCATCGTTACGCCGTACATGACCGGGGCGATGGCCATGGTCTTCTTGCTATGGGTGATGATGATGAACTGCGTCTGCCCGCTGAGCTCCTGAACCAGCCCAGTGAATCGGCCGATGTTGGCTTCGTCGAGCGGAGCATCGACTTCGTCGAGGATGCAGAACGGGCTGGGCTGGAATTGGAAGATGCCGACCAGCAGCGCCAGCGCGGTCAGCGCCTTCTCGCCGCCGGAGAGCAGCAATACATTCTGCAGCTTCTTGCCCGGAGGCGACGCTACCACATCGATGCCGCTTTCCTGGGCGTTCTCCTGGTCGGTAAGGCGCACGAAGGCCTGACCCCCGCCAAAGAGCTTGCTGAAGGTCTGGGCGAAGTTCTCGTTGATGCGCGCGAACGCCTCTTCGAATTTCTGCCGTGAGATGGTGTCGATTTCTTTGATGGTGCTGAGCGTGTTCTCGATCGACTGCAGGAGATCTTGCCGCTGAGTTTCCAGGAACTCGTGCCGTTGCGCCGTTTCCTGATATTCCTCGAGCGCCATCATGTTCACCGGGCCCATGTTCTCAAGCCGCGTGCGCATCTCGCGGTAAAGCCCTTCTTCGTTGCCGAGCTCTTCGCCTGCGAGGCGAGGCAGGGTTTCATCGGCGAGCAATTCTTCACGCGGCTGGCTCAATTCCTGGATCGAGGTTTCAGCCATGTGCTGTGCATCCGATTGCACGCGGGCCTGCTCGGCCGCCAACTCGCCGCGACGATCACGCACAGCGTCGAGCTCGTGGCGAGCGGTTTTGAGCGATTCTTCCAGCTCGGTCAGACGAGCGCGGACCGTCTGCAATTCTTCCTGTAGCTCCCGATCGCGTTGCTGTGCTGACTCGCGTTCCGCCGCCCACTGGATTTCCTGTTCAGACAGCCGGGCGCTGTCCTGCTCGCGCTGTTCTTTCTCGGCTGCCGCTGCCTCGATCTGCCCCTTGAGCTTGTCGAGACGCGAAGTAACTTCGGCGAGCATACCTTCGAGCCGTTCGACCGTGGTGACTGCCCCACGACGGCGTTCTTCCAAAGTTGCTAAATGAGCGCGAGCATCGCTGGCGTGCCGCGACGCTTCGTCGCGCTGCTGGCGCAATTCATCCAGACTCGATTGTGCCGCCTGTATCTTGGTTTCGAGGGCGTACTTCTGCTCTTCGTGAGTGATGAGCTGGGTGCGATGGCCCGCAATCGAAACCTCACACTCACCGCATTCCGTTACCAGGCGCTGGGTTTCGCACTGGTAGGTGGATAGCCGCTCACGGACGCGAGTCATTTCGCTTTCAAGCTGCTGCAGAGTGTGGCCCGACGTCATCGCCTGCCGCTCAGCCTCGCGCTTGTCGTCTTCCAGACACTGCACGAGCGAGGTGAGTTCATTGATTTCGCGCGTTAGGGCGGCCACTCGTGTTTGTTCCTCGGCCATCGCGCGTTCGACGTCGGCAGCTTGGCGCAACACCTCGCGGAGCTCGCGCTTCATCGCCAGTGGACCTTCGCTACGCTGCCTGCCACCGGTGACGGTGACGTTGTGGAAGCACTCGCCCGACTGCGAGAGGAAGAAAGCATCCGGGTTCTGCAGAGCCAGATCGCGGCCTACATCCGAATCAGGGACGATGAAGCCGTTTCCCAACTTCGGCAGAATCACCTCGAGCGAGTTGCCGAAGCCATTCAGCACGCGAATGCAGTGCTTCAGCGGAACCACGCCGTCGCGGTGGCCGCCGTGGTAGCTGGCTTCTTCGGCCGCGAAGGAGAATTTCGCCTGCGAGTCGTCGGGATGCACGAGGAACGTCGCACGGCCGTCAACATCGCTACGGAGCAGACGCAGACCTTCGTCAGCCGCGTCCCACGACTTCACGACGATGTAATTCAGTTCGTCGCGCAGGAAGTCGTCTACAACATGTTCATAGCGGTCTTCAACTTCGAGGAAGTCGGCCAGCACACCAGCAGGTGCACGTCCTCCGCTCATCGCACCCGACTTGAACAGCCGGCGTACCGACTCGGTGGAATATCCGTGCTCAGTGATGACCGCTTCCAGCGAGCCGCTCTTGCCAATCAGACCGGCATACTCCGCACGGAGGGAGTCGAGGTGCTGCTTGGCGCTGAACTCAGCCGCCCGTGCCTGGTCGAGCATCGTCCGCGTCTCATCAATTTGGGTCGACAGAGCTTCGACCCGCCGCGAGGCGGATTCGAACTCCAGTCCAAGCTGTCCGCGCTGTCCGCCGCACGTTTCCAGTTGCTGATGAGAGGTGGTGGTTTCCTGCTCGAGGCGACGCGCCTCGCGATCCAGCCCCGCGATGCGCTCTTCAGCCTGCGTGATACGGTTACGAACTGCCGACGCCGCTGAGACCGCTTCGAGAATTGCGGCGCGGCGGGATTCCTGCTGCCTCTCGACTTCCATCAGGGTTTCAGACGCCAGCGACGCTTCCTGCTGTCGCTGCTGCAGCTCCCCGAGGGCCATCGCTACCTCAGCCTTCGCCGACTCGAGGATGCCTCGGTTCGATTCCAGCTCCTGCTGATGTCGCGCCAGTTGCTGTTCCGTGCTGAGTAATTCCGCTTGCGCTCCTGCCGACCGAGCATCCAGCTCGGCACAACGCTCCTCGTTCGTGCGCCGCCGCGCGATGGCGCGATCCATGTTCATTACCAGCGCGTTCAACTTCTCGCGGTTCTGGTTGCTCCCGTGCTCGATGGCGTAACCGCGCTGCGTGCGATCACTGTGTTCGGCTTCCATTGCGTCGACCGCTTCGCCCTTGTGGCGAATTTCTTCGCCAATCTCCGCGAGTTCCTCGTCAAGCGCCGCCGCTTCGGCATCCAGTTGAGCGAACTTGCTCGCCAGCACGACGCGCAACTTGGCGCGCATCTCGTCGCGCAGCTTGGCATAACGCTCAGCCTTGCTGGCCTGGCGCTTCAGCGAGTTCATCTGCCGCGTGACTTCGTCGAAGATGTCATTGATGCGCGCCAGGTTGAGCTTGGCGTCTTCCAGACGGGCTTCGGCGAGCCGCTTACGGGTTTTGAACTTGGTGATCCCAGCCGCCTCTTCGATGATGGCCCGCCGGTCTGTCGGCTTGCTGCTGAGAATCTGGCCGATGCGGCCCTGCTCGATGATCGCGTAGGATTCGGGGCCGAGGCCTGTGCCCATGAAGATATCCTGGATGTCGCGGAGCCTGCAGAGTTTGCCGTTGAGCAGATATTCGCTCTCGCCCGAGCGGAAGAGCCGGCGCGTTACCGCGATCTCGCCTGCTTTGAATGTCCGCTTGAATTTGCGGCGCCGAATCTTGAGGACTACGTGTGGGGCAGCGATGCTAGCTCCGGTCCCCGCTGTTGCTGAAGCTTCTGGTTGACCTTCAGCGCCTTCGCCGGCCTCCTCGTCGCTCTGGCCGGGACGCACTTCTTCCATGTAGCGCTCAGCGTCTTCTGCTTTTGCCGAGCGAATCACTGACTCATCCCAGTCCTCTTCCGGCAACTCATCCTGGATATCAATTTCCGGCTCGCCCGTCTCGCCGTACACTGCGGGATCAATCAGGGTCAGCGTGACTTCCGCCATGCCCGTGGGTTTGCGATCACGCGTTCCGGCAAAAATGACGTCCTGCATGTTCACACCGCGGAGCAATCGCGCTGACTGCTCGCCCAAGACCCACGAAATTGCATCGGAAATGTTCGACTTGCCGCAGCCGTTCGGCCCGACGATTGCGGAAACACCCTCACCCTGGAACTTCAGCTCCGTCCGGTCACAGAACGACTTGAATCCGATGATCTGTAGCTTCTTTAGTTTGAGCAACTTACACTCCTTCTGCAGGCGCAATACTTGAACTGACGAGAAGCTCCGACGCACAGTCGCGCAGCCCGTCTGGGAAATCCGGGCGCCGACACCAGAGCAACTTTACTTACGTTCGACGGGGGCGTCAACTTAGAAAACCCAATATTTTGTGTCCATCCGGATAAAACCCCATTGTATTGCACCTGTATTGCGGCAATCGGGTCGACCAATTCATGTTCTAAGAGAAAAGAGGACGCAGAACCGCTGGGCGCGACTGGCCACCGGAAGGTAAGAACCACTAGAGCTGCACAAATTGTACGATCGGGATCAGGCCGATTCAAACCCAAAAGTGCCAGGGTTACTTCAGTGATAAACGGGTAGAAATTGCCGGCAGTGCCTGCGGAGCGGCCCGAACCAGTGCCGCGTTCGCCAAAATCGACAGCAATGACGCGGCCAGCGTTGCCGAATAGCATGCCTCGCTAACCAGCCCATTCGAGCGTGCCACCTGCACCAGGATGAAAGAAAACTCGCCGATTTGGGTGAGCCCCACGCCTACAAGGATCGCTGTCGTGAGTGGATACCGAAACAGCTTCACGACTGCCGTCCAGACGATGAACTTTCCCACGATCACCAGTAAGAGCATCGCAAGCAAGAGCTGAGGAGAGGACAGCAACTTTCCTGGATTGATCAGGACTCCGACGGTCACGAAAAACAGAGCCACGAAGGCGTCGCGTAGCGGCAGCATCTGATCGAGCGCGCGATGCGCGAACGGCGAAGTACTCACCATCAGACCGGCAGCGAACGCTCCCAAGGCGAGAGACAGGCCAACGGCTTCAGCCAACGCGGCGGTCCCCAGACAGGTGGCAAGCAGGATCAGCAGAAATAGCTCGTTGTTATTGGCGCGTGCGATGCGGGCAAGCATTTGCGGAACCAAAAATCTTGCCAGCACAGCGACCGGCACAAGGATCAGCGCCGCCAGCCCAAGTGCCTTGCCGACGCCTAGCAAGTGCCTAGGGCTAAGACTTACCAGCACCGGCATGAGGATTGTCAGCACTACCACAGCGACATCTTCGACCAGCGTGATGCCGATCATCACGCGGCCGTACTCCGACTGCAGTTCGCCACGATCAATCAGCAGTCGCGACAGGACCATACTGCTGGCAACTGAGATGATGAGTCCCACAACCACCCCAGTCATCCTGTCCCAGGCAAACAGCCAGCCGACGCCTGCACCCAAGAGCGCTGACAACGCAATTCCAAGCGGTCCGCCGATCAGTGCGACCCATTTCACGCTGGCCAATTCCTCCAACGAAAACTCCAGGCCGATCGAGAACATGAGGAAGACGACACCGACCTCGGCGATGACCTGGAACGTTTTGGGATCGTGAATGCTGGGGCCCGGCGTGAACGGGCTGATAGCGATTCCTGCCACCACGTAGCCGAGGATCAGCGGCTGGCGTAACTTCCACGCGAGCGTCCCGCCGGCGATTGCGGCGATGAAGACATATGACAGCTCTTTGAAAATTTCGTTGTGAGGCGGCATGAGAACAATTATCCGACAGCGTACTACGCTCCTCATCGAAGGCTGCCGACGCAGTGGATGCGTCACTGCTCCATCAGTGTGTTTTTTCTTTTCGGAGGACGCTGAATGTCGACCTGCGGGCGCCTCGGCCGCCTTCTGGGCAGAACTGCCGCGTCCGTTGCTTTGAGTTGGAACAATGGCACTCGACCGTTTCCCGGGTCAGCGACATACAAGCGATTACCAGAATCAATCCACAGCCCGGCTGGACAGACGAATTCACCCGCGGAATGCCCTGGCCGTCCGAACACCGAGAGAAGTTGTCCATCGTCACGAAAAATGCGAACCATCGAACTGTGGAATGAGCTCACATAGACATTGCCGTCGCGATCGGTTCCTAATCCGTTTTCGCGGTTCATGTTCGGATCGGCGCCATGCGGGATTGGAAAACTGCGCCTCACATTGCCATCATGATCCATCATGTGCACCCTTGTGCCGCGAGCATCGAGGACAAAGACGTGTTCGTGATTGATGGCTATGTCGGTAGGCTCTTCGAATTCGCCGTGTCCGCTGCCGTCGCGCGCCCGGCCGAGACGCTTCATGACATTGCCATCAAGGTTCATGACAAGAATCAAGTTGCGCGGCGTATTCGAGAGATAAATGCGTTGCCGTGCGCCATCATGCCCGTCGGACACGCATACTGAGGCTCGCCGCGGAAGTTTCCGATGTACCGCAGCAATCCACCGTTGTGATCGAAGACAATAACGAATCCGCGTTCGGCGTCGGCAACGTTAGAGATCGTCGGCTGCATCGACCGCTACGCCGCTTGGCTCCCGTAAGCGGCGGTCTTTGCCGCAAACGATGCGAAACGATGCCTTGCCCTTGCGATCGAGCACATGCAACCCGTTCCCCGCCGGATCATTGATGATCAGTCGCTGTTGCGAGTCCGTAACTCCGTGCCGCGGAGCATACTGAACGCTGGGATGTCCGTAGGCGAACGTCAGAAAGCGGTTGCGGGTTGCTCCCAAACGCGTGTTGGCGCGTCGAGCGGCCATAGCGTGCGGCGGAGGGAAGAGGTTCTCTACCACTCGCTCTGTGGAAATCAACATACGGGCCGGCACATCCCCGCGACGCTGTGGTTCGATTGGCGAAGCAGCCGGCAGCATCGTCTCTTCCAGCGACGGGCCTCTACGACCGGCAGCTTTCGACGGAGTCCGAAAGAGTGCATCAGGGGTAAACATGCCAAAGTAGGCAAGGTTCAGTCCGCCTCCAAGGTTGAGTGCGGGAAAGGCACGAGTCGGTTCAGCAATTACCGGACAGCTTTGGGACGGCAGTAGCCGAAGTTACGGCGGTCCGGGTTGGTGGAATTGATTGAGCAAATCCGTCGGCGGCCAGGCCAACCAGAAAAACTAACATTACTAATGCAAACCGCGCGGCGCGCAGCAGTTTCTGCTGGGCCCTCAGTGTTATGGGACGCTAGGGGGGGAGGTCCAACTGCATCATAAGATGGGTTCGTGTACAGGTAATCGGAAGAATCGTTAAATTGTGTAAGAAATTCCCAGATTGGCGCGAAAGCACTGTCACTGAAGGTTATCCCAGGTTATGGCGCATACGCGTGCGCTTAGCACGGACGGACCTGGACGTTTAGGGCGTAACTGGTATCGCCGGTCCAGGCAACGCCCAGCGCGTGCAGTATCAATTGATCCTGAAAGCTGAGTTTGAAAGGATCAAGCACGGGTTGCCAAGCCTCCAGAACCCGAAGGTTCTTAGTGACGCACCAGGGCTCGTGACCGGGACTCGCTTGACAATACGCGCAGGCGACGGCGGCTGAACTCTGATTACTGTCAAACCAAGCATGCGATTGAGCGACTGGCATGGCTGATCCTTTCCTCGCTATCGATCTCCGGTTACCGTCTTCTCGGACCTCGCACAGACAAACGTGTCGCCGAACGAGCGGCCGCGATCGAGGCGACGGGCTATCTAATCGACGACACCTGGCCTCGTTTGGTTTCAAAGCTCCTGGGCAGCGATTTCGACTTCGATTTCCGAAGGGTTGCTGCCAAGCGATAGCAAGTAAGGGACTTAGGCCATGCAAGGTCGCCTTTACCCCGACTTGGCTCAGTGCGAATTGTTTTCACACTAAGGTTTGCACTGTACTCGCTTTGCCCCGAATACCGCCGAGTCTAGTGGGTACGTGGCTTGCAATCAACGCTCCTACACCGCAGAATAGACAGACCAACATGGGAAAAAATCAAACTAAGCCCACGGAAATCCGCCGCCGGGAGTCCGCGCCGTGCCGCTGAAGCCCGGCCAACACATGGGCGATTACGAAGTCCTGAGCCAGTTGGGCTCGGGCGGAATCGGCGAAGTCTACCGTGTTCGCCACGTCATCTCGCAGCGTGTGGAAGCGTTGAAATTGCTGCGTCCCGACCGCAGCGGGACGGAGCTGTCCGGTCGCTTTCTACGCGAAATCCGTGTGCTGGCGAGCCTGTCTCACCCGCACATCGCGCAATTACACACCGCCTTTCAAGCCAATGAACAAGTCGCCATGGTAATGGAGTTCGTCGAAGGCGAAGACCTGCAATGGAAGATGCGCTCGCCCTGGCCGCGCCGTCCGCTAGAAGGCATCGGCTATGTTCGGCAGGTGCTTTCGGCACTGGAATATGCACATGGGCGTGGCGTGGTGCATCGCGACATCAAGCCTTCGAACATTGTCATCACACCTGGCGGTGAAGCCAAGCTGCTCGATTTCGGCATGGCATTCCGTGCCGAAGAAGCCACCTCGACTCGCCCGGGCTACGTTTTAGGGACGCTTCATTACATGTCACCGGAGCAGGTGCGGGGCGAGCGAGTCGATGCGCGTTCGGACATCTATGCAACCGGCGCGATGCTGTATGAGATCCTCACCGGCCGGACTCCGTTCAAAGGCACCGACTACGAGATCATGGCGGCGCATGTGAACGCCGAGCCGAAATATCCAACATCGCTGAATCCGGCGCTTCCCGAGGGAGTCTGCAACACCATCCTTAAGGCGATGGCTAAGAGCCCGGCGGACCGCTACCAAACGGCGGCGGCCATGTTGGCTGATCTCGGCGAAATCTCCTTTGGAGAAGCGCAGACCATCGAGCAGATGTCGATTATCGATCTTCCAACGCCCGCAACCCTCGCCAGCGGCAAGGCAGGACTGACTCCCACGCCCCGGCCCAGCAGCGATCCCGCCAGGCCGCAGAGCAAGCTGCATCCCAACGACTTGGATTCGGTGAGCAGGGAACTGGCATCCTACATCGGGCCGATCGCCAAGGTTGTGGTGAAGCGCGCTGCCGATCGCTGCTCCTCGGTGGACGAGCTCTACACGGCCGTTGCGGCGGAAATTAACTCGGACAAAGACCGCTCGCGGTTTCTTGCCGGTAAGAAGCGCTAAATCTTATTCCAGCATCTTCAGGGCCTTCGTGAGGCTGACGTGCATGCGGTTGAACGACGCAGTGACGTCAGCAATCTCGTCACTTCCGCGTACCTGTAGCTCGGGTTGATCGGTGTCGCCTTTGCTGATGCGATCAGCGGCCTGCGAGACGCGATGCAACGGGCGAATCACGATGAAGTACAGAGCCATGTCCAGCGCAGCGATGGTCAGTAGAAAAGTGATTACGAGAAACAGAATCAAATTGCGGTAGGCGGCGTCAGCTACCTGTATCGGCACCGACATTGGCACAGAAACAATTTGCGCCGCGATCACTTGGTTGAGCTTCCAGCCGAAACCGTTCTGGGCGCCGTAGGTTTTGACCATGGCAGCCGGCGCCACGTCAGGTGTGCTGTGGCACTGCAGACAACTCTGCTGCGCGACCATGGGCTTGGCAAGGTAGAGATAGCGGCCCGTGGGCGTTTCGCGCTCACCCACTACCTTCTTCTCGTTGGGATGGTCGGCAAAGTAACGTACGATATCGGCCTCCCAGTCTTCAGCACGGTCGATTAGGTTGGTGGGGTTGAGTGTCGCCTCGCGGTACGAATAATCGGGATAAGACTTCCGAATAGAGTTGAACACGCTGGTTGCCGCAAAGGCCGGCACGGTCTGTGGCAGAAACGTCGTCTCGTGTTCGGGGTTCTTCAGGAGCAACGGCTTCACCTGCTCGGAAGTGTAATCGCGAGTGGACTTGGCACTCGCCATCATCAGCTCGGCCTGCTGCAGGACCTGAGCTCCTGCGTTTCGCGTCAGAAATTGGTAGGCCAGGTGTGCGATCACGAAGCCGCTGATTCCGAAGAGCACGAGAAGTACAAGGTTAAATTTGGTCAGGAGTCGCATTCCGTCTCACCCCGCCAGCGATTATAAGAATTGCCGCAGTAATTGCACTACTTATTGGCTAGGTGAAAACGGTTTGAGTAAAGGCTGGCTCACATCTCATCAGGCAGGATGCGCACCTGGCGTCGCTTGGTAACGAAGGTGATCGCCCACTGCAGCATTACGAAGAGCCGATTGGCGAAGCCGATCAGAAAGTAGATATGAACTCCCACCCAGAGCACCCACGCAGAAAATCCTGAGAAGCGCACGAATCCCAGATCGGCAATCGCCGACATGCGGCCAATGATGGCTAACTCGCCCTTATCCCAATACCAGAATGGCTTCGGCGGTGACTGGCCTTTCACCCGGTTCCGGATGACTTTTGCTACATACTGGCCGGCCTGAATCGCAGGTTGCGCGACGCCCGGTAGTGTCATTGGCTTAGTCCGCCGAAATCCCAACAGATTACGAGACGGAGCGACGACTTTCGCTGTGTCGCCTATGGCAAAGATATTGGGGTGCCCGGGAACGGAAAAGTCAGGTTCAACCTGCACCCGCCCACGCTCGTCTCGAGGAGCACCCACCCAACGCGCCGCTGGAGAGGGAAGCACGCCGGCGCTCCATAAGACAGTTCGACTCGAATAGTGCTTGCCCGAAGCGACCACGCCAGTTGCGTCGACATCCTCCACGCGAGTCGACGTGTGGACCCTTACGCCAAGTTTCTCCAAGTGCCGCTGCGCGTTCGCCGATAAAGACTCAGGATATTCGGACAGCAGACGTGGTGCCGCTTCGCAGAGGTGTATTTGAGTCTTACTAAGATCGATGTGGCGAAAATCATCTGTCAGCGACATGTGTACCATCTCGGCCATTGTGCTTGCCATCTCCACTCCTACAGTTCCACCACCCACCAGAACAAACGTGAGCAGCGACCGGATCGTGTCAGCGTCCCCCTCGCCGAGGGCAGCGAGGCGCTCAGCCGTCTCAAAAGCGCACAGGATGCGTCCGCGGATGACATCGGCATCGTCAAGCGCCTGGAGCGACGGAGCATATCGTTCCCAGTCGTCGTGGCCGAAGTAGTTGTTGGTGATGCCTGTGGCCAGAATCAGATAGTCGTACGAATGCTGTCCCTGTTTGAGCAGCACGAGTTGGTTGGCGACGTCGATGCCGGTCACCTCGTCCATTAAGACATCGACGTTTTCGTGCCCGCTCAGAACCGAGCGCAGCGGCGCAGCGACCTCATCCGCTGAGAGAAGGCCAGCCGCGACCTGATAGAGCAGTGGCCTAAAGAGATGGTAATTCCGGCGATCTATTAGCGTAATACGCACCGGCGCACTCGCCAGCGCCTGGGCTGCGTTAAGACCGCCGAATCCTCCGCCGACGACGACTACGTGCGGCAGTGACTTGTTGGCTATCGTGGTGCTCAATCCGCCCCCCGGCTCAGAGATTCTATCAGCGACGAAGAGATAAGATGGAGGTGACGCCCGCCTGGCTAAGTGCCGCCCAGCACAACATCAAACTGCACACGTTGTGCCGCCATTCCGAATACGCAGAATGAAACGCGTCTGTTGCGGATTCACGCTGATGGTTCCCGAGTGCTCGGTGTTCGTGTCCTTGTTGGTGAACTTGAAGCGGTGTTCGCCGGTGGTAACACGAAAATCCGGCGTCGAGCTGCCGTCGCTCCCCGAAGTGATGAACTCCTCCCAGTTGTCGTCGATTTCCACGTCGATAGAGCCCTCGAGGCCGGTGAGCCAAGCGGGTTCTTCACGAGAGCGACGGAATACTCGGTATCGTTAACGGCGGCGCCAGTCGTTCCGCCAGTCGAACCTTTGGTGGCGCTGTACAAGATTAAGAACGCAATCAGCGCAATGGCGGCGATGCCCAGAAGTATCCATTTGCGGTGGCGAGAAGACGCTGGCGGTGCCGAGGGCGCAACAGACTTGGGCGCTGGAACAGTAGCGACTGCATCGCCTGACCTCGGCTCGCCCACGTGTGCACGCATGGCATCCACCAACTTGGCCATGTCGCCGTCCCAGTCGAGATTGTTCATGTTGAGGCTGTTGCGATAAGCCAGATCCTTCAGTTCCTCAGGAAGTTC
>Ga0306922_10003135_pt1 | contig 15443 bp, 9 predicted proteins | sample sta12Cox44000082_FD_203758 | JGI IMG/M metagenome (GOLD analysis project Ga0306922, IMG submission 203758) | Lab enrichment of tropical soil microbial communities from Luquillo Experimental Forest, Puerto Rico - statoxic.12C.oxic.44.000.082 (v2)... | ecosystem: Environmental > Terrestrial > Soil... | reverse complement strand
AACCCATTCGCCAGCGAGAACGGTTGTGCTGTCGAGAGAACGGCTCAGGCCGAACAGATGGGGTCGGATGGCGTACGTCTTGAACATCCGCGCGCATGGCTGCGACCGTCGTCCGCGTGGCCGCGCTGGCTGACTTGCACTGTACGAGAACGTCGCAAGGCGCCTTCCAGCCGATCTTCACCCGCATACGGGAATCGGCCGATGTGCTGCTCGTCGCCGGCGACCTCACGCACTACGGACTGCAGGACGAAGCTCGCGTGCTGGCGAAAGAGCTCGGGTCGCTTCGAATGCCGGCCGCGGCCGTCTTGGGCAATCACGATTTTGAGTCCGGCCACGCCGAAGAGATCGCGGCGATCATGCGAGACGCCGGTCTCGTGGTGCTCGAGGGCGACGCATGCGAGCTTGCCGGCATCGGCGTGGCGGGGGTCAAAGGCTTCGGCGGTGGGTTCGGCAAGCACGCGCTTGCGCCGTGGGGCGAAGGCGTAATCAAGCAGTTCGTGCGTGAGGCGGTGGACGAAGCGCTCAAGCTCGAGTCGGCGCTCGCACGGTTGCGGACGAGCTCGCTCGTGGCGCTCCTGCATTATTCGCCCATACAGGAAACCGTCGAGGGCGAACCGCTCGAGATTTACCCGTTTTTGGGCTCCAGCCGCCTCGAGGAGCCGCTCAACCGCTATCCCGTGTCCATGGTGCTCCACGGGCACGCGCATCGGGGGCGCCTGCTCGGCGCGACCCGAGCTGGAGTACCGGTGCACAACGTGTCGATGCCCCTGCTCGCCAGAACGTTCGTCGATCGATCGCCATTTCGCGTATTTGAAGTGCCCACCGCGGCTCCACTGGACGGAGCGGCGGCCGCAGGGCCGACGGGCGGGCGCCGCGCCACCGACGCCGGAGGCGTCCACCGCGCGGGACTACCAGTGAAGTCATCGTGAGGCTCCGATGGAAACATCGACTGCTCGAGCAACCCAGGATCCCGCCGCGGACTTCTACATCGACGCCCTAAAGAGGCTCCAGGACACGGGGATTCCGTTCCTCGTAGGGGGCGCGTTCGCGTTTGCGTACTTCTCGCGCGTACCTCGCGACACGAAGGACATCGACATCTTCGTCAAGCCCGAAGACTGTCCGCGGGTGCTCCAGGCGTTCGAGCGCCTCGGATTCGAGGCCGCGATCCGGTTTCCGCACTGGCTCGGCAAGATCCGGTGCGGCGATCACGTCATCGACGTGATCTTCGCCTCCGGCAACGGCATCGCGCGAGTCGATGATTTGTGGTTCGAGCACGCCCCGAAAACGAACGTGCTCGGCATCATCGTTCGATTGACGCCGGTCGAAGAGATCGTGTGGTCGAAGGCGTTCGTTCAGGAGCGCGAACGTTTCGATGGCGCCGATATCGCGCACCTGCTGCGCGAAGCGGGGCCGTCAATCGATTGGCCGCGATTGCTGATGCGCTTCGGCGACCACTGGCGGGTGCTGCTCAGCCACCTCATCACGTTCGGCTTCGTCTACCCCGACAAACGGCAGAACGTGCCGGGCTGGGTGATGGACGAACTGATCCGGCGGCTGACGGTCAGCCGCCCCAACCTCCAGAGCGACGTTTGCTACGGGACGCTTCTCTCGCGGGAGCAGTACGCGCACGACATCTCGAACCTCAAGTACCGCGATGCGCGGGAACAGCCAGGCGGGCCGATGACGCGCGATCAGATCGAGATTTGGACGTTGGCGATCCGCGATCGCACCAACGGTCAGTCCTGAACCAGCAGCGCGACGGGGAAGCGCTCGAGGATGCGAGCCACGGACATCGTCAAACGCCCGTCGATGGTTTCGGCTTCGACGCGCTCCCCGGTGAAGGCGTTCACGAACGGACGGGCGTAGGAAGAATGTCCCGGGCCCGGCAGCTCGATGCGCGTGTCGCCCCACGCGGCGCCCCAGCGCGGGTGGCGCGCGGGGGTCTCCTGCGCGCCGATGGGGCCCGCTGTTGGCCTTGACGGTGTATCAGGAAGCAGCGATGCAATCAGCCGCGGCACGCAGGTGATCGCGACGGTGTCGCCGAGTTGGCGGGCGAACGCGAATAGGTTGTCCCGTTTTGCGCCCGTCGGCTCCAACGGCACGTACGCACCGCCCTCGAACAGCGGCCGTCGCGCCTGACGGCTCCGCAACGCTCGCGTCGTCACGAACATCTTGACGCGCCCGTCCGCGCGCTGGCGCAGCAGTTCCTCCGCGCAGGCGTCCGGAGTTCGACACGACTCGAGGCGGGCAAGATCCGCCAACAGCGCCCGCCGCTTCGTATAGTCGACCGGCCGCCGGTTGTCGGGATCAACCAGATTCAGATCCCACAGCTCAGTGCCCTGATAAAAGTCAGGTACTCCCGGTGCCGTGATCTTCAGGAGCAGTTGCGCGAGGCTGTTGTAGATCCCGAGCTCGGCCACGCGGCCCTGCAACTCCTCGAAGGACTGCAGGAAGACGCCTGCCCGCCGGCGATCGAGAATCGCGTCGATGAATTGCCGGACGGCACGCTCGTACTCTTCGTTGGGGCTCAGCCAGTTCGTGTGGACCTTCGATTCGCGCAGCGCCTTTCGCATGTACGTGGCGACGCGGTCGTGGACGGCCGTCACGTCTCCGTCGAATGGCCAGACGCCCACCAGCGTCTGGTACAGAAAGTATTCTTCATTGCGATCGGGGGCCGGCGCGCCCAGTACGTCGATCTTGAACCGCCGATTCAATGCGCGCCACTTGATAATGGCCGCCTTCCATGCTCCGGGAATCTCGGACAGAACGCTGATCCGCGCGCGAACGTCTTCGCCGCGCTTCGTGTCGTGTGTGCATGTCGCGGACAACGCCGCCGGCCACCGCCGCTGGCGGTCGACCATCCAGGCGTGGACGGACGCCGGTGCCACTCCGAATCGCGTCGGGTCGGAGCCCACCTCGTTGAGGGACAGGAGCCGGTTGTAGCTGTACAGCGCCGTGTCTTCGACGCCCTTGGCTCCCACCGGGCTCGTGATCTGCTGGAACTTGCCGATGAAACGGGCGCGCTCCTCGCACTCGCGGCGCTCGGAAATCGCCGTCTCTTTGAGCAGCAGCCGCTCGACGAAGTCGAACACCATCGTCGGAACCACCGTCGACCGGCGCTTGCCGCACCGAATCGCGTCGCGGATGTAGCGGCGGTCGGCCTCGCTCACAGGGTCCGTGTCCGTGATGTAGGTGCGGTACACGGGAAAACAGGCGATCACGTCTTTCAGCGTCGAGATCAGGCTGTAGAGCGTGAAGTCGCGATGGTGGCGGTTGCGCTCGGAGAAGCGATTCAGCTGATGGCCGAGCGAGTTGATGTCGCCCGACATCGTCTCGTGGAGGACCTGCTTCTTCGATCGATACACGAGATCGCCGAAGCTCATTCGCTCCCGCACGAACCGCCGATAAATCTCGTCGAACGCCCGTTCGTTCCTGCCGTCGACGAACAAGTTGTTCACCATGGCCGCGAACTCGTAGCCGGTCGTCCCGGCGACCGGCCAGTCGCCCGGCATGGTCTCCCGGGCGCCCAGGATCTTTTCGACCACGATGTAGAAAGGGTTCGCCGAGTCGGCGAGGATCGGAGAGCTCGCTGCGTTCGTGGGGTGTGCCGCGTCGGTCGGATGCGCAGGATCGGTCGCATCCGCGAGGTTCGCCGGGTCGGTGCGATTCGAGGAGTCAGCGGGGTCCGCCGGGCTGGCAGGGTTCGCCAAGCTCGCATCCCGGCCGATCGTTGCCTGCAATCGCTGCAGGTAGTCGCGCGGCGCAAAAAGGCCGTCCACGTGGTCGACACGCAAACCCGTCGGTCCGCCGCGGCGGATCAAGTCGAAGACAAACCCGTGCACCTTGGTGAAGACCCACGGATCTTCCATGCGCACCGCGGCGAGCTGGTTCACGTCGAAGAAGCGGCGATAGTTGATTTCCTCCGACGCCACGAGCCAGTGGGCCAGCCGGTACGATTGGGCATTCAGCAACCCGTCGAGGAGATCGAAGCTGCGTGGCTGGCCGCGTGTGCCGTTAAACCGAGTGACGCAGGAGTCGACGTACGCACCGATGGCGCGGCTGCGGCTCGTGAGCGCGTCGAGCCTGCGTTTGACGACTTCTTTCTCCCGCGCGCGGACGGCGATGCTCTCGGGATCCCGGTCGCTTCTCGGTGGCAGATGCGCGCTGGCGGTCAGGATGCTTTGGAGCTCGTCGGCGTGCTCGCCCGGGTGGCTCGCCACGAGCTCGCCGAGCGTCGGCTCGAGGATGAGACCGTAAGTGTCCGGCGCGATCGGCAGCAGCTCGTCGTGGTAGCGAACCACGAACGATCCTTGGTCGAACGCCAGGATCAATTCCTGGCGTTCCAGCACAGCGCCGTACTGATCCCCGAGAATCGGGATGAGCAGCTTATCGGCCAGCTCGTCTTTGACGGGCTTCCACTCGATATCGAATACGCGCGCGAACCTCGAGCTCGGCCCGTTCTCGAGGACGTCGAGCCACCATGGATTGGCTGACTTCGCAATCCCCATGTGGTTGGGGACGAGATCCAGCACGTGACCCATCCCATGCGCGCGCAGCGTGTCGATCCACCCCCAGTAGTGCTCGTCTCTTCCCAGATCCGGGTTCAGCCGTGTGGGGTCGGCAACGTCGTATCCATGCGGGCTGCCGGGCACCGGTGCAAGGTAGGAAGACGCGTAGCAGTCCCCAATACCCAGTGCGCAGAGGTAGTCCACTACCCCCTGCGCGTCGCGAAACGTGAAATGCTTATTAAACTGAACGCGATAAGTGGCCAGCGGCCGGCGTATATCGCTCACCGGCGGGTTCATCGTGCAAGCTCAGCGCCAGCGCACGGCTGAGCTGGTTGCTAATTGTTGAGCTGCGCGGCCAGCGGATGGGGTGCGGCCTTCTCAGCCGCTTCCTAACGGTAGTTGCCGAACTGGAGCGCCACGCCGAAATCGTGTTCCCGCAGCGCGCGGATGGCCTCCTGGAGATCGTCCTTCGAGGGCGAGGTCACTCTGACCTGCTCGGCCTGGATCGCGGCCTGGACTTTCTTGAGCTTCTTGTCCTTGATGAACTTGACGATGTCGCGCGCGGCCTCGACCGGGATGCCCTGCTGAATCGCGACCACTCGACGGACTCTGCCCCCTGCGGCCGGCTCGCTCGCCCCGGCCTTGAAATTCTTGATCGGCACGTGGCGGCGGGCGAGCCGTGTCTGGACAATTTCCCAGAGCGCGTTCATTTTCATCTCATCGTCCGTGGTCAGGGTCAGCGTCTTGTCGGCGAGACTCAGGTCGATGTCCGTCGTCGAACCCTTGAAGTCATAGCGCTGGCCGACCTCCTTGCGCGCCTGATTGAGCGCGTTGTCGACTTCCTGAAAGTCGATGGTGGATGTGATATCGAACGACGAGGTGGCCGCCATCGCTCTATTCTAGCTATGAGCCATGACGGGTTTATGATCCAGCAATGGCCTCCTCGACGTCCTCTACACGGCGCATCGACGTCGTCCGCATTCAGGGGCGTGAGCGAAGGCCGGAAGCCGATTGCGCCGTTGTCGAAGAGCCGCTGGAGATTCGGCTCCACCGGCGCCCGTTCGCCGTGATCATGCGGACGCCGGGCGCCGACCGAGAGCTCGCGGCCGGGTTTCTCCTTTCAGAGCGGCTCATCACGACATGCGACGATCTCGGAACGATCGAACACTGCACTGATCCCGAGGCGGTGGACGAACCCTCGCGTCAGAACGTGGTCAACGTCACACTGACCGACACCTCGCGTCTCGATCATGCCCTGGCGGAGCGCCGGCAGGTGACGACGAACTCGTCGTGCGGGATGTGCGGGCGACGCACGATCGAATCACTGGCGTCGGACGTCGATCCGCTCTCGGCGTCGCTCGTCGTGACGGCTGAGCGGCTGGCGACGTTGCCGGATGGTCTGCGCGCCGCTCAGACGGTGTTCGACCATACAGGCGGACTCCACGCCGCCGGCCTCTTCGCGCCTGACGGAGCCCTCGTCGATTCCGCGGAAGACGTCGGCCGTCACAATGCCGTGGACAAGGTCATCGGCCGCCGGTTGATGCGAGACGAGCTTCCGCTGTCGGAGTGCGTGCTCTTCGTGAGCGGCCGGTCTTCTTTCGAGATCGTCCAGAAGGCGCTCTTTGCGGGCATCCCAATCGTCGCATCAGTCTCCGCGCCGTCGAGCCTGGCAATCGACCTTGCGAAAGAAATGGGCATCACGCTCGCCGGCTTCGTCCGCGGAGACAGCTTCAACATCTACGCGCACGCCGAACGCATCCGGGCGTAGTCGCTGCGACGGAATGATATGTTCGGGCTGGGCCGCCAGAAGCCACATCACTATCGCGAGATGGCGCGCGCCGCGTGGGAAAACCGCACGGAGCTGCCGTTTGCCTGGCGCATCCTCCGGGACGGCGTGTGTGATGGTTGCGCGCTCGGGACGTCAGGCCTCTCTGACTGGACGATCGAGGGCACGCACCTCTGTATGGTTCGGCTCGAGTTGATGCGCTTGAACACCGCCCCCGGGCTCGATCCGGGCATCCTCGGCGACGTGGCGCCGCTCACGGCCATGACCTCGCGAGAGCTTCGCGAGCTGGGACGTCTGCCAGTGCCGATGGTGCGCAGTCGGGGGGACCGGGGCTTTCGCGTCGTCTCGTGGGGCCAGGCGCTCGATCTGATCGCCGCGAAGCTCCGCGCGATCGATCCAGCGCGTGCCGCCTTCTATCTGACCTCCCGCGGTATCACGAACGAGGTGTACTACGCGGCCCAGAAGTCGGCGCGCTTTCTCGGGACGAATCACATCGACAATTCCGCGCGCCTGTGTCACGCCGCGTCGACGGTCGCCATGAAGTCGACGCTCGGCTACGGCGCGTCGACGTGCAGCTATGTCGACTGGCTGGCCGCGGATCTCATCGTGTTCTTCGGATCGAACGTCGCCAACAACCAGCCGGTCACCCTCAAGTATCTCCATCACGCGAAGAAGAACCGCGCGCAAGTGGCGGTCGTCAACACGTTTCGCGAGCCAGGCCTGGAGCGTTACTGGGTCCCTTCGATTCCCTCGAGCGCGCTCCTGGGGACCGACATCGCCGATCACTGGTTCCATGTGCATACCGGCGGTGATCTGGCATTCCTGGTCGGCGTACTGCGTGCGCTCATCGAATCGGGCGGCGTGGACGATGCGTTTGTGCGCGAACGAACGACCGGGTTCGACGAGGCCCGGACGCGCGCGCTGGCGGCGGACTGGGGCGATTTGGAGCGCGAGAGCGGCGCGACCCGCGACCGCATGGAGGCGTTCGCGCGTTTGCTGGTCGATCGGCCGAACGCCATATTGGTGTGGTCGATGGGACTGACCCAGCACGCGCACGGCGTCGACACCATCAGAGCGCTGGTGAATGTCGGGTTGGCGCGAGGGCTTCTGGGGCGTCCGAACCGCGGCCTCGTGCCGATTCGGGGCCATTCGGGCGTGCAGGGTGGAGCGGAAGTCGGTTGCGTGCCAACGATCGACCGGGCCACACGGGCGCGCTGGGCCGACGTGTGGGGATTCGATCTGCCGTCGGCGGATGGCTGGACCGCAGCCGAGATGATCGATCAGGCGGCCGGAGGTGGCGTCGATGTCTTCTGGATCGTCGGCGGCAACTTTCTCGAGACGCTTCCAGGAGAGGCTCGCTCCCGACGCGCGCTGGCCAGGCCGAGCCTCCGCATACATCAGGACATCGTGTTGTCGTCGTCAATGCTCGCGGAGAGCGAGGGCGATGTCGTACTGCTGCCGGCCGTTACCCGCTACGAGTCCGAGGGCGGCGGCACGGAGACGTCGACCGAGCGGCGCATCATTTTCTCACCAGAAATCCCCGGCCGCCGGATCGGATCGGCGAGGCCGGAATGGCGCGTGTTCGGCGACGTCATGGCGCGTGTCCGGCCTGAGCGGGCGGAGCGGATTCGGTTCACGAGCGCCGCAGCCATTCGTGAAGAGATTGCCAGGGCCGTTCCGCTCTACCGCGGGATCGAGACCCTCCGAGCGAAGGGCGATCAGGTGCAGTGGGGCGGCCGGGTGCTGTACGAGGCCGGGCGGTTCCTGACGGCGGACGGCAAAGCGCGTTTCTCGGACGTGTCTCACAGCGCCGGACGGCAGCTCACGCCGAGCGGCCAGGCGGTGTTTCGGATGTCCACTCGTCGCGGGAAGCAGTTCAATTCGATGGTGCAGCGGGATCGCGATCCGTTGACCGGCGCGAAGCGGGACGACGTGCTCATCAGCGCTGAGGATCTGGAGCGGTTGAATCTTCACGAAGGCGACGGCGTGGAATTGACGCCGGCTGACGGCTCAGCCGCCACGGGCGCGTTTCGCGGCCGGTTGAAAGTCGCAGCCATGACGCCCGGGAACATCGAGGTGCACTGGCCGGAAGGTAACGTGTTGCTGACGGGACGCGCGATCGATCCCGACTCTCTGGAACCCGACTACAACGCACTGGTGCGGCTGGCCGCCGCTGCCGCCCCTCCCGTCTCTCCTGCGCCTCCCGGCGCCCGCGCCCGTCTCGCGCGCTCCTGACGCCGGCACCCGAACACGGGGTTGTAAAGATCGTGCGGTCTCAACCGTCGCGCTCGTCATCCTTGGCCGCTTCGGGCTTGGCCGCTTCCGCGACGTCGAAGTACCGCCGCGCGAACGGGCTCGAGACCGACGACGCATGGTAAGTGCGCGCCGCACCCCGCCCCCTCGACGGCGGCCGGCCCCCGTCAGGCGCCAGTGGGGTGAGCAGTTTGGCCTGCATGCCCATCGCGCCGGAAACGTACCCTGCCTCGCTCAGAAAAGGCGCGAGAGGGTGCTGCGAGGGTGTCAGACCGTCGATCTCCTCAATGAGCATGCCGAGCATGCCGGGCGGCGCCACGCTTTGGCCGCGCGCGCGATCGATGAGCGCGCGGGCGACTGCGCGAGCCGTCTTCGAACGGTCCGGCTCGGCATCCGGCAGGAATGTCGTCAGTTGTCGATCGCCCCGCGCCAGGTACGCGGCGAGCGCGCCGTTGACGAGGATGACCGTGGCGCCGACCGATCGCGTCGGACCGCGCGCGGCCGACGCGCTGGTCGAGGGGCCCGTCGGCGCGAAGCCGGGCCACCGCAGCGTCGCGCCGTATGGATTGGCAGGGTCGGTTGCGGCCAGGACCGCGACCTCGGGTCCCTCGGCTGACTCGGCATCGGCTGGTCCCGTCTCGCGCAGCGAACGCAGCAGATCCAGGGCACCCGGAAGCGCGAACTGCGTCGCGCCGAGGCCCGCCACGAAGTAGCCGCGGCGGATCCGGCCGCTGTCCTCCAGACCTTTCAGCACCGGATAGACGATGCCAAACCCTCCGGGGACGTTCTCAGCGAGGGTCGCTTCCCGGGTGACCACGCCGTGGCGGGCCAGCAACTGGTGCGTGATGGCGGCTGCCCATCTCGTGCGTTCTTTCAGCGCGGCGCCCGTGACGCTCGTCGGGTTCTCGTCCGGCCGCGCGCGGTCGCCCGGCCGCGCCTTCCGCGCGGCATCGCGCCGAGCGACGACGCTCCATCTTCCTTCCGCGGAGAGCGGCACGAGCCGGCGCGATCGGAACGGCGCCGGCGGATCTGGGCGGCGCGCGTGTCTGCGCGGCGGGTGCGCCCGCGTGCGCGCGCGCAGCGGGTGGAACGTGTCATTGGTGACCAGGCCCCGCCAGACGAGGTTCCACAACGCGTCCACCGTCTGGGCGGGGTAGCCGGCTCCAACGGCATCGTGCAGCGGCCCGAAGAACGACGCACCATGCGCGGCGAGATACTCCAAGACCGCTGTTCCGCGGCCGGATACGTCGGTCTCTGAGTCCGCGCCGCTGCCTTCGGATGTGGGCAGCGCCGCGTCGGGTGGCAAGAGCCGCGCGAGATGATCCGCAAGGTACAGCGCGATTCGGCCATCGCGATCGCCGAGCGGCTCGACGCCAACCCAGACAACTTCGCCCGCGGAGATGACAACGTCGAGGTCTGTCGGGTCGTACCCGTCCAGCCGTGCCGGCAGGATCTCGGTCTCGAGGATCGACGCCGCCAGCGGCGCCCCCTGCAGCTGCTCGATCACGTCGAGCAGGGCGTCGGCGCCGTGACGGCGGCGCACGACGCCCTGCCAGGTTGTGGCAAATCGTCCCAGCACGGTCTGGTCGACCGGTTCCACCTCCTGGCGCAGTCTGGCCAGCGATCGCCGGCGCAGCGCGCGGAGCACGGCCGCGTCGGTCCACTCGCGCCGTGTGCCGCCGGGGCGGAACTCGCCTTCCACAAGGCGCCCTTCCGTGGTCAGGCGCACAAGCACCGCCTCGGCGGCGGCGTCGTGCAGTCCGTACCGGAGCCCGAAGTCTGCCGCCGTAAACGGGGCATGCGTTCGGGCGTAGCGGAGCGCGATGTCACCGAGCGGATCGCGGACCGGCTGCAGGAGAGACTCGGGAATGCCGCTGGGCAGCGGGACGGCCAGGGCGTCGCGAAAACGCGCAGCGTCTTCGGCGGCGATGAATCTCGCCTCGCCCGCCACGCGGATGGAAAGGGCCCTCCGCGCGGTGACCAACGCCGCAGCGCTGGCGGCGACGTCCTCGGAAAGCGATCGCTCGCGCATCTCGGATTCGCTCAGGTCGCCGATGGCGAGCAGCATGTCGTGCACGCCGTCCGCGCTCCTCGCGCGATACCTGGCGTCGAGGCGCTGGAGCTGCCGCTCGTAGGCGTCCATCGATTCGGCATCCAGCAGCTCGCGCAGCTCGGCATCCCCCAGGAGCTCCCGCAGCTGCGACTGGTCGACGGCCAACGCCTGCGCACGCCGCTCGGCCAGCGGCGCGTCGCCATCGTAGATGAAGCTGGCGACATAGGAGAAGAGCAGGGACGCGGCGAAGGGTGAGGGCGTCTCGGAGTCGACCGTCGCGATGCGAAGCTTCCGGCTGCGCAGATCGCTCAACGTGTCAACCAGCGATGGGATGTCGAAGAAATCGCGCAGGCATTCGCGGTAGGTCTCGAGCAGCACGGGAAACGATCCGTAGCGCGACGCGACAGCCAGCAGATCTGCGGCCCGCTTCCGTTGCTGCCAGAGCGGCGCGCGCGTGCCCGGCCGCCGTTTCGGCAACAGAAGGGCGCGCGCCGCGTTCTCGCGGAACTTGGCCGCAAAAAGCGCGGTCGCGCCAAGCTGACGAACGACCAGCGCCTGAACGTCGTCAGGCTCCGGCATCACCAGCCTGACATCCGGAGGCTCGTCGACGGCGGGGAACCGGACGACGAACCCGTCGTCTCCCCAGAGTGTCTCGACGTCGACGCCCCTCTCCTCGCGGATCTTCGCCGCGGCCGCCATCGCCCAGGGGGCGTGCACGCGGCCACCGCGCGGCGATAAGACACAGACGCGCCAGTCACCCAACTCGTCGCGGACGCGCTCGACAACGACCGTACTGGCGTCGGGTACGGCCCGGACGGCCTGCATCTGGTCGCGCAGATACTGCAGGAGATTCTCGGCCGCACGCGGGCTGAGGTCGTGGTCGCGTGTCAGACGATCGATGCCGGCGGCGGGCGGCAAGCGAAGCATCTCGTGCGTCAGCCGTCCGATTGCCAGGCCCAGCTCCAGAGGACGGCCGGCGCGGTCGCCCTTCCAGAACGGCATCTTCCCGGGCTGACCCGGCGCGGGCGACACGAGCACGCGGTCGTGCGTGATTTCCTCGATGCGCCACGACGAAGCGCCGAGCACGAACGTTTCGCCGACGCGGCTTTCAAAGACCATCTCTTCGTCGAGCTCGCCGACGCGGGCAGCCCCGCGCTCGGCGCCCGCCAGGAACACGCCGTACAGACCGCGATCCGGAATCGTTCCGCCGTTGGCGATGGCCACGCGTTTGGCGCCTTCGCGGGCGACGATGGTGCCGGCCGAGCGATCCCACGTAATGCGCGGGCGCAGCTCGGCGAACTCATCGGAGGGGTAGCGGCCGGAGAGCATATCGAGGACCCCCTCGAACACCGTGCGGCTCAGCTCGGCGAACGGCGCCGCGCCTCGGATCGCCGCGAAGAGATCGTCGATATCCCACGAGTCGACCGAGGTCATGGCAACGATCTGCTGCGCCACGACGTCGAGCGGATTGCGGGGGTATCTCGTGGCTTCGACCGTCCCGTCGTGCATCGCCTTGGCCACCGCGGCGCAAGCGACGAGGTCGCCTCGAAATTTCGGCACAATCACGCCCTCGCTGACGGCGTCGGCCTGATGGCCGCCGCGGCCGATGCGCTGCAGGCCGCTCGCGACCGAGGGTGGCGCCTCAATCTGCACCACGAGGTCGATCGCTCCCATGTCGATGCCCAGCTCGAGCGACGAGGTGGCGACAAGGGCGCGGAGCGCGCCGGCTTTAAGCAGCTCCTCGACCTCAACGCGCTGCGGTCGTGCGATCGAGCCGTGATGCGACCGCACGAGCGTTTCGCCCGCCAGCTCGTTCAGCGCGCCCGCAAGGCGCTCGGCGAGGCGGCGGCTGTTGACGAAAATCAGCGTCGATTGGTGCGAGCGTATGAGCTCGAGCAGGCGGGGGTGAATCGCGGACCAGATCGAGGGGGGTGTTCGTCCGGGCAGCGTCGGCCCACCCCCGTCGTGCCCACCCGGTTCCTTCATGTTCTCGACCGGGACGTCGATCGTGAGCTTGAGCGCTTTCTTCCGGCCGGCGTCCACGATGGTGACCGGTCGGAACTTCACCGGACCGCGACCGGCCGAGAACTCGGTTTCGATGTCGGTGCCCGCGTCCTGCCGGCCGTCATGAGCTCGTCGGGCCGAGATCTCGCGTCTGCCCGACGACTGTTCCGTGCCCCCCAAGAAATGGGCCACCTCGTCGAGGGGACGTTGGGTGGCGGAGAGCCCAATGCGCTGTGGCCGCGTCCGGCACAGGGCTTCGAGCCGCTCGAGCGAGAGCGCGAGGTGCGCGCCGCGTTTGGTCGGCACGAGCGCGTGGATCTCGTCGACGATGATGGTATCGATCGAAGCGAGGGCGCGCCTGGCACGCGAGGTCAACAGCAGATACAAGGACTCAGGCGTGGTGATGAGGATGTCCGCCGGGTCTCGCAGGAATCGAGCGCGCTCGGATTGCGGTGTGTCCCCGGTGCGAACGGCGACGGCCGGCACGATGCACGTTTCGGATCGACTTTCCGCCACCTGCGCGATGCCCGTCAGCGGCGCTCGCAGGTTGCGCTCCACGTCGACCGCCAGCGCCTTGAGCGGCGACACGTACAGCACGCGACAGCGCCGGTCTTTGGGGGGCGTCGGCTCGAACATCAGCCGGTTCAGGCACGAGAGAAACGCGGCGAGCGTCTTGCCGCTGCCGGTCGGGGCGAGCACAAGCGTCGAGTCGCCGTGCGCGATCACGGGCCACCCGAGGGCCTGCGGACGAGTCGGCGCGCCGAACGCCGACTCGAACCACGCGCGTACGGCGGGATGAAACTGAGCAAGCGCGTCTTTGTCGGGACGGACAGACACCCCGCCATCTTATAATGTTGGTACTTTCATTTTTGGTGCGGGGCTGGGCGCGATCGCGTCGGCCCGCGGGGTAGAGCCTTGGTTGAGGTGCGCCTGGTGCCGGCGTGAAACAAGGGAGAACTGATGGGCGACGCGGGAGAGGGACTGATTGATGCGGATGCGCGCATTCAGGAGCGCATGGAAGAACTGGAGAGGGAGCGCGCGCAGCAGAACACGAAGCCGGTCAAGAACCCGGAGCGGGCTCAGGCGCTCGAGTCGCTCAGGTTGGCGCGAACCGAGCTCGAGCGTCAACTCGAAGCGACCGCCAACGAGCGGCGGCGCACACAGATTCACGAAGCCATTCAGGAGATCGCGCGGAGAATGACGTCGCTCAGCGACGTGATGAACGCGTGATTTCGCTAGAGAATGCCCACCGTCAACCCGAAATGATCGAGGGTTGATCTCGCCGCTTCCGAGTAGTTCGTGACGAAGTGCGTTGGAAGATCGTCGGGCGCGGGCGCCGGGCGCGACGCGGCGAGCGCCACCAGGCGGCGATAGTCCTCGGTCATCGCGTCGAGCGTGTGGTGCATCGACCAGTAGGCGTGCCCCGCTCTCCCCAGCTCGGCGCGCAATGGGCCATCGTCTGCGAGCCGGCGCATGGCGTCGGCGACCGACGCGGTTTCCCGCATCGGGTCGACGCGGATGGCCACGTCCCTCGGCGTGTCGACGAGGTGCGCCAGATCGGTGATTACGGTCGGCCGCGCGGCGGCGAGGCATCGCAGCCACGATGCCGACGTCTCCTGCGCTGTGGGCCAGCGGAGACAGAGGCAGGCGTCCGCTGCCGCAAGGTAATCAGCAATCGCCTGATCTGCCACGTGTCCCGTCACACGGATCCAATCGCGGAGCCCCAGTCGGTCGACTTCCACGCCCAGCTCGGGATAGGCACCCTCATCCCCGACGAGCATCAAGTACGCCTGCTGGCCGTCGCGCGTCAGCGTTCTGAGACCATGAAGCATGGCCGAGACGCGCTTCTCAGGCGTCACCTTTCCGAAGGCTGCAAAGACGATGGCTTCTTCGGGCAGTGACAGTTGCGTGCGGATCTCGTGACGAGCGCCGTCGCGGTGGACGAGCGGCGGCACGCCCATCCGGATCGTTTCAATCGCGGCGTCCGCGTAGGTCTTGGCGAGCTCGCTCGCGACCCGGGGGTTATGCACGGCGATCGTGCGCGCGGTGCGTATCACCACACGTAGCATTGGGAAGAGGTAATAGATGGGCCCGCCGAGCCCTTCGATGGCGTACTGTGCGAAGTCGGGGTTCACGTCCGGATGGTCGTACCCGAACTCCTGCCGGTAGTCGTCGAACCGCCGTTGGTCCAGCAGGGAACGGGCCCGAGCGTGATGGAGGCGTACGTCATGAAGCACGACCAGTCCGGGGTAGCGCGCCAGGTAGGCCCACATGTAGTCGTGGTGCCGCGCGTTACCCAGCTGATACACGACCAGATCGTACGGCGTCCGTCGCGATCGCCAGACGAAGTCGTGCGCCGTGTGCTCCGGGTACGAATCGATGACAAATGTTTCGCTGAGCCGAGGTAGAAGCTCGGCACTGTACGCGGCGATGCCCGAGTGCACGGGCGGCAATGGCGAAAACCACGCTATCCTAGATACAGGCGGTTGGTGAGTCATCTGATCGGGTGAGTCATCTGATTGTCTAGTTATTGATCGCCGTGTGCTAGCATTGAAACTTCGCTTGTGAGCCTGTTCACAAGCCGATCGACCACCACCTCAACGATGCAGGGCTGGCTCTCCATCCTCATCATGATCGCGCTCGGCGCCGGATTCGCGCTGATCTCGGTCCTCCTTTCGCGCGTCCTGGGCCCTCGGAAGCCGACACCCGAGAAAGCGGCTCCCTACGAATGCGGCATGCCGCCGGTGGGCGACGCGCGCGAGCGGCAATCGGTGAAGTTTTACCTGGTCGCGATGATCTTCCTGCTCTTCGACATTGAGGTGGCCTTTCTCTACCCGTG
>Ga0306922_10003133_pt1 | contig 15449 bp, 17 predicted proteins | sample sta12Cox44000082_FD_203758 | JGI IMG/M metagenome (GOLD analysis project Ga0306922, IMG submission 203758) | Lab enrichment of tropical soil microbial communities from Luquillo Experimental Forest, Puerto Rico - statoxic.12C.oxic.44.000.082 (v2)... | ecosystem: Environmental > Terrestrial >... | reverse complement strand
CGAGGATCTGGTTCCGGCTGCCAGAGAGGAAAGGCCCCGCCGAAGCGGGACGCTAGAAGTTTTCCAAAATTTGCGACTGGTTCCGCAGATGGAACTGGGCAAGGGTAGCCACGGGCGGCGGATGGGGAATCCCCGGCGGCAGTCGCGGCCAAGCTATGCCGCCGGGGACCCGGACGGTACTCGGGACCGACGGTCCGCGGGTCGCCCACCTCTTAGTCAGCCCACAGTCAAATTCAGTTCATCAGCCGGTCCAGCTCGACCGAACGCGCAAAAATTTCTCTGAAAATGCCAATAATGCACAATAACAGACCGATCCGGCGGTGAATGTGCTTACGCCAGGCGCGAGGGCGGCGCCGGCTTGAATTGAGCAGCCACCCTGCTGCACCCGGCTGAGTCAATTACCGCAAACCTATCATCGCCAGATGACGACGGCGGCCGCCAAAGAAACTGGGGCCACCACAAGGCCAAGGTAGACCCACCTTTTATACGCCTCGACGGTCTTGGGTATCGTGAACAGGTGGATGACGATCCACAGAGCCACCGCGAGACCTAACGCCAGCCTAATGAGGTCGCCGGGGGTCTCGTGTACGGACCAAAGGGTCTCGCTTTGGGGAGTGCTGACGCGCACCGTTATTGCCAGGAGCGCACCCACGAACAGCGCTCTGAGAATGATGGCTGAGAGTCGTAGGCCGATCGGGATTTGGGTGCTGCCGTCTTCGCCCATGGGGGAGATTTGTACAGCACCACTTGCTACCATTTTGCTACCCAATTAGACGGGACGCGACGGAACGGGCTGGTACGGCGACGTGATTGTGAGTGCGTTTTGGTTGACGCACGCGACAGAACTAGCCGGGATGGCCGAAGCCGAATTTGGAGACCGGTGCTTTCTTTGTCTCTCTGTGCATCTCAGTCGTCGGGCAGCCGCCGGTCCCAATCAGGACACTCTTGCCCGGAAATTAGGACAGGTGGGTGTCGTGGCGATCCCCACAACTTTCGTCCCTAAGGAGACTCAGCCCCGCCCTGGCGGGGCTCTCTTTGAGAATGAGCCCCGACGCGCGTCACTAGCCCGCGAAATCATGGGCATGGACCGGTGGCGGCATTTCCAGAATCGTATATAGATTCTAGTTATGAGCAACATTGTCTCGGGACGCCAAATTCGGGCCGCTCGTATGCTCGCCGGGCTCACGCAAGCCGATCTTGCCCGCGCAGCTGGGTGTCACCCTCGGTCGGTTCGATATTGGGAGAACAAGGGCAGCAACCCGCCGACCAATGTCGCCTCTACACTCGACAGCATCGAGCAGGCGCTCAATCGACATGGCGTAATTCCGTTTTCGACACCGACGCCAGGTGTCCGATGCTCTAATTGAAATGTTCACTATTTGCCGCTGATAGGCAATTTGACGGAAATCCAACGATGTTGACGCCTCCGTCGGAATGATAGGGCGCGGATTTATTAATTTGCCCCTGAGCGGCAAATCATAATTATCAGGAGAATTTCGATGGGCGCACAAGTCGAGCAGACGCGCAACATCGACATTCGGACGGCTTCAGCAAACTCGCGCTAAAGCCGCGCCGCATGTTTTTCGGCTGCCTATAGTGCAGAAAATCTGCTATAAAGTCAGAGCAACCACTTTGGAACATTCCGTACAATGCCGGCGCTTGATAATCCCCGCTGGGAACGCTTCGCTCAGGCTATTGTTGAGGGCTTAGCTAACGGCGACCGCAAGCCTTACAGCCAAGGCCGTGCCTACATCGCCGCCGGCTACACCGCTAAGGATGCTGGCGTCAAAGGCGGCTCGGCAGAGGTCTGTGCCGCTAGATTGCTCAAGAAAGTTCAACCCATATTGCAGCGCGTCAAAGAACTCCAAGCCGAAGCAAACAAGCGCCTCGAACCAGAACTAGATATCTCACGGCAGCGCATCGGCAAACGCCTCCACAAAGCTTCCCTACTCGCAGAAGAGCAGAAAAACCCAGCATCCATGGTTGCAGCAGAGCTTGGACTCGCAAAGGTATTCCACTCAATTCGAGAAACCGCCGAACCAACTCACATCGATTTCACCACCGCAAAGTCTATGACCGACATCGGCAGGAAGCTATTGCAGAGCGTGGGCTTCAAAGAGCCTGACGATATTTCGATCAGCGCGGCGATTGAGGCAAACGATGGATTTATTGCGCAGCTGATGCAAATCCGTGATAGAGCTCAGACGCTTACACTCGAGCATGAGGATTGATGGGTGGAGGATGTTTCCGCCTACAGGTTAGCTGCTTGGGTGATGAAAATCGCGGTTAAGCGTGAATCAGGCTGCCGCAAGCCGCGATATCGTCGCCTGCGAGACATTGAATGACCGCGCTACATCCGCCTGCGCTTCGCCATTGCCAAGGCGCTTTAGGGCTTCTTCCCGTTGGTGTGGCGTAAGAGCAGCGGGACGTCCGAAACGCACGCCACGGGCCTTGGCGCGCTTGCGGCCTTCCCCAGTACGCGCTCGGATCAACTCGCGCTCGAATTCGGCCAAGCCACCGAGAACCGTGAGCATCAGCCTGCCGTGCGGCGTGGTGGTGTCGGCCCAGGCGTCTTTCAGGCTGCGAAAACCGGCTTCACGCTCGCCAATTGTGGCCAGGACATTGAGCAGATCGCGTGTCGAGCGTGCCAGCCTATCGAGCCTTATCACGACCAACACATCGCCGGGCCCGAGCCTGCGTATTGCCTTGGTCAGCTCGGTGCGATCGGTCTTTGCACCGGAGACCTTCTCTTTGAACACCTTGGCGCAGCCTGCAGCCATCAACTCAGCTTCTTGTGCCGCGAGATCTTGGCCATTGGTTGAAACTCGCGCATAGCCGTATGTCGTCATATTCCTATCCTCTTTTGAAAGCGATCTTTGCATTGTAATCTATACCTGGAATCAATGCGACGAAAATCATACAGAACTTACAATTTGTGAATAGCTTTTGCTGTGGCAACCTTGTCGCGCGCGAAAGAAAGCATTTGGCCTCCGATCTTTTTCCTTTTTCTCTCTTTCTGCTTTTCCGATTCGGATTTCTGAAATCGGGTCCGGTGCAAACCGGTAGGCCCCCGCCGGGGAGAGGGGGGATGGGTGTCGGAGTCTTTGCGCGTCTTCAACACACGCCAGGAATCCGGCAATGGGGCCCGAGCTGAGAACTGGGTCTCGATCTGTGCCTCAATATGGGACCAGAATCCGAGACTGGGTCCCGCTTTCCCTGCGATTGCTGCTGGAAATGGGAGGTGTTTGTTATGAGCCCGGGCGGCCCAACCGGGGTGTAAGGTGCGATGGGCCGGGACTTGTCACCACGCGGTCTTGCTGGGCGCGACGGTGACCAACTGACCGACGCAGTAGCTTGCGTTTGTTCGGTGGCCCCCGGAACACGGATTAGAAAAGAAAGCCCCGGGCGTGCCGGGGCTTTTAGAAACCAGATGAGGAACGTCTAGTCTCCTAGACGCCCCGATACTACCCCAAGGCCCAAAGCAGGCAAGGCGCGGATCGCGTGAGCGCCGCCGTGGGCCTATTGTTGTTGCGGTGGGCGGACGGGCGGCCACTTTGCGACAGCCTTGTCCATCTCCTCGGCGGTGAGCAGCGGCCCGATCGCCCCGGCTCTACAGCCAGCATCATAAAGGTGCGTACATTGGTCGTAAGGCCGAGTGGGCTCGGCAGGAGGCCGACTTCTATGCGGCCCAACGCGAGGGGCGTGTGCGCGGTGGGACCGATGTGCATGGCGAGTGACCTTCCCTCGCCTGAAAGGCGAGCCGACTGCTCGGTTTACGAGGATCGGCACGCGCGATTCCATAGGCAAGTTCGTTTGATGTTTATTGGTGCTCGCGTCCCGTAGCACCCCCTGCGACCCCCCGGGGGGTGGACTCGGGGGCCAAGGCTGTCCACGCCCCCCACCTCGATTTTATGATAGGTGGGGCGGAAATATTTTTTCCCAAAAATCCCGAGGGGACCGCCCGGGTGCTGTTCAGTGCGGTTTTGCACAGAATTCCACAGTCGATGGTGGTGGTCTACTAGCCTCATGGCCCCATAGGCCAATAGGCTCGAGCGCGATGTCGAGCTGCGCTGCTGCATTCGAGCTGCAACGGGGCACTGCGGGGAGTGCAGTAATGGTCTACTGGTTCATCGCCCGCAAGGACGGCGACTGAATGCGGCTCTATAGCCCGTCCCGGCAAAGCCGATGGCGTGCTTTGGTACGCTCTCCAACAATCGTGCGTTGAACGCACCTCCCAGGCCAAGAGCTGAGGTGGTACGATGAGTGAAGATGCGGTGCTGGTTATGCTAGCCGTCTCTTTCTTGTGTTTCATCACGTTCATCTTTCTGGAGGTCCAAAAAACGCTCCACCGGATACGCCTTGGAATCGAGAAAAATGGAGTCCTTTTGACATCGGTAAACGAAAAGCTGGACGGGTTAGCCACCTTGAACGACAAGCTGGGCAGCGTGAGCGAAAACTTATTCGACATCAGCGAGCGATTCGACGCTCCTGGAATCGCCAGAAAAAAGTCCGACAAGCGAACTCAGGAAATTAAGGCTCTATTGGATAGGCTTGCGTCAGATCTGCCTAAAACTACTAGGCCAATAGTCTATGAGCATGATGCCGGCATGCGCTGACTTTGGAAAATCTAAAGTCAGGGCAGCATCCACCGCTGCGGCAAATCCGGCTCTCGGTTCGTAGGCCAAAAAATTATTAGCTGTTCGGACCCTGGCGCCTCGGGTAGCAGCCGTGCTGCCCCTGCTGGCGCTCTTACACCTGCCCGCGGCGGCGGTTGCGGAACGCCCTTTGCAAGGCAGCGAGGCCGTCGTGGCTCAGCGTGGCGCGTAACGCGGCGGCGAGCAGCGCGACATCGCCCGGGTGCTCTGACTGCCGCGCAAGGATGTTGGCGACCCGGCGCGCAGCGGCCGGGCGCTTGGCGTGGCGCGCGCGATCGCGGATTTGGGTTCAACGCCCACCGGCTCCGCCACCATCGCGGCGACTGTCTTATGCGGCAGACGCGCACGCGCAGTCAATCGAGCCGCAGGAGACGCGGCGATGGGCATTCTCGGCGAATTCGCCCTTCACGATTGCGTCGAGATTGATGACGGTGGCTGGTACCTTTTCCCATCCTAACAGCTTGGCGGCCTTCGAGCCGCCGTTCGCCTGCCCTTCGCCTGCCCTCAGCCCCGACTGGAGGACCGGGGATGGCGCTTGCGAAGCAGAGGGGGTGAGAAGGTTCTCGGTCATTAGAAAGGCAACATATCACTAGCGGCGCTTTCTATCTTTGGCATTTCTCTTTCCAGAGAAGCCCTCAGATCGAAATAGCCATACACTTTGAACGGAAGTGAATATTCCGCCTCTTTGGAAAGCATGTAGAAGTCTTGCATACCGCCGACTGGTATAGCGCCATAGCCCATCACATTGTTGTCAACCGGTAAGGGCTGCTCTTTTATGATTGTCTCTCCCTCATGGGATTGATCGATATAGTCCTTCAACTGCCGTGCCTCATCTTCGGTAAATAACTCGTCGACAAATGCTTCGGCATAATAAATAGCGTAGGCTTTCGGATCATAGTCCTTGATGAGATCCGCATACGCTCGCTTGCCTTGTGGCTTTTCGTTGAACCAGTGAAACACAACATTCTTAAAGCCACTGTACTCTGGCGCGGTAGTCGAAACGCAGTAGAGCTTCATTTTCCATTCTCCTCTGTTGTGCCGTCGCGGACGGCGGTGTCTCACAATACCGTCATGTGGCGGGTCTATGAGATAACTGTTCCTAACCTTATGCGTATTAGATCGAGGTATTGACGGGGCGTTAGCGTCTCAGGATTCCGACTTGTGGCGGCATTTAGAGATTCACAGACCCTTTGAACCAACTCATTCTCTGGACACCCCTCCGCTCGAAGTCTGGCTGCCTCTTTGTGTATTTGTTCGCGCCGCTCCTGGTTTCTTTCTGCCGCGTATCGCTGGATTGTCCGAATGCTGACGTTCAGCGCTTGGGCCATCTCCCGTTGAGTTATCTTTGCTTCCGGCTTTTCAGCAGGCTTGCCGTGGCGATACCAACTCGCCCGACTCATGCCGATTGCTTCCCACTGGCGTCTCATTTTTCCGCCATCTGGCGGGTCATTGGGATTCATTGCCGCGCCCCTCGCTGTCGAACCAGGGGGCCTCGCAGCTTGAATGCAAGACAATGCCGTCGGGCCGATTGGGCCAGTTCCAAGGATTCAGGTCGCCGGGGGCGCCGCAGTTGTCGCAGAGCCGTGGCTGGCCATTGCTCTTTGGGGCACGCCGTAAGCAGTCGGGAAGCTCAGGGAAGGCATCGCCCCTATACCCCGCTACAAGCGTTACGTCAGTTACGTCCGCTACGGCCGTTGATTTTTCGGTGCTTTTTTCGCCCCCCTCATCCGTTCCGTAACCCTCGTTTCCCGTTACGTCCGTTACTTTTGACCCTTGAAAATCAAGGCTTGTTCCGCTCGTAACGCTCGTAACGCTTCCCTCAGGTGACGGGGGCGCAGGGGCTAGGTATCGCTTCCAGACGTCGTGCAGGTCTTCGCGGACATACCCCTTGGAGCGGCTTTCACCCCCCAGATTGAGCGTCCTCGATTTCACCCCGTATTGTCGCAGACGGACGGCCAGCCCCCTGTCGTTGAGCGGCTTGCCCTTCAACTCATTCCAGGGCGCCTCGGGCAGCTTGGTAAGCCGTTCGAGGACGACGGCCGTGGTCATCTGTTCGGCTTGACCGAAGATGTCTCGCAGATCGGACAGCAGGCGGATGCCTAGGCTCGGCTCCCTATCGGCGGCAGCCGCTACGAGCGTTACGGCCGCTACGCGGGCGCGCTTCGGCCAATGCTCGCCGGCCGCGTCTGCAATGGCCAGCAGCGGCTCCCACATATCGGCATCCCGGTCTTCGACGCCATCAGGCATCACCGGCCGTGCCTCGGTCATTTCCTTGACGGCCCCGGCCGCCCAAACGGCCAGCTGATCCCGAAGTTTGTTTCCCTCGACGGCATGAACACGACGTCGAAACGATGTGACCTTTTCATGCGGCGCGCGCCGGCGCATGCGCATGATGACGGACCGACTCAATAACGTGTCCGGAAGCCACCCCAGCCCGGCGAGTGCCAGGGCAGAAAAGGCGGAAATTTCTTCTGTTAAAACCTTTTTGCCGTGGACGACACATCGTCCGACGACAGCACCCCGGCGATGACCCGCATTGTATAACCCTCGTATGTCTTCGTTTTCTTTTGCCTTGGGGCCGAAGAGGGTATCGATTTCGTCATGAAGAAGCGTAGGCAGCCCATTTTCATCGCCGATTTTACGGAAGATGTAGGCCGGCGACATGTTGACGGCTTCGACCGCGTTCGGCACCAGCAGTTCGGAAATCTCGAGCGCACGGGTTTTGCCGCTCTTGGGTTCGGGTGACAGAAACGCGATGCGTGGGGTCGATTCCCACGCATCCATGCAATGAGTATGAGCTATCCACAGAACATGAGCGTCATGCGCTTCTTTTGATGGATAGATGACGAAGCGGCCAAGGAAGGCATGAACGTCATCAAGGATGCTTCGTATCTCGCCAGCGTCAGTTTTTGCGCATTCCGCGCAAAAGCCGGGACTTCGACAGGGATTTCTGCCGCACGTTGGGCAGTATGTCACGACGAGACTCCGACGAGTTGCAGGCAATCGCAATCATCAAGTGCTTCGACTGCCTGCTCGGGAGTGATCCAGCCGGCCTTTAACGCAAGGCCGACAGCCTCAATGTCGGCTTGCCAAAGCCGCGCACGAAGCGCGGCGCAACGCAGTTCGGCAAGCAGGTATTCAAGGCGGGTCATCCAATCACCGCAACGGGGAAATGATGGTCTTGGCGCGGGCCATCGCCTTCACGATGTCGGCGTCGGACGCACCATTGCGCCGCAGCATCTCAACCAGCTTCTTAAAGCGGGAGGGGTTGGGGTAAGCGCGCGCGAGTGCTTCGCCGTCAAGCTCAATGCTGTTTGGAAGGGACTGATGGGAGTCGGACATTCTAACCTCCTCGTATTTGCCGCTTGCGGGCGGCGGGTTGAGGGGCTAGAAGCCAAGTGTCGAGATTGTCTATCCAGCCCCAAACCTGAACAGCGAGCGCCAGCCAAAGCGGGCTGGTGTCTCGTTGTTAGGAACTGGAATACTTCTTCTTCTTCGGACGTCCGGGTCCGGCCCGACGTGCCCGCTTGTTGCCGTTTTCGTTGGAAGCAGCAAGCGCGCGTTGCTGGCGCGCTCGAATTGAGCGCACCGTCACCATGCGATTGGTGCCGTCGATGTATGATTCGTATTCGCCGCGATTTAAACGCGCGTAAAATTCAGTTATGCCGCAGCCATCCAGGCGCGCGGCTTCTTTTGGGCGCACGGCGAACGGTTCAATTTGAACGAGGTTTTCGTCGGACATAGCGCACTCCATTGCGCCGCTATCTTGTTAGCGGCTGGGGGTGCGCCACCTGACCCTTGTCGGGCCGCTTTAGGGTGGGGCCAACAACTCCATGTCGGCTGAATCCGAACTTTGGCCTGTGCCGTCTCTAATACGCGGCGTGACAAACATCAAGGGCTTTTACGAAACGGCACAACGGCTGGCGAAACAATAGGGGGTTTTCCACAGAAATTTTCGAAAGCCGCCATTAGTGAAACCCTTTTAGCAAACAAAGAGCCGCGCCGATAAGCCGCCTCAACCTTATCGCTGATGGTATGCGCCAAAGCCATTTCCACAACGTGGTTTGGGTAATTGGTGCTTTCAGCCGCCCAATCGCGAAATGTCGATCTAAAGCCGTGTACAGTGACGCCTGGGCGCATTCCTTTAAGTAATTCAGCCATACCCATATTGGACAATGGAAATAGTTTTTTTGTGCGCTGATCCAAGCTTTGTAAAATTTCAATTGCACGATTGCAAAGCGGGACTTTGTGCTCTTTGCCCGCTTTCATCCGCTCTGCAGGTATCGTCCACGTCTTCGCTTTGAGATCGATTTCAGCCCGCGTGGCGCCGATCACTTCCCCCGTCCTGGCGGCTGTGAGGATCGTGAACTCAAGCGCTTTGGCTGAGAGCGAGTCACGCTTACGCAACTCGGCCATCAAAACTGGCAACTCGGGATACGCCAAGGCGGCAAAGTGTCCCCTGCCGTTCTTCGTCTTGGGCAAGGATTCGGTGACATGGGCTGCAGGATTGTCTCCTGTCCGATATTGCCGAGTAGTGGCGTAATCCAAGATCCGTTCAACCCGCTGGCGTATCCGGCTTGCTGTCTCCCGTTTCGTATTCCAGATCGGTTCGATACACCGCAAGACGTCAGCAGGGCCGATATCGGCAACGGTCATGTTCCCGATCTTGGGATAGACGTATGTCGCCAGCGTCGCGCGCCATTGCGCCTTGTGCTTTTCGTTCTTGAACGAGTCGAGATGCAGATTGAGGTATTGCTCAGTGCAATCACGGAATGTAACGGTCTTTGCTTGCTCGATAATGCGCGCTTGCTTCTGCTGCTGTCGGGCTTGGAGGGGATCAATGCCCTCGAGCTTGAGCTTGCGGGCGGCCAATGCTTTGTCGCGGGCTTCGGCAAGGCTCACATCTGCAACGGGGCCAAGGCCCATATATCGTTCCCGGCTATCCATTGCGTAGCGGTAGACCCAGGATCGATTGATCAAGCCATCGGTGCTGGCTGTACATTGCAAGTACAATCCACGGCCGTCGCAATGCCAGCCGATTGGAGCGTGCTGGACGAAGCGGGCAGTCAAGCGCATCGATTCCTCCGCCTAACCTTCAACCCCCCGCCTGTATCCCCGGGGAAAACGCGGTTTGCGATGAAAGTGTATGAAAGGCTGCGACAGGTATCAAGTGCGGGTTGGTCTTTTCCCGTCAAGCTAATTAGTATGTTAGCGAAAGTTAGCGAAAGTTGGCGAAAAGGTATTAAAACGGACACTCCCTCCGCCAGAACGAAGTTCGCCACTGTTCGCCACCGTTCACAAAACCTCTATTTTTCCAGTACTTTCTGGCGATAACCGTCTGTACGTATCCGCCACCGTTCGCTACAATCCCACAAATTGTTGCGGGAAACTTTGTAGGATTGGGCGGAAAGTTCAGTATGGCGGAAGATCCCCGAAACTCTCCTCCCAACCCACAAATGGTCGCAGAGATTCATGCCGCACCAGCTCAATAGATTGACGGCGCGAACGGTCGCAGCAGCGACGAAATCAGGTCTCTACGCGGACGGTGGCGGGCTCTATCTGCGTGTGGGGCGTGGCGGCGCGAAGAGCTGGTGTCTGCGCTACATGCTTGAGGGCAAGGCACGGGAAATGGGCCTCGGCGGGTTAGCGAAAATTGGTCTCGCCGATGCGCGGAAGAAAGCCGCAGCGCAGCGTCTGCTGCTCGTTGACAAGATCGACCCGCTCAAGCGCCGCGAGGCTGAGAATAGCGCGAAGAAGGTCGAGGCCGCACGATCGATGACATTCGCTCAGTGCGCGAAGGGCTACATCGACTCTCACACGGCCGGGTGGCGCAATGCAAAGCATGCTCAGCAATGGACGAATACTCTCGCAACGTACGTCTATCCTGAGTTCGGCTCTATCCCTGTCGGTGACGTCGACGTCGCGATGGTGTTGAGAGTCCTGGAACCGATTTGGACAACTAAGCCTGAGACGGCCAGTCGCGTGCGTGGTCGGATCGAGGCCGTGCTCGATTGGGCAAAGGCGCGAGACTTCCGAGCGGGCGAAAATCCGGCCCGGTGGCGCGGACATCTTTCGAATCTGCTGCCGTCAAGCTCGAAGGTGCGGGCCGTCAAGCACCATCCTGCGCTTCCGTACACCGAAATCGGCGCCTTCATGGCCGATCTGCGAGGGCGGGAAGGGGCCGCAGCCGACGCGCTGGAATTCCTGATCCTGACCGTCGCGCGCACCGGCGAGGTAATAGCCGCGCGCTGGCCGGAGATCGACTTTGCCGCGCGCATGTGGACCGTGCCGGCCGCACGCATGAAAGGCGGCCGGGAACACCGCGTGCCCCTCACGTCGGCTGCGATGTCGGTGCTTAAGCGGGCGCAGCAAGAGGACAAACAGTTCCTATTCCCAGGTACCAAGGCAGGGCAGGGCCTCTCCAACATGGCACTGCTCAAGGTCCTCGAGCGCATGGGCCGCGGCGATCTGACGGCGCACGGCTTCCGTGCGACGTTCAAGACCTGGGCGACCGAGCGCACCAACTTCCCGCGCGAGCTCGTCGAGGCAGCACTCGCCCATGTCCTCGACGACAAGACCGAAGCCGCCTACCAGCGCGGCGACATGCTCCAAAAGCGCCGACGGCTCATGGATGCGTGGGCTGACTTCTGCGCTAAGCGTGCGCCCGCCGGCACAGTGGTGAGCCTGCGCCGGGCATAATCGGGAATGCGTTGCTCTCTGGGTAGCTCGCGCATGTCCGCTTTGAGGGGCAAAGCGGACATGGCCTACGTGACGGCGTGCCGCTTCTGACCCAAAGCGGACATAAAGGGGACTGAAATCCCGCAGTGCAGCGGTCTCCTGCCACTGGTAGCATGTGCTATCTAAAAGGGCTGCGAGAAGGAGAGCAAATGATGATACGCGCTTGTTCTCTGGCATTACCCCTACTTTTCTTGATAGCAACCGAAACGTTGGATTTTGCGGAAGCACAAGCGAGGCTTCCATCGCTCAAAGAGGTCAATTTGCTTGCGCCTGATCAAGGTGGGCAGGCGCTTGTGGTGCCCGATGATGGTTGGTTCAAACCGATCAGCGGCGACGAGAAGCAGTTTGCCAGCGTAGCTGCAGGTCAAGAGGCGGTATACGCCTTCAAGGACGAGAAGCCGGCAATATTCTCGAAGTTTTCCGTCCTGATTCCTGAACAGTCTGACCATAACCCAAAGCAAATCGAGCTTCTGGTGGCGGATGATTCGCCGACGGGCGCGTTCCGCTCGGTCGGCACACTCAATATCGTGAATGCCAAGATCGTAAAGTCGCCCTATCAAGAGCTCAGCTTTGGTGAGATCAAGGCAAGATATGTCAAGATTAAAATCGGACCGAGCTACTTCTACTCCGATATCTACCTGCGACAGATCCGACTTCTCGGGCGGCTGATCGAGTGAGCGGCCGGCCCCGTCTTGGCAGTGGGGCTTGATCGCTTCGCCGCATCCCCCTTCGACGGGGAGATATTCGGATGACCAAGCAACGCAAGCAGGGCTCGTTCAACAAGCGGCGCTGGTTCATCCAACTCACGGCCGTGGTCGGCCTCGTCGGTGGTCTGCTGGCTATCATCAACGGGATCAAGCCATATTTCGAAGCCAAGCCCCCGCGACGCGTCTTACAAAACACTGAGATCGTCTTCGACCGCTCGGAACTTATGGGTCGGCGTCTCCAGGACGGCACGCCGAAGCTGGAAGTTGCCCGGAAGGCTGTTGACCTCGTGCTGCGCAACGAAACTGTCGGCGACAATCTGGCCTTGCGTGCATTCGGTGGAGCTTGTGCTGACGACAGCACCCAACCCGCGCTTCCTTTCGACCTGGACAACGCCGCACGAGTTCGGCAGAAGATCAAGAACCTGAAGGCAGATGGTCGAGCGACACTCATAGCGGCGATCCGCGCGGCCATCGCCGACTTCGATGACGAAGCGCGTTTCGGAGGAGTTAACAAACGCATCATCGTGATCACCGGAAACTTGGATGCATGCGGCAAGAGCATCTTGGAAATCGTCCAGCAGCTGAACAGACTGTCAAAGGAATCCCAGGCCGGGGGCTCGATCGTGCTCGATTTTAACTTCATTGGAATAGGATTGGACTCTGTCGCCAAGCAGGAATTTGACGGATATGCCGAACGCACGGGCGGAGCGGCACACTTTGTCGACGATCCCCGAGAACTCGAGAGTGTGGTCGAGATTGTCGAGGTCGCACGCGTGACCCGCTCTGCGAAGGCGGTGTCGCAGCTTCTCGATGCCAGCACTCTGCGTTTGAAGCCGGTGATTGAGGAGTTACTGAAGAAGGACTACGTCGCCGCGGAACGTGATCTCCAACAGGCTCGAGACGAACTCGCTCGATCGGAGCTTCCGTTTCAAGACCTCATCAAACGCCAAAATAGCGAGCAGTTGAGTCCACAGCTTAGCGCGCAGTATCGTCGCATCTATCAAGCGGCAAACAGAAGCCGGGAACTGCAGAGACAGGTGCTCTCGCTGACAGAAGATATTTTGTCGCAGACCAAGGCATGGGACGAACGGGCCCTGCAAGCTTCAAAAGATAAATACGAAAGCACCCACGTCGCATACAACCAAAGCCGCGACGAGCTACTCGCGCTGGTGGAGCAGCTCCAGGTCATTGCCAGGAGCCACTGACCGCGTTGCGCGTGGTGACACTGAACACCGAGGCAACCTCGCGATGTTCGCTTTCGGGGGTAAAGCGGACATGGTCTAAGTGACGGCGTGATGTCTGCTTTTGACCCGCAGCGGTCATCGGCCGGCTCGAAATCCCGCAGCGCAACCGTCTCCTACCGGCCCGGCGATGCGCTATTGTTATTGGGGCAGACCGATCGTCCGGGTCGCCAGACTGCGGCGGTCGTTTTTCGTGCCAGCGATCCGGGAGGGAGCCATGACGGAAGTCCGGAAGTCCGACAGCCGGCGTCGGTCGGTGTCCTGGTCGTCCACGGAATCGGAGCGCAAGAACGCGGTGAGACACTTGCAAAACTTTGGAACGGCCTTCGACGGGTTTTTCCGCAGATGCCCAAGAAGCCGGCAGAGGGAGAGCCTGTGGCTCTCGCTGCGCGCTCGGTCAGGTTCTATGAGGTCTACTGGGCCGATCTGCTCATGGGCAAACAGGTGAGCGGTACGTTCGACTTTGACGAGTTTTCGAGCCTCGCCTGGTTTCCGCTTTTCAATCAAATCTACGAGGCCTACGCGAAAGAACCCTATCCGCTTTGGACGGTGTTTCGGTTTTCTCTCGTTCTGCCGCTGGCCGGCTTCGCCCTTACGGTCGTCTATTGGGGAGCCCGTCTTTTTGCTCAACTATGGGGTGCGGTCCAGGAGCGGCGGGGCGGATCACCCGAGCCGAGCGAGATCGCGGGAAAGACATTGATCCAGCGCGCCAAATTCCTTGCCGAGCGAACGGCGCATGAACGGACCCTGGTAGACAAGCTGTTGGATGAGTATGCGGCCGACGTGTTCAATTACATCAATTCGGCCGGTGACACATTCAGGAGCGACCGAAACGTACCGGAGCATCTGCGCCACGTCTACCGCGAGATCATCGGCCGATTCTACGACCGGCTTCTCCGCGCTCGAAACGACGGTTGCCAATCCATACAGATCGTCGCGCACAGCCTCGGCACAGTCGTGATGTATCACGCCTTGCGCGGACTTCGGCTCGACGAAGCGGCGCGCCCTGATCGCACGGCACTTTCCGAAGCGATGGCATCGATCGAGCATCTCTACACGATCGGCAGTCCGCTCGAAAAGATCCGCTTCTTCTGGCCGGGCCTGCGGCCCGAAACGAACCTCGCCGACGAACGCCCGATCGCGTGGGACAATTTCGTCTCCTACTTCGACCCGGTGGCCGGCATACTGCGACGGTTCAACGAATGGGGTCCGGTGAACAACCACCGTCTGCTCGGCGGTGGATTTCTCAGCGGTCACGTCGTCTACGAACGCAGCGATGTGTTTCTCGGACGACTGACGGAGGGCCTGCTCGGCCAGGCCATGACGCCGCGCCGAACCGGCGGGCAAAAGCTGAAGGACATGGCGATGCTGCTGGGCGAGAGCCTGCTTGCACCGTCGGCTTTATTCGTCTTACTGGCGTCTGGCGCGGCGCTTTGGATCATGTCGGCCGCCTTGTTGCCGTTCCTCGTCTCGTTGCCGTTCAGGCTGTTCGTCGGGCCCGAGATTTGGGGGCCGATTCTCGACTACGGCGCCCTCTTGTTCGGCGGTATGATGTTGTTCACCTTCCTGGTCGTGCCGGTGATCCATGCAAAGGAGACCTTCGGCCGCTTGCACCCGCGCAGCCCGGATTGAGCTTCAGCCAAATCCGAAATATCGAGCACGCGATGCCGAGGCGCTTGCCCTCGGGCCGGGCAGGAAGCCGAACCAGGGCGGCTGAGCGAGTCAAGTACTCCGATCCCGACGGGATGATCGCTCCGCTCGGATTAACCGTCACCACCCGAGCGACCGCGCGATGTCCGCTGCTGGCACTAAGCGGACATTTCGGGGCAAGCGTGTGCATGTCCGCTTTCGGAGCGAAGCGGACATGGTCTACCTGACGGCGTGTGCCGCTTTTGACCCAAAGCGGTCAAAAGCCGGATCGAAATCCCGCAGTGCAGCAGTCTCCTGCATACCGAAGTGTGCAGTCTTTCAGGAAACTGGCAGGGTATGCAACCGTGGTGGTGTGTGAAGTGTTATTGGAGGGTTAGGGCAAGAGAGCCGGAGTTGGGCCGATGCATGCGGTGGAGCGTGAACGAAAACATTTAGCCGAGGCCAATCGCCACATTGCT
>Ga0306922_10003129_pt1 | contig 15454 bp, 9 predicted proteins | sample sta12Cox44000082_FD_203758 | JGI IMG/M metagenome (GOLD analysis project Ga0306922, IMG submission 203758) | Lab enrichment of tropical soil microbial communities from Luquillo Experimental Forest, Puerto Rico - statoxic.12C.oxic.44.000.082 (v2)... | ecosystem: Environmental > Terrestrial > Soil... | reverse complement strand
CCCAGGGCGTGCCTTGCGAGTCGTGCTCCTCAAACCACAACTCCTCGGTCGCATACATCGCCACTTTGTCATAAACACCGGCGTGGCTGACGATGGCTTTGAACCGGTCTGTGTGCGTGGCCAACCAATCGGCCATGTACCCACCATAGGAGGCGCCCGCCGCTGCCAGCCGCGATTTGTCGATGAAAGGATATTTGACGATGGCCGCATCGATGCCCTTCATCACATCCTGATAGGCCTTCCCGCCCCAGTCATTGGTGATTTCGTCCGTGAACTTCTGGCCATAGCCGGTCGAGCCGCGCCGGTTGATCATCAGCGTGACGTAACCGGCCCCGGAGAACACCTGGGCGTTCCAGCGGTAGCCCCAATTGTCCGACCACATCGTCTGGGGGCCGCCGTGCAGCAGCACCAGCAGCGGATATTTTTGCGACGCGGAGAATTGCCGTGGCCGGAGGAGCATCGCTTGGACCTTGGTTCCCTCGGCACCGTCGAACCAGAATTTTTCCGGCTCGTTCATCTCGACGCTGGCCAGAATGGCTTGATTTGCGCGGGTCAGCTGCTTCAGGCCGCTGCCATTTCCGGAAGACACGAAAACCTCGGCAGGCAGGGTCAGACTGGAACGCATCGCCGCGAGCACACTTCCATCCGCGCTGAACGCGAATTCCGAGTTGTATCCATCCAGAACCTTTTTCGGCGTTGCACCGACGCGCGCTTCCACCGCGTACACGGGCTGAAGGGTTTCATTTTCGGCGACGAAATAGATGGTTTTACTGTCGGGTGACCACGCCAGCTCACTGGCGTTGCGATCGAAACTCTCGCAGAGGTTTTCGCTCTTGCCGGATTGCCGATCGTACCACATTACACGCCAGCGGTCCGATTCGTATTCCGGCACCAACTGCGAGTGGTAGGCGATGTAGCGGCCGTCCGGCGAATACACCGGATTCCCGTCGAACCCTGGCTGAGTCGTGATGCGTTTCGGCTCACCGCCCGTTACGGGAACCACGAACAAATCCCCGTTGGTGCTGATCGCTTCCATTTTGTCCGTCACCGCCGTGAAACAAATCTCCTTGCTGTCCGGCGAAAAATTGAAATCGCTCGCGGCGCCTCGTTGCACGGGGGGAACGTCGTAATCGGCCCCGGGCGTCAGGTCGCGCGGCGCATCCATACCATCGGCACTCACAACAAAGAGGTGGCTGCGCTTACCGTCGAACCACTGATCCCAGTGCCGGTAAAGGAGATGATCGTAGACGCGCGCTTTGACCTTGCTCTTTTCTTTTTCTTCGTCGCGCTTGGCGTTACACGCGTCGTCCTGGCAATCTGGATAAACCGACGAGGTGAAGGCGATGGCCTTGCCGTCGGGTGACCAATGGAACAGATCCGCCCCCGTCGACAGGCGTGTCAGTTTCTTGGCCTCGCCGCCTTCCATGGACAGCAGATAGACCTGCGCGTTGCCGTCGCGGGCGGAAATGAACGCGAGGATCCTGCCGTCGGGGGACCAGGCCGGGGAATTGTCCCGTCCACCCTCTGTAATTTGTATGGGTTGGCCGCCCGCGGTGCTCACCATCCAGATGTTGCTCACGTTGCGGTTGGCATCGAGGTCCGGAGTCGAAACGGTGTAGGCCACCCACTTGCCATCGCGCGAAACGGCCGCCCCGCTGAGGCGGTGCAGCTTGATCAGGTCATCAAACGTTAAGGCACGCTTGGCGGTTTGCGCGTTCGACGGCACGGCGACAGCGATTACGGTCAGAAGCAGACTCGTGCATTTCCAAATCTTCATCGGTTGCCCTTCGTGGTGCGGGAAATTTCGCAACGGGTTCCAAAACAGATGATCATCCCACGGTTGAAGGCCGATTCCAAGCGAGCGCAGGCCAGCGGTGCTAGTCGATCGGCGGAATAGGCTTGCCCACGGTCCAAATGTAGCCGTCCGGATCCCGCAGGGTAATTTCGCGCCATCCATGCGGATAATCCCTCGCCGGTTGCAGCACGGTGGTTCCCGCGTTCCGGGCGCGTATTTCCGCGAGGTCCGGGTCGATTCCCGAAAAACGCAGTTCCGCGCCGGCACCGCGCTCGCGTGCGGCTTGCACCACGGGGTACAACGGGTGATGGTCGTAGGTATGGTCGGCGTGCAGCATAAACTCGACGCCGTCGAGGGAGAGCGCCGCGAAATCGCCGTCGGAATAACGCACTGAAACCCCGAGAACGTCCCGGTAGAAATTCAGGGAATTCATGACATTGCGCACTAGCAGGTTGACGGAAAACTTCGGCATGCTGCGTCCATATTCATCCGCGGACATGAACGGATCGCCCACGCGAGTCTTGGTCACGGCTTCACCTCCTGACGCAAAGCCAGTTCAGCAGTGCGATGGCACAGGTCGCGCCCACCACGTAAAACTCGCCCCGTCCCATGCGCGTGATCAGCACCAGCGAGAAAAGCAGCGCCAAAGCGGAGAAGGTATACGGATACGGTAACAGGAACTGCGCTTTTCCGTCCTTCCGGTTTCGGAAGACGGGGACGGCCAGCGCCATAGCACCATAAATCCCCAGTCGCGAGACAGCCGAGAGCATTGCGTTCCATTGGAAGTTCCCGAGCGCGGAAAAAATAAACAGAAGCGCTGCGTACAGGAGAATCGAAACATAAGGTGTTTGGTATCGAGGATGAATCGCCGCAAGAAACGAAGGGAAATCGCCGTTTTCCGCGAGCGCGAAGGTGACGCGCGGCGCATGCAGCAGATTGGCGCTAAGATAACCGTATCCCGAAACCAGCGCGGCTAGCGCAATTGCCGCAGAGCCGGCCGGACCGAGAAACCGCCGCGCGGCGTCGGATAACGGCGTCGCCGAGGTGGCCACGCTCGGCAACGTGGCCATGGTGACGAATTGCACGGCCGTGTAAATCCCGCAAACGATCACCAACGCGAGGAGCAGCGCTAGCGGAGTATCGCGCCTGGGATTCCTGGCTTCGCCGCCGACAAACAGGGCTCCTTCGAATCCGCCATACGCAAACACCAGTAACAGAATGGCTTCGAACCAGCTCTTTGCGGACGCTGCCGCGACGGAAACAGGCACATGCAGTTCCGGCCGAAACAGCAGGGCAACCAGGCCAGTCACGACGAACAGGACCAAAAAACCGACCTTCACGGCGGTAAAAATGTTGCTGACGGTTTTCGCGGTCTTCACGCCGATGTAGTTGAAGGCCGCCAGTTGTGCGATGAGGATCGCCATCACGAGCAATTGCCATTTGCGCGTTCCCAGGGCTCGGAAAAACTGCGCCAGGTAGGTGCAAAAAAGATTCGCCACCGCTGAAGGTGCGGCAATCCGCGTAAGCCAGGTCAGCCAGGCGACCAGCAAACCGGTAAATCGGCCAAAGGCGTCGCGGGCGTACAAGTACAGGCCCCCGGTCTCGTCGTAGCGCGAGGAAACTTCCGCGATGCACGCGGCCATAATCAGAATCCCCGCGCCGGCGAGCAGATAGCCCAGCGGACTGAGCCAGCCGATTCTGGCGGCCAGAAGGGAAGGAAGGCCAAAAATACTGCCGCCGATGATCGAATTGACCATCAGAGCGGTCAGGCTCCAGCGGCCGATAACGCGGATCAGACCTGGCGAGCTTTCCATCCCCTCGAAGTCCTTTGCTCAGTAGTTTGCGGGTTGCGGAACTGCCGGGGCTTTCGACTTCGCGATCTCGGAAAGCAGATCGCTCTTTCCGCTGATCTGTTCGAGGTGCGCGAACCGCTCTCCGCCGTGATAATCCACAGGATATGTCTGGTAAAAGTCGTCGTTTTCGGCAAGCAGGTCGATCGTGGTGGAACCCGTTTTGGCGCGCTTGATGGCCTCGCGCAAAATTTCGGGCGACCATTTCCGGCCGTCTACCGCCACCAGACGCATTCCCGGCGCGAGTCCGGCAGTTGCGGCTGGGGAACCGGGAACCACGTCCAGGATGCGATCGCTGTCTTCGCCTCCCGTCCCATGCACGAGAAATCCCAGGGAAAATTGCAGATTGAACTCCTGCGTCGCCATTTCGTTGATGTGGTCGTATTCGTTCGGGGTGTCGTTGAACACCAGTTTCCAGCCGGCGTTTTCCAGCCCGCCGAGCGGCGCCCCCGGGCCATGCGATGTCAGGCGTTCGGTGAAGAACGCGTGCCAATCGTGGGGTGCGATTTCGTTCAAATTCGCGACCAGGTCGTTGAACGTGTACGGCAGAACCTTTGGCCCGCTGTTTTCGCCACCTTCAAATTTCCGGCAGAAATCGTCCAGCGATTTCTTGCCGTTCGTCTGTTTGCGGATCATCGTGTCCGCCTCCAGCCAGATCAGTGTACTTTCGTCGTAATAATCGATGCCGCGGCGCCACGAAGCCCAGTCCTGCGGGCCACCATACAGAATCTGCACGGAAATTGCGGTGTCCTCCAGGTCGCGCCACATACGGCCCGGCCGGTCATTCAAGTACGCGGCGACCGACGCAAGCGCTTCGCGCAAAATGCCGGGCGGCATCATCCCGGAACGCGCCGAAAGGATTACGCCGTAATACTGCGTCATGCCTTCATAGACCCACAACAGCTCCCCTTTCATCGGCGTCTGATAATCGGGTGTCGCCAGGCCGACGGGCCTGCGATATTTCCCATTCCAGGAGTGCGTGAATTCGTGCGCCAGAAGGTCGGACGTGCCAAAGAGGTCCGGGTCGAGGAAAAATCCTTCGGCTTCGCGGTTATCACTCGACTCGTGATGCTCCACGCCGTCTTGCGGCAGGCGATCACTCAAGGTAAGCAGGAAATCGTAGCGACGATAGTGCCGCGCGCCAAAAAGCGCACCGGTCTCCGCGACCAGTTGACGCAGACTGCGCACTTCGTTCGCGGTGGCCTCGAGCGGGCCTGCGCCGTCCGCGGCCATATGCACGGTGTGCGGCGGGGTCTGTCCCGGCGAGAGATCGATATGGCGGAGATGCGTGCCCGCAAGCACCGGCGAATCGACGACCGTCGCCAAGGGTGCCGGAGCGAACTCAATTAGTTCGTCGGATTCCTTTGTCACCGGCAAGGCGGTGCCATATTTCCATCCCGGTGGCAGCCGCAATGTAGCGGCGTAAATCAGGTCCTCGGCTTTTGATCCCTGGGGATACAGCGTGACCATATACCAATTCAATACCGCCAGCTTTTGCGTTGCCGACGGATGTTCCCGTGATCCGTTGACCTCGGCGGGCGACAGATAATCGTAGGAAGCCTGAAGGGTGTCCACGCCCTGGGGCACCTCCAGATGAAATGCGAACATGTCCACATCATCGCGGCGCCACGCGATTTCCTGACCGTTCCCGCTAAGTCTCAATCCGACCAAATCGACGATCGGTCCCGTCGGCGAGTGCTCGCCCGGAATCCATTTCGGATAGACAAGCGTGAGCGGCCCTGGCTGCACGGGAAGCGACAACTTCGCATGGAAAATGTGTTTGGGAGCATCGCGAAGGTCGACATTCAGATGCGCGGGATTTTGCGCTGTTTGTGCGCCAGTCTGTAACGAACCCAGAAACAAAAAAATAAACAAAACGTGGAAAAAGGAACAATAAAGTCGCCGTAGCAAAAGGATTCTCCGAGTCCGCGAAAGAGTATCACAGATGTGATTGTGCGGCAGAAGCCGGCCAGCAGGTTGGCGGGTCTCCGGTTTCATCGAAAACCGCCAGTTTCGGCCCTTCCTGCTACAATTCGCCTATGACGTCGGCCACGCACGCCACCTCACTCTTCTCGCGCCATCTCCGCAAACCGTATCCCGTAGCGGTTCGCGGCCAGGGCTGCTGGATTGTCGATGCGAGCGGACGGCGTTATCTCGATGCCTCCGGGCAAGCGGCGGTCGTGAGTATTGGACACGGTATCGCGGAGATTGGCCGCGCCATGGCCGAACAGTCTTCCAAGATCGCGTTCGCCCATACCACGCAATTTGTTTCGGAACCGGCGGAAAAACTTGCTGCGCGCGTGCTGGCGATCGCCCCGGCGAACTTTCGCAATGGTGGCCGCGTGTACTTCACTTCCGGCGGGTCGGAAGCCACGGAGACAGCGATCAAACTGGCACGGCAATATTTTCTGGAGACCAAGCAACCCTTGCGCTATCGCGTGGTCTCGCGCAAACAGAGCTATCATGGCAGTACGCTTGGAGCGATGTCCGTCAGTGGCAACGTGGGTCGCCGCGCGCCATATGCTCCGATGATTCCCGAGTGGGGTCACGTCGCACCCTGTTTTTGTTACCACTGTCCGTTCGACAAAACGTATCCCGGGTGCAACGTTGCCTGTGCCGACGACCTCGATAAGTTTCTGCGCGCCAATGATGCGTCTTCGGTCGCGGCGTTTCTCTTCGAACCGGTGGTCGGCGCGACTCTGGGAGCAGCGCCTGCGGTAGACGGGTACACCGCGCGCATTGCTGAGATTTGCCGGCAGAACGGCATCCTGGTTATCGCCGACGAAGTGATGACCGGCATGGGCCGCACCGGTAAACCGTTTGCGAGTTCGCACTGGGGATTCGAGCCGGACATCATTCTGACCGGAAAGGGAATCGCCAGCGGATATGCGCCTTTAGGGGCGGTGCTGGTCGCGCCGCACATCGTCGATGCCTTTGAAAGGGGCACGGCGACGTTTATGCACGGTTTCACATATCAAGCGCATCCGGTTGCTACGGCTGCAGGAAATGCCGTTTTCGACTACTTGGAGGCCCACCAATTATTTGAAGGTGTCGCGCCAGCGGGAGAAAGCTTGTACAAAGCTATCGCGAAGCTCGCAAGCCATCCGCACGTGGGGCAGGTGCGCGGGCTAGGTTTGCTGCAGGGCGTTGAATTTGTGAAGGACAAGAACACCCGTGAGCCTTTCCCTAAAGATGCGGGAATCGCCGAGAAAATCCGTCTGGCCGCGCTGGAGAATGGCGTATTGCTGTATCCCGGACAGGGAACCGTGGACGGTTCGCGCGGCGATCACATCTTGCTGGCGCCGCCGTTTGTGATCAAACCGGAGGAAGGCGAATTGATCGCTGACGCGCTGTGCTACGCAGTCGGCAAGGTCTTTGCCGCTTGATTCCGCGGCGCTCTTCTATTGGTACGATTCGTAAATTCGGAGACCATTTGATGGGGCCTATTCTGCGTTCTGCGGTGGTTGTTTGTGTTTCGTTGATGGTGTTCGGTTTGTGTCCCGCACAGGAAAAAACGGTAAAGCCTCGGGCGCGCGATCTCGGTGTGCCATTTGACGGGACGCCGGGCCCACTCAACGCGATCACGGACGTTGCTGGTGTCACGGTTGGTCATACGACGCTAATTTCGGGCGAAGGGAAGCTGGTGGTCGGCCAGGGACCGGTGCGCACCGGCGTCACAGCAGTTTTCCCACGCGGAAAAGAATCGAAGGATCTGGGAGTCTTCGCGGGCTGGTGGTCGCTGAACGGCAATGGCGAGATGACCGGCACGACCTGGGTGGAAGAATCCGGTTATCTGACCGGTCCGGTGATGATCACGAACACCCACAGCGTGGGTGTGGTGCGTGACGCGGTCATCCAGTGGACCGTGGCGCATCGGCACGTCGGGCCGGACGATGACTGGTGGTCGCTGCCGGTGGTGGCGGAGACCTGGGATGGCTACCTGAACGACATCAATGGATTTCACGTCAGGCCTGAGCATGTGTTTCACGCCATCGATACATCGCACGGCGGCGCCGTTGAAGAAGGCGCGGTGGGTGGCGGCACCGGAATGATTTGTAACGGATTCAAAGGCGGGATCGGGACGTCATCGCGGAAACTCCCCGAAAAGGACGGGGGCTTCACGGTAGGCGTACTGGTGCAGTGCAACTACGGATCACGCCAGAATTTTCGTGTCGCTGGAATTCCCGTGGGGCGCGAAATACCGAGCGAAGACCCCTACGCGTTTGCGCCCGGTGACATCACGGAACGCGGCTCCATCATCGTTATCGTGGCCACCGATGCGCCGCTGCTGCCGCATCAGCTGAAACGTCTGGCGCGGCGCGTTTCCCTTGGCCTGGGGCGCGATGGCAGCATTTCCGGCAATGGCTCGGGCGACATTTTCATCGCGTTTTCGACGGCGAACCCCGGTGCCGCGGCCATGGACCATCTGGTCGACCTGAAAATGTATCCCAACGACAAGCTCAATCCGGTTTTCGCGGCGACCGTGGAAGCTACGGAAGAAGCGATCATCAATGCGATGATCGCCGCGACCAGTATGACCGGAATCGAGAATCATCACGTCTCCGCGTTGCCCCACGATCAGCTTCGCGCCATTCTCAAAAAATACCATCGGCTCAATCCGTAATTTCGCTTGATTTTCGAAACGGAAGCCTTCTGCGCGGCTGCTACAATCGCAAGGTGAAACGCGTGTCATCCCGGGCCGTTTTCTGTTCTTGGGCAACCCTCGGAGCGACCTTGACGCTCGCGGCGTGTTCGGCCCCGCCGTTCGTCACCCTTGCGATCACCCATGTCACCGTCATCGATGTGGCGACCGGAACGACCCAGCCCGATTCCACCGTGCTCATTTCCGATTCGCACATTGCCCGAGTCGGTCCCTCTTCTTCCGTTGCGGTACCGCGCGGAGCGAAGACGCTCGACGGCTCCGGCCAATTCCTGATTCCCGGTCTCGCAGACATGCATTTGCACTTGACCGGTTCCGGGGAGCCCGAGGGCAGTCGCGAATTTTTTCTGCCCCTGCTGATCGCGAACGGTATCACCACCGTTCGGGACATGGGAGGAAGAGTCGACGTACTCAAGAAATTGCGCCGCGAGGTCGATTCCGGCGAACGGCCTGGTCCCCAGATTTTCTTTACCGGTCCGTACCTCGACGGCAACCCGCCGTCCTTTCAGCCGTCGATTGTCGTTCAGAAGGCTTCGGAGTCCGTGGCTGCGGTCGATCAGTTGAAGGCCGACGGCGTTGATTTCATCAAGGTGCAATCGCGTCTGCAGCCGGAGGCCTATTTCGCGATCGCGCGCCAGGCGAAGAAACAGGAAATCCGTTTCGTTGGACATGTGCCGGATTCGATTACCGCCGCGCAGGCCTCCGACGCGGGACAAGCCAGCATCGAGCATCTCACGGGCGTGTTGCTCGCATGTTCGGCGAGAGAAGAGGAACTTCGGCGGCGACAAATGTCTCCTCCTCGCGGGGAGACACCTGCCCAGGCGAAGGCCCGCGAACGGATTTGGGAGCGCGATTTGCTGGATTCGTTTTCGAAGGAACGAGCGGCGGCGCTCCTCAAGAAATTCGCCGAGAATAACACCTGGCAGGTTCCCACGCTGGTGCTGCTGATGGATTTAGCCTATGTGACGCCAACCACGGCCCACCACAACGACCCGCGACTGAAATTCGTTCCAGAAAGCGTACGCGAAGTCTGGGACCAAGGGCGCCAGCAGGCTTTGCAAGGCCGCAGTGCGGCCGATTTCGAATTCCGGACCGAACTCAGGAAGCGCTCGCTACAGATCGTCGGGAAGATGGACGCTGCGGGAATCCCCATCATGGCCGGAACCGACGCGGCAGCGCCCAATGTGTTTCCGGGCTTCGGCTTGCAGGAGGAGTTGTCCTATCTCGTGCTCGCGGGGCTCACCCCGCAACAAGCCTTGCGATCCGCCACGGTAGGACCTGCGGAATTTCTAAATCGAACCGAAACACAAGGCACCATCGCCCCGGGAAAACGCGCGGATTTGGTGCTGCTGGATGGCAACCCGCTCGACGATATTACCAATACCCAGCATATCCGCGCGGTCGTTGTGAACGGAAAAGCGTTCGAGCGAAACGGGCTGGACCAGCTGCTGAATTCAGCCGCGAATTTCGCGGCTCGCCACTGACGCCGCTAGAGAACCAGCGGGCCGGTCTTGCGCGGCGGATTGAAAAAAGGCAGCGGCACAATTTTGGCGGAAACGGTCTTGCGCGCCGCTTCCACGGTCAGTTCCATGCTCAGCGTGTTACCCATCGTGGCGCTTTCGCGAGTGATGGAGGCCAAGGCGATCATGCGCTTCAGCGTGGGCGACCAGGTCGTCGAGGTTGCTTTGCCGACTTGTCTACCCGCGCGATACACGGGTACGGCCACGCGAGAAGCTGTTGCGGGAACCTGCGGCGCCATGCCGATTTTTTCATAGAGTGCCTCGACTTCGCTCCAGTTCACTTCCAAGCCGACCAGTAGCCGCACCGGGCCGCCTTTGGCCGATTCCGCGGCAAGTGCGTCGCGGCCGACAAAGCTTTCTTTCTTCAGGTCGACCAATTTACCCAGACCGATTTCGCCGGGAGTGTATTTTTGGTCTTCGATCAGGGCCCGCTTGCTGGAAATATAGTCGACTTCGATCAGGATGAGCCCGGCTTCGATGCGCGCGATATCCAACGCGACCATTCCCGCAGGGTGAATATCGAAGGCGCGGCCCTTGTTCATCAGCTCGTCGAAAACCTTGATCGCGCTCGGCCAGGGAACCCAGATTTCATACCCGAGATCCCCGGTGTAGCCGGTGCGCGAAATGTCCACGGAAACGCCGGCGATTTTTCCGTGGCTGACGCGAAAATATTTGAGAGCGGCGATGTTGGCGTCGGCCACCGCATGCAGCAGCTTGCCCGAAGTCGGCCCTTGGAGCGCCAACGCTGCGGTCGTTTCGGAGAGGTCTTCGATGTGGGCGTCGAGACCGAGAGCATTCTGTTGGAACCAGCGAAGGCTGGGATCGGCAGCCGTCCAGCGGTACTCATTTTCGCCCAGGCGGGTGATGGTGCCGTCGTCGATAACCTTGCCGGCGGGATCGCACCAGCAGCAATAGATGACCTGGTCGACTGCGACTTTGTTGATGTCGCGAGCGATAATGCGATTCACCAGGCGAGTTGCGTCGCGCCCGGTGACGCGATACTTGAAGAGCGGGGTGATGTCGATCAGTGCGGAGGAGTTGCGAATGGCGTTGTACTCGTGCTCGTGGGTCATTTCGTACGCACTGACGGTGTAGTAGCCGGACCACTCCTTGATATTCAGGCTCTGGCAAAGCGCGAGCGTCCGTTCATGAAAAGCGGTTCCGACGGGCACAATTCCTCCGTGAAACGGAAACTAAGGATGCGGCAAGTTACGCAGGCAAACGAGCAAAGAAATTATAGTTTCGGGTTTGCCAGGCTCGCAAGCGAGTTTGCGCGGACGCCCGGGAGTGCGATGCGCGTCCTTGTGAAGCGACCGCGTGCCCAGTAGAATGTGGTGTTCCTTTTTCTCACATTTCCATTTGTCCTCTTCCTGGCGGAGTTTTCGGAGATGCCTCAGTTCTACGATGTGGTGGTCATCGGTGGCGGCCACAATGGCCTGGTGAACGCTGCGTACCTGGCGAAAGCCGGGAAAAAAGTGGTGGTTCTGGAGCGGCGCCACGTGCTCGGCGGCGCCGCGGTTACCGAAGAAATCATTCCGGGCTTTCTTTTTTCGGAATGCTCCTACGTGGTATCGCTGCTGCGCCCGGAAATCATCCGTGAATTGGATTTGCCGCGGCACGGGCTCGAAATTCTGCCGTTGGACGGCACGTTTGCGCCGATGCTGAACGGCGATTACCTGTGGCGCGTCAACGATCATGCCAAAACCCAGCGGGAAATCCGGCGGCATTCGCGAGTGGATGCCGAGGCCTACGACGAATTCTCGAAAATGATGACGCCCATGTGCCGGTTCGTGAAGCCGTTGCTTTCGATGATTCCGCCGGATCCCACGACGCTGCACCTAAAGGATTTGAAGCAGCTGAATTTCCTGTTGCAGCGGTTCCGCGAACTTTCTTCTGAGGAACGCTACACGCTGGTGCAGCTCATGACCATGAGCGCCGCGGATTTTCTGGATCAGTGGTTCGAGACCGATGTGCTGAAGGCGACCATGTCCGCGTCCGGAATTATCGGAACGTTTCTCGGAATTCGTTCGCCGGGAACCGCCTACGTCTTGTTGCACCACTATATGGGGGAAATTGACGGGGCATTCCGTTCGTGGGGATTCAGTAGAGGCGGAACCGGAGGCATTTCACTGGCCATTGCCGCAGCAGCGAAGGAAGCGGGAGTGGAGATTCGTACGAAATCGCCGGTGGCGAAGGTGATCGCCAAGAACGGGCGCGCGGCCGGTGTGGCGCTGGAATCGGGTGAAGAGATTCACTCGAACGTGGTTTCTTCGAGCGTGGATCCGCACTGGACGTTCGAAGTGTTTCTGGAACCGAAAGAACTGCCGAGTGATTTCCTGGAAAGTGTGCGGCGTTATAAATTCCGCGGTTCGTCGGGAAAAGTGAATCTGGCATTGGATGCGCTGCCCGATTTCCGCTGCTTGCCAGGAAACGGAGCGCACCTGCGCGGTGCAATCTCCATTTCGCCGAAAATGGAATATATGGAGCGGGCCTACGACGACGCGAAATACGGTCATTTTTCGAAGCGGCCGTATATCGACATGGTGATTCCCAGTCTGACGGATCCATCGGTCGCGCCGCCTGGAAAACACGTGCTGTCCTGTTTCGTGCAGTACGCGCCATACAAGTTGGCGGAAGGCACGTGGGACGACCAACGCGAAGCGTTCGGCAAGAATGTGATCGACACGATTGCCGAGCATGCGCCGAACATCAGGGACATCATTATCGGCAAGCAGTTTTTGACGCCGCTCGATTTGCAGCGGGAGTTCGGTTTGACGCAAGGGAATATTTTTCAGGGGGAACTCTCGCTGGAGCAATTGTTCTTCCTGCGGCCGGTGCCTGGCTGGGCGTATTACCGAACGCCCATCGATAACCTGTATATGTGCGGGTCTGCGACGCACCCCGGCGGCGGAATCATGGGTGCGAACGGGCGCATCGCGAGTCAAGTCATCCTCAAAGAATGGAAGAAGGCGGCCAGCTGACCATGCCCATCGGACAGCAGGTGGTGCTCATTGGAGGGGGTCACAACGCGCTGATCACCGCGTTTTACCTGGCGAAGGGTGGGTTCAAGCCGATGGTTCTGGAACGCCGCGAAATGATCGGCGGCGGCGCGGTGACAGAGGAGTTTCATCCCGGATTTCGCGCTTCGACGCTGGCGCATACGCTTGGGCCGCTGCGAGCGGACATTGCGCGCGAGATGCAGCTGGAAAGATTCAATCTGCAGATTTTCCGGCCCGATCCGCGGGTGTTTGCGCCATTGCCGGATGGGCGCGGCCTGCTGTTCTACGAGGATGCCGGGAAGACCGCGGGAGCACTGACGCATTTTTCGGCGAAGGATGGCCTGAAATATACCGAGTTTGCGGTGGCGCTGGAGAAGATCGGAGGGATCTTTTCCCAGATCCTATCGATTACGCCGCCGGAAATCGAAAATCCGTCACCGGAAGACTGGTGGAACCTGATCCGGACGGGCTTGAACGTGCGCGGGCTCGGGAAAAATGGGATTTTCGACATGCTGCGCTGGGGCCCGATGGCGGTTGCGGATTTCGTCGCGGAATTTTTTGAAACGGAACTGGTGCGCGCCGTGGTGGCCGCGCGCGGGATCTTTGGCGCGAATCTCGGGCCGTGGTCGGCAGGTTCGACGGCAGTGTTGTTACTGCGCGCGGCGGCGGATGCGCATCCTGCCGGTTCCGCGGCGTTTCCGCGTGGCGGGCTCGGCGAATTTTCGCGGGCGCTGGCGGATGCAGCGAAGCGTGCGGGCGCGGAGATCCGGACCAATGCCGAAGTGGCGCAGATCCGGACCAAGAACGGCGTCGTGAGCGGGGTGGTGCTCGCGAACGGCGAAGAGATCGCCTGCGAAGCGGTCGTTTCAGGTGTGGATCCGAAACGGACGTTCTTCCAGTTGCTTGATCCGACGAGTTTCGATCCGGTGTTCGCCCAGCGCATGAAGAATTTCCGGGCGAAGGGCAACGTGGCGAAGGTGCTGCTGGCGCTTGGGGAGTTGCCGAAATTCCCGGCCCTCGCGAATGCCGTGGCACCGGACGGATTCCATGAAGCGGTCGCAGGCCGGATTCACATTGGTTACGAAATCGACTATCTCGAGAAGGCGTTTGACGCGTCGAAGTACGGAGAGGTTTCCAAGGCGCCGTACCTGGATGTGACCATTCCGACCGTGCTCGATCCCTCCCTGGCGCCGGAAGGAAAGCACGTGCTCTCGGCGTATTTCCAATTCGCTCCGTACCAATTGAAAGAGGGAAACTGGAAGGAACGGCGCGAGGAGTTGGCCGACATCGTGATCAAGACGCTGGACGCCTATTCGCCGGGAATCGCGAATCTCGTGGAAGGCACGCACGTGATAACGCCTGTGGATTTGGAGAAAACCTACGGTTACACAGGCGGGCACATTTTCCATGGGGAACTGGCACTGGACCAGATTTTCACGATGAGACCGGTGCTGGACTGGGCGCGGTATCAGACGCCGGTGAAGGGCCTGTTCCTGTGTGGAAATGGGACGCATCCGGGAAATGGTCTGACGGGAGCGAGCGGCGCGAACGCGGCGAAGGAAATCATCCACGAACTGCGCTAACCTCAGAAATTAGAAAACAAAAACTGGAAATTGGGAGCTCGGAATGGCGCGCTGTCGTGCATCGGCTCTGATCTGCGACGAAGGCGTATTGGAACCAGCAAAATGACGACGATTGACCGGGAGAAGCTGCAGAAGCTGCAGGAACGGGAGGCGAAGCGGTTTGTGGCGGAGCATCCGCGATGCGCGGCGCTGTTCCGGCGAGCGGAAGGTTCGCTGCTCGGCGGCGTGCCCATGAACTGGATGAAGAAGTGGGCGGGACCGTTTCCGGTTTTCGTGAAGAATGCCAAGGGCGCGCATTTCACGTGCGTGGATGACCGCGAACATGTGGATCTTTGCCTGGGCGATACCGGCGCGATGACCGGGCATTCGCCGGACCTCGTGGTGAAGGCGGTGGCCAAGCGCGCGGGCGAAGGAATCACGCTGATGTTGCCGACAGAAGATGCGCTGTACGTCGGCGAAGATTTGAAGAAACGATTCAAATTGCCGTATTGGCAGTTCACGTTGACGGCCACGGATGCGAACCGTTTTTCGATCCGCATTGCGCGGGAGATTACGCAACGGCAAAAAATTCTGGTGTTTCATTATTGCTATCACGGAACGGTAGACGAGTCCTTCGCGGGGCTGACGAACGGAGTAGTGGGAACGCGGCGAGGGAATATTGGGCCACCGGTGAATCCGGCGGAGACAACGCGCGTGGCGGAGTTTAACGATTTGAATGCTCTGGAGGATGCGCTGAAGCATCACGACGTGGCGTGTATTTTGGCCGAGCCGGCCATGACGAATGTCGGGATCATTCTGCCGCAGGAAGGTTACTGGAAAGCGGCGCGGGAACTGGCGAAACGTTATGGCGCACTGCTGATTGCGGACGAAACGCATACGATTTGTGCGGGGCCGGGTGGTTGCACGGCGGAATGGAATCTGGAGCCGGACATGGTGGTGTTCGGTAAGGCGATTGGCAGCGGAATTCCGGGGGCGACGTATGGATGCACGGAAGAAGTGGCACAGCGGATTTCGGCGCGTATTCCTTTGGAGGACTGCGACGTAGGC
>Ga0306922_10003118_pt1 | contig 15468 bp, 19 predicted proteins | sample sta12Cox44000082_FD_203758 | JGI IMG/M metagenome (GOLD analysis project Ga0306922, IMG submission 203758) | Lab enrichment of tropical soil microbial communities from Luquillo Experimental Forest, Puerto Rico - statoxic.12C.oxic.44.000.082 (v2)... | ecosystem: Environmental > Terrestrial >... | reverse complement strand
GCCATTGAACGGCGGCAGAACTCGACGAGGTCCTGGAAGACGATGGCGCGACCCTCGCGTTTGCCTGCCATGTGGGGGGAGAGCGGCGCCTTGAACCGCCAGGGCGAGATGCGCTCGACCTCCTCCAATGCGAGGGGGCGTCCAAGCGCCGCGAGCAGCATGGCCGGATCGCTGCCCTGCCATGCGCCAGGATCGAAGCCGCTGACAATCGGCTTGATGGCGGCGACCGCGCCGCCGGCGCCGCGGATATGCCGGATCAAGCCTGCGGTCAGGAAGGTCTTGCCGATGTCGGTTCCGGTCGCGGTGATGAAGACAGCAGTCGAGGGCATACTGCCTCAAGCATTTCAAGGGCTTAGCTAGAACAGACTGGGAAATTGCCACCCGATTGCCACCCGCCACTAGCAGGAGCGCTGGCGACGCGCCAGAAGTGGGGAAATCAATACGGCGATCTACCCTCCCCACCATTTGAGCACCTTGCCGACCTCTAGGATGAAGTATCCGAAGGTGCCGATGGCAACCAGGAAGGCAAGAAAGCGCTCAAGCCAAGCGAGACGGATGGTGTCCCGAAGACGATCTCCTTGCCATCCCAATAGAGCTTGTTCGTAGCAGGGTCGATCCCGAGCAGGGACACTCCCTCGGTCGAGATGGGCCGGACACTCTTCGGCCAACCTGGCGGCGGCGGTACCTGTGCCACGAAGTTCTTTCTGATGCGGTCCCAATCGATCGCCATGGGCGTTCTCCCCCTTGTTGTGTTAATCGCTCGTCAACCTCTCTTCATCCTCCGAGCGCGGCGTTGATCGCGGCCGCCGCCTTCGAATCGTCCTTGCGGAACAGGTGGGCGTAGACGTTCAGCGTGATCGCCGGCGAGGCGTGTCCGAGCCGCTTGGCGATCGTTACGACATCGACGCCGGCGTCGATGAGCTGCGATGCGTGGGTGTGGCGCAGACCGTGAAACGACACCTCCAGCCCCAGCTTCTTGGCAAGCTTGCCCCAGGCCGAGCCGAAGCTGTCGGGGGCCTGCGGCGAGCCGTCCCAGGCCGGGAACACCAGGTCGGCATCGCTGAGCTTGCCCTGACCGAGCGCGAGACGACGTTCGCGCAGGCGCTTGCGTTGCGCCTCCAGGATATCGCTGACAATGGCCGGGAGCCGAACGTCGCGAGTGCCGGCCTTGCTCTTGGGCGCCTTGAATCGCAGCCCGGCCTTGGTCTCCTCGAGGCTCTCGCGCACCCTGATCACTTCGTCGTCGAGGTCGACGTTGCCCCAGCGCAGGGCCAGAATCTCACCCCGCCGCAGCCCGGTGAACAGCGCGACCAGCGCGGGCGGGCCGAGCTCGTGGCCGTCGAGCAGGGCAGGGAGCTCCGTGACCTGCCGCGGGGTGAGGATGCGCATCTCCTCCGTCGCGATCTTGGGCGCGCGCTGGACCGTGCAGACGTTCCGCAGCACGAGTTCGTGCCGCATGGCTTCGTGCAGGGCTTTGGCGAGGATTCGGTGGGCGTGTCCGACGGTGCGGGCGCTGACGCCGCCTGCTCCATCCGGGCGACCGTAGCGGCCCTTTGCGCCCTTGGTCAGGAGCGTGGAGTGCCAGGTCTCGATGTCGCGCGCGGCGAGCTTCTGGACGAGCTTGCTGCCGAGGAAGGGCACGATCTGATGCTCGATCAACCCGCTGTAGCCCTGCGCGGTCTTGGGCGAGATCGTGCCCATGGCGACCCAGTGCTCTAATCGCGAACGCAAGTATTCGGCGACGGTGAGCTTGCTGGGATCGACATGGCCGCCGTCGGCGACCCGCGCCAGCAGGCGGGCAAGCTCGGCCTCGGCTTGCCGGCGGGTACCCTTGAAGGCCCTGTAGACGGTTTGCCGCTGCCCACCGGCGCGATCGGCGTCGTATTTCAATTCCCAGCGGGTGCCGCGGCGCCGGATATGCCCCCTCATGCCGCCCCCGTCGTGTGTGCGCCGCGAAGTTTTTGCGCTGCTTCCAGCTCGATCATCTTTATTGCCTGAGCGATTTTTTCGATCTGCTGGCGGATGGCCTCTCCCTCGGGGCCGGCGATGGCCCGCGCCGCGAGCAGCGGCTGTAGGTGCCGGCTGATCAGCGTCTCGATCGCGCGGACGAGATCGCCCTGGAGATTGAGTTCGTGGCCGCGCTCGATCAGCGGCAGCAGCATCCTTCCGGCATTTTCGGTGACTTGATGGAGAGTCAGAAGGTGGCGCTGCTCAAAGGTATGTTGTAGCCGGCTCGTGATCTCATAGTTCAACGACACCTGGTGCGCCTTGGCTTCCCGCTCGAGCTCACGGCGGAGGGGTTCCCTGATTCGCAAATTGACGTGGGCGATATCGGTGGGCTTGCGGGACATATTGTCGGCCTTTGCGGACATGGTGGGACCAAGGGGGACACCCTAATACGGTCTACCGCGGTCCTGCAAGCGGTCCTTGACGAAATTTCATTCAAGCATATCGTGGGACTGTTTATGGTCCCAAAGGATACGCCCATGTCTAGCTTGGAACCTGAGGTTACCGGCCGGCGGCAGCGTCGGGAATCTAAAGCGTCCAAGGCCGGATCGGCGCCCGAGGCGCGGCTCACGCTGAGCATCCCGGAGGCGGGCCGGAAATATTTCGGCCTGTCGAAGAACGGGTCCTACGAGGCTGCTGCGCGCGGTGAGATCCCGACCATCAAGATCGGCAAGAAGTTGTTCGTCCCGGTGCGGGCGATGGAGGCGCTGCTCGACAGCGTGACCATGCCCATAAGGCGCGCTGCGGCCGAATAACGCCAACGGGCCGGCCCGCAAGGGTCGGCCCGTTAATTCGAATCACCAAGCCGCGTGCAACCGCGGCGCCCGGGAGGGACCCAGATGTCCAAGACATTTAATGGATCGGTCACGGTTGATCAAGCGGCTATTGCCCCTGATACGCGGTCCCTGCCCATCGACCGCATCACCGTCGGCGCGCGTCACCGCCGCGATCTCGGTGATATTGCCGCGCTCGCCGCCAGCATCGCCGAGCTTGGGCTCCTACAGCCTATCGTCGTGCGCCCGGACGGCATGCTCATCGCCGGTGCTCGCCGGCTGTGCGCGGCTCAGCAGCTTGGCTGGACCGAAATTTCGGTCAACGTGGTCGATCTTGCCGCCGTCAGGCGGGGGGAGCTCGCCGAAAACCGCCATCGCAAGGATTTCACCCCCTCCGAGCTGGTCGCTATTGGGGCGGAGGTCGAGCACGACGAGCGCGAGCTCGCGAAAGAACGAGAACGCGAAGGCGGTCGTCGTAAAGGGTCTGGTAAATTACCAGACCCTGACAAGGGCAACACCCGCGACAAGGTCGCCGAGCACCTCGGCATCTCCGGACGCACTTACGAGAAGGCGAAGACCGTCGTCGAGGCGGCCGAGGCCGAGCCGGAGAAATACGGCTATCTCGTCGAAGACATGGACCGGAAAGGCGTTGACGGCGCCTATCGTCAATTAAAATCTCGCCAGCAGGACGAGGCCGGTCATGCCAAACCGCCGCGCTCGAAGCCAAACGAGCAGTGGGCGGATTTACGCGCCGCATTCGAACATCTGACTTCGCTGCCGTGCCCGCACGATGTCGTTCATGCGGTCGCCAAGCTCGCCAAAGTCGGCGAGATCATCGATCGCAAGCTGCCCATCGTCGTCCAATGGCTGCGGGAATTCCAAGACGTGTGGAACCCTATGCGTGGCATCGGCCCCGAAAACGGCGCCGAACCTAGCATTGGCGAGCTGTGTGCCCGCATCGAGGAACTCGAAAACGAAAACGCCGAATTGCGCGCGAAACTTAAAATCACGCAGGGGGTGACGGCGTCCTCGGAAATCGCAACAGCCGACACTGTGACTTATGGCGATCCCGCGTCTCCCTGCTACGCAAGCCGGAGGCGGCGAGCGCGAGCCGAGCGCCATGAGCGACGCCGAGCAATTTGAAACGGGTTCCAAAAAGGTCCGCGGCATGGCGCAGCGGTCGCTCGATCTGATCGAGGCGATGTACACCGCAGCCGAAGCCGCGCAGCCGATTACCGGCCGGGGCGTCGGCTACAAGCTCTTCGCCGCCTCACTGATCTCCTCCATGGAGCAGTCGGAGATGCAGCGCGTGTATCGCCTACTCAAGGTGGCGCGTGAGCAGGGCGATATCCCGTGGGAATGGATCGTCGACGAAACGCGCGAGCTCGAAATATGCTCCAGCTGGGCCGACCCGGCGGCATTCGTTCACACTGTGAGCCGGGCGTATCGCCGTGACTTCTGGCTGCACCAGCCGCGGCGCGTGCTGGTGGTGAGCGAGAAGGGCACCGTGCTTGGCGTGCTCGCCCCGGTGCTCGACAAGCTCGGCGTCGGCTTTCGGGTGATGCATGGTTTCTCCAGCGCGACCGCGGTCTACGACATCGCGCAGGACTGTGACGGTCGCTCACTGATCATCCTCTATATCGGCGATTATGACCCTTCGGGCATGTTCATGTCCGAGGTCGACCTGCCTGAGCGGCTCGCCAAGTATGACGGCGACCATGTCCGCGTGAAGCGCATCGCGTTGACGCAGGCGCATCACGGCCTGCCGTGGTTCCCGGCATCAGACAAGAAGGGGGACACGCGCTATCCGTGGTTCGTTCGCAACTACGGTGATCGCTGCTGGGAACTGGACGCGCTCGATCCGAACGATCTCCGTGCACTCGTTGATGAGGCTATCCGGGCCGAGATCGAACCCGTTGCGTGGAAGCGGTGTGCGGTCGTCGAGAAGGCCGAGCAAGAGTCACTGCGCCACGTGCTCGATAGCTGGAATGGCGGCAACGGGGACACGCCATGACCGGTGCCTTGACGCCCGTGAATACGATCCTCGAGGACGGTGTTCTGCTCGATCTGATCGAGCGGCTTGACCGCGTCCGCGAGGACCACGAGCGGGCCGACGATTATGAACTCGCGGGTCTGCGGATGCTGATCGACAACGCATTGCGTACGGCGTCGGACTTTCTCGTGCAGGTGCGCGAAGCGCGTCACACGGGAGCACGGTGATGAAGGGGACCCTGACCAACGACGAGAAGCGCAAGCTGATTAAGCAGCTTTGGCGCATGACGCCTGTACAGCTGCGTCAGCGTCTTTGGCGCGAGACAGATTACGGCGTGCGCGAGCCATCGGCAGAACTTGTCGCGACGTTCGTGGCCGCAGCTACCGCCAATACCATCGAGGCATGTGCAGCAGTGATGGCAGCGGATGCCGAGGTCGTGGACTTGCACGACGTTGCCGCCGGACTGCCGGCGCTCGTGAAAATCAAGCGTGACCTGGAATACCGCACGCCGGAAGGCGGCCGGCCGCTCGTGAATATCGTACTGACGCGCGAGCAATGTGTCGAATTGCTCACGCACGTCGAGAAAATGAGGTGAGGCTGTGCTCGATCGCGTCACTAACGCATTCATTCCGAACGTCGCCCAGATGGGTGACGCGCTCGTGTTATTGCGATCGTTGCCCGACAGCGCTGCGGCGTTGGGGTTCTTCGACCCGCAATTCCGCGAATTGCTTGAACGGCAGTGCTACGGCAACGAAGGCGTGTCACGCCAGAGCGAACGCGCACGATTACCGGCGATGACTTCGGACTATATCGATGCGGTCGTTCATGAGTTCGGACGTGTGCTCAAGCCGTCCGGCTATCTGATGCGGTGGACTGATAAGTTTTGTCTGTGCGAAGGACGCCATCTCAGTATCCCTTCTGAGGTGCTCAAGGTCGTCGACCTGATCGCCACGGACAACGAACGCATCGGGATGGGCTATCGGACGCGTTGTCGCGGCGATTTCTTGATCGTCTTGCAGAAGCCGCCGATCAAAGCGCGCGCAACCTGGACGGATCACGCGGTCCCGGATCGCTGGATCGAGAAGGTCGATCGTAAACTTCATCCGCACGTCAAACCGCTCGGGTTGATCGAACGTTTGATCGCAGCGACCACACGGCCGGGTGAACTTGTCGTCGATCCTGCCGCTGGCAGCTTCGGAACGATGCACGCTGCACTCGTACTCGAGCGTCAATTCCTTGGCTGCGACATTGCTTATGCCGGGGGTGCCCGATGAGTCGCGCACGCCCTGAGCAACAACTGCAACGTAGCGTTCTCGCGCATTTGTCACGGCGCGCAATGCCGGGACTTTGGTACTGCCATATCCCCAATGATGGTTATCGCGGCGCGATCGAGGCAGCAATTTTCAAATCGCTGGGCGTAGTCGCAGGTGCACCCGATCTATTGCTGATTTTTGGTGGCCGAGCTTACGGGCTCGAACTGAAGGCGAACAAGGGGCGACTGTCGCCGCAACAAATTGCGACGCATGAACGGATGAAAGCAGCTGGCGCCACTGTCGCAACCGCGACCGGCGTCGAAGAAGCGCTCGGCTGGCTCACGTTATGGGGTTTGATTAAGCGCGAACCGGAGTTCGTGTGATGACACGTCGCACCGCTGTACAGGCGGAAAAAGAACTCCGCGACAATGCGCGCCTGCTCCGCTGGTGGAAGGCTTGGCACCGCGAGCAGCGCGAGGCCGTCCTCGCCGGACCACACGGCGCCGTGTTGGCCGAGTTGTTCCGCATGGTCAAGAACCTGCAGCACGTGCAGCCGGCGCAACTGATCGGGTTCGCGCGCTCCATCGACTGGGCGGTAATCGACACCGACACCAAGCTGGTCACGCTGCACGAATTCAACGCCGCAATCACCCGACTCCGTGAGCGGCACAACATGGAGCCGATCGACGACACCGTCGAGGACGAGCCGCCATTCCGCCAGCTCAAAGCAATTCTGTTTCCCCCGAATGGGGCGCCCACCGGGGCGAAGCCCGGCACGAGTATCCGTAACTCCGCAGCATAGGAGACATCATCATGTCTGCGAACGTAACAGCACCGCCATCAGACGGCGGATCACCCACCGGGCTGCCCGGTGACCGCGTCATGCGCGGCACCATCGCACGGTGGGCCTCTTCAACCGGTTGGGTTGATCGTGATGGTCTACCCCTCCCGAAGACGATGCTCGTGATCGGCTACATCACAGTGCTTCGGCGATGGAAGGAGAAGCGCCCGGAATACATCAGTGAGCATCCACTTCCCGATCCCGATGTGCTCAACAAGGCGATCCCGATCACGGAATGGGAAACCGGACTGGACGGTAAGCCGCGCAGGCCGTGGGCGCTTACGTACGTCGTCTACTTGGTCGATCTCAAGACCGGTGCCTTGTACACGTATGCGCACGACACCTACGGAGCGATGCAAGCCTACAACGCGCTGGAGGAACAGATCGCCGTGATGCGCATGCTCCGCGGCGAGCACGTGTTCCCGATCGTGCAGCTCGAGCAGCGCCCGTGGAAGTCGCAGCAGTACGGCATGCTGATGCGTCCGCATTTCCAGGTCGTGGACTGGCGGGCATCGGGCGGAACGCCGGCAATATCACCGACGCCGACTCCGCAGCTCACCGGACCGATGGCAGTCACGCCTTCGGCTGCTTCGGCAGCCAAAGCTGCCGCTGCTCCGGCTCCGGCAGCTTCGGCGGCTCCGCCTCCGGCTTCGGCAACACTCCCGAAGTCGCCGATCCTCGACGTCACGAAACCGGTGAAACCGGTCACCGTGGCCGAAGCGATCGCCGACGAATTACCGCCTTGGGCGTGAGCCCCACGACGGACTCCAACAACAACGCAGGAGGCTAACTGCCTCCTGCTCTCCGGGAGGCGGCAATGATCATCTATTGGGATATCGAGACCTACTCGCAGTGCAGTTTGAAGGAGCGCGGCGCTCACCTCTATGCCAGCGATCCGACGACCGATATTCATTTCTTCTGCTACGCCATCGACGATAACGAAGTGCAAACGTGGAGGCGCGGCGATCCGCCGCCGGCGCCGTTCACCAATCCGACCCGCTACAAGTTCGTATCAGACAATTGGGAGTTCGAGCGCGCCATCCACGCCCACATCCTGGTCAAGCGCTACGGCTTTCCTTCGATCCCGATTGAGAGTCAGGATTGCGCCCAGCGTCTGGCATTGGCGAGCGCCTACCCTGCCGAGCTCGGACTACGCTGCGAAGCGCTCGCCTTGCCCTACAAAAAGGACCCAGCGGCACGTCAGGCGATGCTTCGCCTGTCGCGTCCGCAGACCGCGAAGAAACGCAAGAAACCCGAGGACCCTGCCGCGCGTGAGCGCGATCTCGCGCTGTTGCTGGTGCGCTGCAAGAACGACGTCGCTGCTACACGCGCCGCCTATAACAGTTCGCGATTGCACCCGTTGCTGCCGGAGGAACGGCAGCAGCTTCTGCTCGACACCCAGATCAATGCGCGCGGTATCCGCACCAACATCCCGTTCCTCGAGGCCATGCGCACGCTCGCGGTGCAGGAGCGCAACGCCGTCAACGCCCGTTTGAACGAACTGAGCGTCGGTGTGATCACCTCGGTCGACCAGGTAACGCGCATCAAGAACGCTGTAAATGCGCGCGGTCACACCATGACCTCGCTCACCAAGCGCTCGGTCTCGGCTACGCTGGCGCACAATCCCGACGAAGTCGTGCGCGAGCTACTGACTCTGCGCCAGCGCGGTGCCTATGCCAGCGTACGGATGGCCAAGCGGCTCTTGGGATATGCCGACCCGGTAGATGGGCGCATCCGCGGTTGGGGGCGCATTTACGGTGCCGGCCCCGGCCGGTGGTCTTCCCCCGGTCCGCAGCTGCACAATCTCAAGCGCAACGATGCGGAGTATCCGGCCAGCCTGGTCGACGCGCTCATCGCCGGCGACTACGCCGAGCTTGCGCGCTGGGGCAATCCGCTCGCGGTCGCGGCCGAGCTTTCCCGCGCCGCGCTCTGTGCCAAGCCCGGGCACGTGCTGATCTGCGCCGACTTCGGCGCGATTGAATCGCGGATCACGGCGTGGCTCGCCGGCGAGGCGTGGAAGCTCGCGGCATTCCGCGAGTACGACCGCACCGGCGATGAGCGCCTGCACCCTTACCGCCAGACCGCCGCGCGCATGCTGCGCAAGGACGTCCTCGCCATCAGCAAGGCCGAGCGTCAGCTGGGCAAATGCGCCGAACTGGCGTGCGGCTTCGGCGGATCGGTCGGAGCGTGGCGGCGCATCGCCCACGACGAAGACGATCGCAGCGATGCGGAGGTCCTGGCCATCATCAAACAATGGCGCGATGCTCATCCGGCCATCCGCGCCTTCTGGAAGGAGCTGGCGCAGGCTGCGCGAGTCGCGATCCGCACCGGCCGGCCGATCTTGGTAGCGGCCGCACCTCGGCCGGCGATCGTTGCCGCCTTCGACGGCTATGCGCTGACTCTCACCCTGCCGAGCGGCCGCTCGATCTCGTACCCGGGCGCCCGCCTCTCCCCCAACACCAAGTTCGAAGATGCCGATCCCGATATCGAGTTCTTCGACAACGCACGCGGGCAATGGAAGCCGGCGCGGTCATGGTACGGGACCCTGGTCGAGAACGTGGTGCAGGCCACCGCGCGCGATCTGCTCGCTGCCGCCCTGCTTCGATTCGAGGCGCGCGGGCTGCCGGTCGTCTTTCATTGCCACGACGAGATCGTGGTCGAGGTCCCGGAAGGATCGATCTCAGAGTCAGAGGTGCTTGCGATCCTACTGGAGCCACCGGCCTGGGCCGCTGGCCTGCCGCTAGGCGGTAAAGTGCATTCCGGCCCGCTCTACCTCGAGGCGCCCGCGGCTGCCGATCCTCCGACACCGAAGGATGAGGAGGCAGTCGACCGCGCGGTTGATGCGTTTGTCGCCACGGCGACGCCGCTCCCTGCCACAAAGGAGATCGAGCAAGGCGCCGAGGAGGATTTCCTCGCCAGCCTCGGCACCACGGTAGCGCCGCTCACCGACTTCGTGTCGTTGCCGATGAACCCGAGCGGGCACGTGTCCTGCCCGTTCCACGACGACCCAAAGCCCAGCTGCAAAATCTACTCGGATCACTGGCATTGCTTCGGCTGCGGCCGCCGTGGCGATCGTGTGGAGTGGCTCACGCAGGTCGAGGGCATGACCAAGGCGGAGGCGATCGCCGCATTACAGGACTGGTCGGGTCCGGTGTCGATCGATCAGCAGCGCGATGTCGCCGCGCGTTGCGCCTTCGCGCTGGAGATTTGGAACGCGGCACAGCCGCTCACCGGCACCATCGCCGAGCGCTACCTGTCCGAGACCCGCGGGATCGATGTTGGCAAATTGCCGCCCACGATCCACGAGGCGCTGCGCTTTCACCCCCGTTGCGTCTTCGGGGCTCGAACCTATCAGCCTTGCCTGATCGCCCTCATGCGCGATCCGGTGGCCGATGCACCCATCGGGGTGCACCGTATCGGCCTCGCCGTGGAGAACGGCACCGTCATCAAGCTCGACCGCATGGCGCTCGGGCGCATGGGCGTGGTCAAGCTCTGGCCGATGAACGGCAATGGGCAGCTCGTGGTCGGTGAGGGCATCGAAACCACGCTGGCGGCCGCGACACGCATTTCCTACCACGGTGCAGCGCTGACTCCGGCCTGGTCGGCTGTGGCCAAAGGCGGGCTCGGCCGCTTGCCAACAACGATCAGCGCCGCCCGCTTGATTCTACTGGTCGACAACGACGAGAACGGCGAAGGCCAGCGCGCGGCCGAACAGTGCCGGCGCGTGTGGAAAGCGGTTGGCCGTACCGTGGTGCCCCTGATTCCCAAACAGCGGGGTTGGGACTTCAACGACGTGGTGCTCGGGAGGAAGGCATGAAGGACACACGCATTATCGAACAACTTCGTAAAGCGCTTGCCGACGTTGAATTGCCCGAGCGCAACGTGCTGGACGACTTTGATTTTGATCTCATCGGCTTCAATTGTCTCGGCGAAATCGATCCTGCAGAGCCTTGGTCATGCCCCTTCCAACCGGGATGCGGCGCCAAGAATGCAGGCGATTGTCCGGAAGCCAAGCGGCGCGCGCAAATTTTGGCAATGCCACGGAAGCGGCAATAAGCAGCCTCCGACGTGATATCGCGATGCTCGGGAGGAAGGCATGAGCGGCGGCTTTGAAGACGACATTGAAGAAATACCGGACCCGACATCGGCGGGATCATCGGCCGCATCCCCCGCGGCATCGCCGGCTTCGAGCACCGCATCGTCGCCTTCGAACACGAGCTCGTCCCCGGGCTCGTCGACTTCGACCGTATTGCCAGCGACGCTGTCGTTCGAGGACCTATGTTCCTACGCACCGAGCCGCTGTTGCATCTACTTACCGTGCAAGACCCTGTGGCCGAACGCCAGCATCGACGATCGGCTGCCACCGATGCCGCTGCTCGATGCCAACGGCAACCCGGTGCTCAACTCCAAGGGCAAGGTGGTGATGGCCAAAGCCACCGTGCGATTAGCAAAGGAACGCAGCATTGAGTCGTTGACCTGGGACCCGGGCAAGTCGGAGTTCATTCCCGGCTACGTCGTCGTCGACGGCGGCTACATCGAAAAGCCGGGGGCAACCACGTACAACTTCTACCGCCCGCCGCCCAACATCAAGCTCGGCGATCGCACGCAAGCGGCGCGCTGGGTCGAGCACTGGCACGCGCTCTATCCTAACGAAGCCGATCACATCATCGCATGGCTCGCCTGTCGCGTGCAGCGACCGGGCGAGAAAATCAATCACGCGCTGTTCCTCGGCGGCGCGCCCAAAATCGGCAAGGACACGCTGCTAGAGGCGGTGGTGTACACCGTCGGCGAGTGGAATTTCCAAAACATCAAGCTCAATCACCTTGTCAGCAGGAACAACGGTTTCCTTAAGTCGCTGATCGTGCGGTTGAGCGAAGCCCGTGATGTAGGAGAGCAGGGCGCTGCCGATCTTTACCGGCTCAACGACCATGTGAAAGACATGCTCGCGACCCCACCCAATACGCTACTGATCAACCAAAAGTACATCAACGAATATTACATCCTGAATCGCACCGGAGTGATCGTCACTTCTAACTACCGCGATGCGCTCAAGCTCCCGTCCGACGATCGCCGGCATTTTGTCGCGTTCTCGGAGCGCCGCGGCGAAGAGTTCCCAGCCGAGTTCTGGAATAAGTTCTGGGCCTGGTACGAGAACGGCGGCTTCGCCCATGTCGCCGCGCTGCTCCACCGGTACGATATTTCAGGCTTCGATCCCAAGGCCGAACCACCGAAGACAGCCGCGTTCAAGTACATGGTCACGGCTAGCCGCGGCACTGCCTACGGAGAGCTTGCCGACACCATCGATACGCTCGGCAACCCCGCGGCTCTGACGCTCGACATGCTGATTTCCGCGGCCCCCAATCTTGAATGGCTGCGTGATATGGGGAAGCGCAACACCGTGCCGCACCGTCTTGCAGAGTGCCAATACGTCGCAATCAACAACCCGAACGCAAAAGATGGTTTTTGGAAAGCCAACAAACGACGGTACGTGATCTATGCCCGCTTAGACCTACCCCCAGATCAACGCGTCGACGCTGCTGCTGCACTCCGTGACAAGCTATAGGAAGCCAACTGTCATGAACAAACACGAGCGAGATGTTTGGGAACTTATCTGTACTAACCCACCCTGTTGTCCTGTTTGCGGCAGCGACCGTTTCGCCTGTCCTAATCTAGAGGCCGCGACCCCAGAGCCCGATCGATGGTGCCCAGTGCTGGAAGACGCATTAGAGGTGTGAGAATGGAAACGGTGGGCTTATCGATATCGAAAGCGTGACCGCCTCCAACGTCGCGAATCGTTCGGATACTGGGCATACCGTCAACAAAAGTTTGCGCAGCTACGGCAACGTAACAAAACCGTCGCCGTTTTGACGGAGAGCGTATTAACCGCCGCGAGTGCTCAATCCTCACGACCTCCACGACCCGGGACGTGAGGGACGTGACGCTATAAACTTTTCATGAGAATTAGAGGTAAGAACAAAAGAAGAAAAAAGTGTATAGAAGTTTGAATCCTCACGTCCCTCACGTCCCTCGCGTCCCTAGTGAGGTCAGTCCAGTGGGAAAAAAAGTGGATAGGGTCTTGCACTGGACTGACCGCACTGATCAGTCCCGTGTCGAAGGGTTCGGCTCGCCGTCGAAGGGTTCGGTCCGCCGTCAAAGGTTCGGCGACGATGATGGCCGTCTCGTTGCTGGTCGACTCGTTCATTCATCGCTGCTCGAGGTAGGCCGATGATGATGGGCTCTCCGAATCTGACCATCAGAACAGGACCCACAACGACACACATGCTGAGTCCGGCCGTTACGAACGGCCAGCCCGAGCCCGAGCTCGATGGTTGCTGTTCGTAACGGCAAGCTGAACCCAGTGACCAGCAGAACGAGTCGTGCGCTTGCGTCCGCAGGTTGTATCGGACGTTGAAAGATTATTTCGCTATGCAACTGGTTGATATTATTGCGCTATTTGGCTCGACCGTTCGACGACCAAGTCATTGATTTCATTGGGCTTTGATGGTAGCCTTGGTTACTAAATATCCTATTGATATTATTACGCTTTTCAGCACGAGGCTTGGACGCAAGACGTAGCCAACGGCGACCACACGGGCAAGGAACTATCAACGATCTCAAATACATGGGGAGGGGTACCTAAGAAAATGGATGAGTGGCCATCCACCGGGCGCGGCGGCGGGAATCCTCAGCTACCTGTCGAAAATTCTATAGGCGAAATTTTATTTCAACGCCTGGAACTGTGCTGTTAAACCATTGGAATTTCAAGCGAGAAAAACGACGGGTTTTTGAGGGGTTTGGGCTAACTTTTGGAGGTATTCCAGGGTGATTTGCGGTACAACCTGAGAGGGTGTCGAGGTCCTCGCCAAGCCGCTGATTCGCGCGCAAGGTGGACGACGCGTAGCCCCTTTTTCGGAGGTTTCCCCATGCCGCGTCGAGCCGCTGCTGACCTTGCTGTCGTTCCCATTGACAAGATCGACCGTCCGCCTCCGCCCGAGGGGTTGTCCGAGGCCGCCTCAGGCATCTGGCGCATGGTCGTAGGCAACATGCGGGGGAAGTGGTTCTCGCCGGAGAACTTCGCGCTGTTAGAGACGTATTGCACGCTCACGGCCGAGAAGAAGCGGCTCGAGGCTGCTTTCAGTCTGCTCGACGTCACGGACCCACGGTATGAACGACTGACCGTCCGTCACGACAAGATGGCTGCGCAGGCGCTCGCTCATGCCCGGTCGTTACGGTTGACGCCGAAATCCAACGTAACGAACCGTGATGCGCGTGATCCCCTCCGTGGAATTCAGAAGCCCTGGGAGCTTTAGGCTGCTCCTGCTGTCGGTTTTATGGCCAACAGACCGACCTCCATCTCGTCGAGAGCGTCCGGGCCGGCGTGGCGTTTGGCGAGGAACGTCTCCACCCAGTCCCGGAAGGCTTCACGTTCTTCATCCGAGAAGTCGAGGGCGTCGATCTGCCGTTGTATGTGGTCGTAGTGGCGGCGCAGTTCGGCGATCGCCTCGGTGAGGGGCAGGCGCCGCATGCGCTCGGGAGAGATATCGGGCTTTGGCATCGGTGAGCCCCGGGGTTAAGATGGAGGCATCATGATGCCCACTCGAACTGATGATTCGCAACCGGCCGGCGTGAGCGTGCGAACGATCGATACCGCGGAGCATGGTCCGCTCCCGGTGCTCGACGTGTGGAGGGAATGCCGCAACACTAGGACGGGATGGACCGGGATCAATGAGAAGGGGGAGCGGTTGGACATCCGCTTTCGTGAGCAGAACGCGTTCGGCCCCGCGCGCATGCCGCCAGGCGATTACGTCGTGCTGGCGCGCGCCGCTGGCCCTGGTGATACGCGTGTCATCGGCGATCATGTGCCTATGGGTGTTGCTCTGATCGAGCGCGCCTTGCGAGTAGTCAGAGCCAAAAGAAAGCCCCCGTCCAAAGGCGAGGGCTGAGGAGTATGAGGGGGGTTAATGCGGGTTCACTCTTCGCACAAGGTCCCGCACATGCACAAGCCCCTATCATCTGTTCCGCCCAGTTTTTCCGACAGTCAGGTTGACCAGCTACTTTTCACCTTGCGCCCGCTCAATGAGGCGCAGCGCGAGGCGCTGCTCGAGGATTTGGCGAGCGTATTGCGTGAGGCGCCCCGCCTAGGTGACGGGCAGCTTTACCGGACGTTGCGGGATTTGCAGCGCCGGCACTTTGATCCGCCCATAGTTGCTGCCGGGGCTGGCGCGTCGCGGCAGTGGGAGCGTTAGGTCCGATGCGAGAAGTCTCCACGGTCAAGTCTGCTGCCGTTCGTCGTCGGCGCGGCAGCGGCCTGGCCGCTCGCGGCGCGCGCGCAGCAGCAACCGGCGATGATACCCGCTGCCTTACGGGCGACAACGTTGTCATCGGAATAGACTTCGATATTCACGCGACGACCTCCGGTACGCCGGCCGCTGCATGTCTGCGTTCAGCCCCCGGCTTTCTCCACGTGGCCGCCGAATTCGTAGCGCATGGCGGAGAGCAGCTTGTCGCCAAACATCGCTTCGCCGCGCGAGCTGAAACGTTCGTAGAGCGCGGTCGAAAGCACGGGTACCGGCACGGCCGCGTCGATCGCGGCTTTGATCG